>Ga0326512_10003984_pt1 | contig 10769 bp, 6 predicted proteins | sample 1_2617_0518_D_FD_203652 | JGI IMG/M metagenome (GOLD analysis project Ga0326512, IMG submission 203652) | Bovine rumen microbial communities from UC Davis, California, United States - 1_2617_0518 | ecosystem: Host-associated > Mammals > Digestive system > Stomach > Rumen | place: USA: California...
CCGCAGACTCGTCTGCTATACGCGGTTTGTGCTTGTAATTATGTACATTTGCCGCTTGCGCGGCAGCACAAACCGAGTATTTTCGTAAGCCGTTTTGCTCCTTCCCGCCATTTTTTTCCACAATTAAATCAAACAGAATGCGTTTGTCCTGCTATGCGGTTCAATAACAAGCGCATCGCATTTTATTCCCGGTGAGAAAAAAAAATGGCGACATGTAGTTGTGGCTCGACAAAAACAGACTTCCGGTACGAACCCGTCGCTGAACTCGCGGTTGAGCGAAGTAGGAACTTAGACTCGTTCGCGATGCTCACTCGCTCGCTCAAAGCGATTTCGCGCCGGAACCGTACCTCCCGTCTGTTTTTGTCCAGTTCTATCTGTAAGGTACGCCATTTTTTCACAATAAAATCAAATATGATGCGTTTGTTCTGCCATGCGGTTCAATAACAAACGCATTACAATTTTTCACAATTCCTTGTCGATTATAATAAAAACATAGTATACTCCTAATCTTAATGAAAGGGAGATTCGTGCAGATATGACAAAATACGAAAAAGCAATGCTTGTCATTGCATTTCTTACTTTGCTTATAGATGTACTCGCTCTCTTCAAGTATTTCTTGTAAGGGCAAAAATAAAGCCTACCCAAGTGTAGCGACTCCGAGTAGGCTTTTCATAACAGCTTAAAGGAAACAGCCACACCACTGCGGTGTTCCTTTATTTGTTTAAATATACTTCAGTTTTATAGTGTCGTCAAGTGATTGATTTACTTCATATCCCTGATAATCTATAGAGACTTGAAACATTAGTGTCTAAGGAGTTTTAAGGACTGGCTTTTCTTGAAGTGGACAGTCAGTTTTTTAGCCATTTTTCTTTTCATAGCGTATAAATAAGTGTATGATGAATAACAGGAGGCCTGGTATGACTGAAAAGGAACTTAAAGAACAGTTGATTTCTGCAGGCGTAAGTCAGGAACAGCTTTCAAAGATCGATTTTCCAAAATTTGAGGCAGTCTTTGATAGTGCAAACAATATAGATGATCTTTGTCAGAAAATGAAAAATATGTATCCGGACTTTGTGGAAGAAGAGTTCAGACAGTTAGTGGCAGAACAGAGTGAAGACAGTGAAAATGTCGTAGATCTTTCCGAAGAAGCCCTTGAAGCAGTTGCTGGTGGAAGTAAAAGCAGCTGGCTCAAAAATAACAAAGACTGGCTTATTCCTTTAGGATTAATTGCCGCTGCAGGACTTACTTATATAGTCAAAAAAACAATTGACTATAGACGAGACATGAACTGGGTAAAGAGTAAGAGTAAGGTAGAGGTAATTAAACTTGATATATAAAGAGACTGAAACACAAGGAGGCAGATATATGAATGTAACAGATATAAAAGAAAAGCTCCTTGCTGCAGGAGCAACAGAAGCACAGCTCGAAAATCTTGATTTGACGAAAGTGGAAGCAATCTTTGATAAAACACAGGATATTGACGGTTTATGCAAAAACATTAAAGAAAGCTTTCCTGATTTTGATGAAGCTGGCTTTAGACAGATAGTTGCTGAAGAGTCAAAAGATAGTGAGGCGACTGAAATTCTTTCTGACGAAAGCCTTGAAGAAGTTGCAGGCGGAAGTATTTCTTCCTGGATGCACAGAAACAAGGACTGGGTTATTCCGGCAGCTGCTATGGCAACCATAGGATTGTGCTATATGTATAATAAATATACAAGGTATAAGTATAATAAGTATACCAAAGAGCACAGTACAAATATTGATAAAGTCGAAAACCCAATCTGATCAAGAAGAAGGAGGCACTATTATGAAAGATATAGAACTTAAAGAAGATCTTCTTGCTGCAGGTGTAAGTGAAGAAGAAATTTCAAAACTTGAACTGCCCAAAATAGAAGAAATTATAAGAGAAGCAGAAAACATTGATGATGTTTGTACAAAAATGAAGGAAGCCTACCCTTCATTTAACGAAGCGGAGTTCAGAAAGAGCCTTTCAGAAACTGCACAGACTTCTGAAGAGACACAGGAACTTTCTGAAGAAGCCCTTGAAGAAGTTGCCGGTGGAAGTGCAGGCAAATGGTTTAAAGATAATTATGAAACTATCTGCAGAATTGCAGTTCTGGCAGGTGTAATTGGAGTTACCTATGTAGGTGGCAAATACCTTGCCAAGAATATTATAAACAAAATGTCTCAAAGGCAGTACCAGAAGGCAACAAGTATGGCCGGCCAGGGAAATGTATAAAGGAGGCAGGATTATGGAAAAGACAAATGAAGAAATCAGGAAAGAACTGGAAGCCATCATTGCCTCCGTAGACAATCCTGAAGAAGCAATCAATAAAATTGTCCAGGCCTACCCTTCTATAAATGCAGAAGAACTTCGAAAAAGCTATGAAGCTGAAAAGGGAAAGGCAGAGGAAAAATTCAGAAATCAGGAAATAACTGATGATGTAGAGAATCTTTCTGATGAAGCCCTTGAAGAAGTTGCCGGCGGAAACTTTGGCGGATGGGTAAAGAAAAACTGGCCATACCTGCTGTTAGGCGCAGCCGCTATTGGTTTCTCAACCGGAATGGTCTGTCAATTCCTCAAACGCCAGAACACAGCAGCCAACGCATCAACAGAAGCAATGGCAAAATCAGAAGCACAGGAGAATATGAGTTAGACATCTGCCCTTCCAGCCTGTGTCAAAGTGCAAACTTATTTGACCGGATGGGAAAAGCATACTAGAATAGAGAAATGAATATTCGGCAGGTGGCTCCGGGTGAAATGGGGCGGATTATCAGGGAGTACCTGAAAAAAAAGACGGAGGGAGCTGACCTTCTTTTTGTGTTTCCTTCAGATGTGGCGGCGGATTCCTGGTCGGAATGGGCGGCAATGAAGCCGGAGGAGTCTGGCGTGGAGGCGGTTGCCCTGGATGACTTTACGGCCTGGGACCGCTTTAAGGGCAGTTATCTGGCGGGAAGCGAAACGGAAAAGCAGTGTATTCCTGCCCTGCTCCGCAAAATTTTTGTACGCACCATAATCCGGGAAAATATTGGCAAGGGCTTTCTCTGCAATATCGTTCCGTCTGATGATGCTGAATCGGCATACGCCTTTACAGACTGGCTTTCAAAAATCATTCCTTCGCTCAAACTCTGGCATGAAAAATACGAGGCAATGCTGAAAGCCCGTCAGAAGACAGAGGCAGATGATAAAGATGAAGAAAACAAGGGCTATCTTGAACTCTACAGGCGTTACAGAGATTTTCTGGAAAAGAATAATTTTTTTGAGCCGGCCTGGCTTACGCCGGAGTTTATTGAAAGAAAAAAGACAATCATCATTTTTTACCCTGAACTGCTGGAAGATTTTTCTGATTATGAGGAAGTCTTTGCTGACGCAGACAATGTGATTCTGGTGCAGGTTCCGGATGATGATTCACAGGACAAACCAAAAGCCCTGGAATACAGTGATTCCAGAAAGGAACTCAGGCGGACCATCCTCTACCTGCGCTCGCTCCACAAGAAAGGTGTGCGCTGGACGGACATAGCCCTGAGTATTCCAGATTTGGAAACATACCGTCCCTACATCAGGCGGGAATGCGAGCGCTACTGCGTGCCGGTAAACATCCGATCCGGTGAGCCGCTCACAAAAAACTGTGCGGGTCTGATTTTCAGCCAGATTAACGACTGCTACACAAGCCATTTTTCCTACGACAGCGTACGCGCTCTTTTGCAGAATGAATATGTGCCCTGGAAAGAGGACATTGCAGTCCTGAAGGAAAATCTGATACGGGAAGGAAACCGTCTGCGCACGATTTGCAGTTACGAAGACGAGCATGAACGCGTAGACAGCTGGGATCTGGCTCTTTCTCAGGTTCCGGGGGATGTACGCGAGCGGGAATTCTACCTGACTCTGAAGCATGAAGTGTCTGCCATCTGTGAGGCAAAATCATTTGACGACCTGCACAAGGCATGGCTTATCTTTAAGCAGAGGTTTTTGAGTGAAGATTTTTCCGATGAGGCAAACAATATTCTGGGCCGCTGCATAAGCGAACTGAATGACATCATCGACATAGAAAAGCGATATGTTTCTGCCCTGGAACTGACGGTAGAAAAACCCTATGCCTTCTTTTTGAATGAACTTTCCGCCAAAACTTACCGGCCCCAGGAAAAACTTGACGGCATTTCTGTCTTTCCCTACAAACTTTCGGCGGCGGCCCACATTCCCTATCAGTTTGTGATTGACGCAAGCCAGACTAATCTGGACATTCCCTTCCGCAAGCTGGGCTTTTTGAGCGGGGAAAAGCGGAAAGAACTTTTGGGTCAGGATGCAGACAAGACTTCCGGTGCGTCGGCCGCATTTGTAAGACTCTACGCAAAAAGCGGTGACGAAATATGCTTTTCCTATGCAAGAGAAACTTTTTCCGGCTTTGCCATTGCCCACAATGCAGTTCAGCTTGTAAAAGAAGATGATCTGCGCACGGAACTGGATACAGAGGATTTTTATAAACACGAAAGGGATGCAAAAGAAATTTCTGTCAGGCAAAAACAAGCCTTTGCAGACTGGGCAGAAAGGACAGATGACTTTGGAAAAAATCAGCCCTACCAGATAAGCGATAAACTGAGGGAGAAGATTACGGAAAGGATTGCCAGAAAGAGGCACAGCGACTCTACGGTGGTAACCCAGAAAGACCTGTCGCAATTTTACCCCTGCCCCAGAAAATGGCTCTTCTCTTCCATATTAAAACTCCGGGAAGACAGTCTGGACACAAACCTCATGCAGCCCTACGACATGGGAAATCTGAACCATAAGATTCTTGAACTCTTTATGAAGAAGATGAAGGGAAAAGCCCTGCCGGTCACAAATGCAGGCGGTCTTTTTGACAATGAGGAAGAAATTCAGAAAGAGATAGAAGATTTTACTGACAAGGCGATTCACGATCCTTTGATGGACTTTAGCAAGAGCCCTCTTGTTCTGCGCGCCCTGGAAAGTCAGGCTGAGACAATAAGCCAGAACATAATGGCTTTTCTGCACTATCTGTGTAAGGAACCCAGCCGGCCCGCAGAAGATAAAAGACACTCAAAGACATCGATAAAAGGATTCGGGGGCTTTACCGTTTTGGACGCGGAAAGGGAAATTGCCCTGACCAGTGAGAAGGGCTTAAAGTTCTACGGCGTGATTGACTGCCTGCTTTTGGATCCGGAAAGCGATGACCTTGCCATCATTGACTACAAGAATTCTACTGCGGCCATGCCAAAGGCATCTGAGCTTAAGGCTGACGACATGGGGCTTTTGGGAGATTTCCAGATGCCCATGTATGCAAGTCTTGTCCGGCAGCCACTGGTTGCGGCTTATTTTTACGCCATAAAAGACAATGGAAACCGCAGGGTTGTAGATGAATATTCGGGGCTGACAGCCAGTGACAAGGATGCCGGTCTGGAAAACATATACCAGTATGAGGTGTTTAAGAAGAGAACGATTCCTCTGTTTGAGTGCTATGCAGAAGATTTTGTTGACAGGGTGCAGAAAGGCCGCTTTGAGCCAGTCGTACCACGGAAGAAAGAAGGTGCTTTTGTACACGCAGAAGCCTACAGCGTGTGTTCAAAATGCAGTTTTTCTGGAATATGCAGGACAACTTTTACCCTAGGCGAAAAAAAGATACCTTACCAGGACGCATGATATGTACGATTACCTTGACCAGCTTGAACACAGACTTGATAACCGCCAGATAAAAGTCTGCTGCAGAAGCGAAAACACTGTTGTTGCGGCGGGAGCAGGAAGCGGAAAGACCCAGGTACTGGCAACCCGCTTTGCATGGCTCGTTATGAGCGGAAACATTTCTGCCTCCAGAATCCTCACCCTGACCTTTACAAAAAAGGCGGCGGGAGAAATGTATGAACGCATCTACAAGACTTTAAGCACTTTTGCAGAACACAAGGATACGCCCCCGCTTGAAAGGGCCAGGGCAAAAAAGGCTCTGGAAGATTTTGGCGAAAGCCACATTCAGACCCTGGACTCCTACTGCAGCCAGATTGTGCGTCAGGCGGCAAACCGCTATGGAATCCGGCCGGACTTTACCATGGGCGAAAGTGAAAGGGAAATAAAAGACGCAGCCCTGCCCTTTGTCTTAAAGCACCGCGATAATCCCGCCCTGAAGGCCTTTGCCGAAGCGGGAAAACTCCAGTATTTTGCAGAAAACATACTTGCCGCCGCCATAAACGATTACACAAGTATTGCCGATGAAGCAGATTATTTTTCCAGCAGGGGCAGACTGCAGAAAGAAAAAGTGCTGGCTGACTTAGCATGGTTTTTGAGCGGAGACGGAAAAAGACCGGCTGAACTGGAAGAAGCAGTAAATTTTTACGATATATCTCGGGACTTAGAGGATGAACTGGACCATACAACAAAGGAAAGTCCCTATGTTGATGTCTGCAGAAAACTTTGCAGCTGTCTGAAAAGCGCCAGGGATTGGAGCGGCGCGGTAGCGTTGCCGCAAGGCAATGGAACGAAAGTGGAACCGCGGAAAGCCCGGCCGCTGGAAGCGGTGGCGCCCAAAATCTATGAAAAGGTCAAAAAAATTCAGGATCTCTTTCCACCGAGTGGCCATACAAAACCCTTACAGTCCCTTGTCAGTGTCTTTAAGAAAAAAACGATGCCATTTCTGGAACCGCTGGCGATGTATCTGAAGCAGGCGGACGCGATTGAGGCTCTTTTTGCACTGCTGGACACTTTTCTTGCCGAGATTAACCGGACCAAGCGCATTACGGGAAACCTGACATTCCGGGATGTGCAGAAGATGGCTCTGAAGATTCTGAGGGAAGAAAATGACTTGCGGGACCAGGAAAATGCGGCCTACGACAAAATCATGATTGATGAGTTTCAGGACAACAACGGCGAAAACCGTGACCTGCTCTTTTTGATTTCGTCTCCGTCTTCTGCGGGCCCGGAGCCTGGGGTTGAACATATTGCCGGGGACAAGCTCTTTTTTGTGGGAGACGAAAAGCAGTCAATCTACAAATTCAGGGGAGCAGATGTTGCAGTCTTTAACGAGCTGAAGGAAGATTTTAAAAAGCAGTTTGGCGATGAAAGTTTTCTTCCGATGGAATACAATTACCGCTCTAAGGCACCCCTGCTCACATCTTTTAACAGGCTCTTTGGCGGAGAAAACGGCATTTTTGACAGCAGTCTGACGGAGTCTTTTGAAGCCCGGTACAGCATGAATGCCAAAAAGTATGATTCCCAGAAGAACTGCGAGATGGCAGAAGAAAATCTGACTGAAAAAACGGTTCCCCTGCACGTCTGCCTTTTGAACAAAAAATATTTTGCCGACAACAAACTTGAAAGTCCGGACGAGAGAAAAGACTATCTGGATGAAAACGAGCAGATTGCCGCCTTTATCGCAAAAAAAATCAGGGAATTAAAGGCGACAAAATACAGCGACATTGCCATTCTGGAAAAATCACGCTCACACCGCTCTGCCCTCATAAAATATCTGAATGCGGCAGCTATTCCCTACACCGTGGACCAGAATGCAAACATTTTTTCTTCGGGACTGATTTTTGACCTTTACAATTTTTTGCGGCTCTGCGTATATCCGGCCGATGCAAGTGCAAAGGCAGCCTACCTTACTTCCCCCCTTGCGGGCCTGAGCGAAAACGCTCTGGAAACAATTCTTGCCAGCATGGAAGAAGAAAGCAGCGGACTTCCGGCAAATGTAAAACTGGATGAAGAAGACCAGAAGCGCTATGAAAAGGCAAGGTCATTTTTTGAAGAAGAAGGGAATTCCGTATTGAGCAGGCCCCTCACCAGAACCCTTGAAGTTCTCTGGGACAAGGCCGGCTACCGCTACGAAAGCATGCTTTCCAAAAAGACTGCACTTTCTGCGGAAGAGTTTGACATGCTCTACGAACTTGCCCGCCAGTGCGATGAAAAAGGAAAAGGCGTGGCATGGTTTGTAGACCAGCTGGCCATTCTGCGCAACAAAGAAAAATCCGGTTTTGCAGAAGAAGCTGACCTGAACGCAAAAGAAGTGTCGTATCCGGTGGAAAAAGAAGACGGCGTGCAGATTCTGACCATTCACAAAAGCAAGGGCCTGCAGTACAAGCATGTCTTTATTACCGGCTGCGTAGGTGCAAGAAGCAAGAACGAAAGCTCCGAACTCTTTTTTGACGAAAAATACGGGCTGAGCATAAAGCCTGAAAAAGGAAAGGCAAACTATTTTGCCCAGATTACAAAAGAAAAACTGAAAAAAATGGAAAGGGCTGAGTTCAGGCGGCTTGTCTACGTGGCAATTACCCGGGCAGAAGAAGATGTTTTTGTGGTGGGAGCCTTTGCCAATTCAAGCAGTAAGGATTCAGATGACAAGGAAGATGTAAACCTGAAGCTGATTGAAAAGCAAATGGATGCTTACTATCCTGAATGGAAAGATGACGACCTGGACTATGCAAAAAACAGCCCGGTCTACAAAGAAGGCGCTCCCTTTGACTTTTTGCAGTTTGAGCCCGAAACAAGGGATATGCAGGAAGGTCAGAAAGAAGAAAGTCCTCAGGAAAACCGTGCTGATTTGATTTGCACCCTGAAAGCGGTTCACAAGGCCGCCGCAAGCCTGGAAAGCCAGCCGGAAAGCCTCTTAAGGACAACTCCCAGCGCACTGGAAAAGGCAGACGGCAGTGAAGAAAAAATTCAACCGAAAAAGCCTGACCCCTATGCTGAAAAAATAAACAGCATTGTGGAGAAATATGCCGGGGCGGCGGACGGGAATGCAGACGCAGACAGCGGAGCAAAAACCGAATATGCGGGTCTCCTGCAAAATGCTGCCTTTGGCTACGCGGACTTTGGAACTCTGGCCCATGACTGTCTGGAAGCCGCCGCAAAAGGAAAGTCGCCCGCAGACTATGAACCGGAAACAAAACTCTACAAAAACCTCAGGGAAAGCGAACAGGAAATTGTGCTTGCGGCCGTCAGAAAGATGGCGGAAACTTTTGCAGAAAGTCCCCTGGGAAAAGCACTGCAAGCGGCTAAGGAGAGCGGAAAACTGGTAAAGGCAGAATACGCTTTCCGCAGCAGTCTGCAGGACGAAAGCCTGACCGGAAGGCCTGAAAAAATGCTCATTACAGGCTCAATAGACCTGCTTTTTGAGAATGCGGAAAGCACAAAAGAGGCTCCCGCCTACACACTGGTAGACTACAAGACAGACCAGACTATGGCACCGGAAATCTACTATGCCCAGCAGTCCTGCTACAGAAGCTCCGCCGCCCGTCTTTTGGGCTGTGACAGAAGTGCCATACGATGCTGGCTCTACTATCTTCGCTTTGACGAAAGCCTGGAGATTACAGACAAGCTTTAGCGGCCGGGCACAGTAGTGGGATAGGTAATGCCATTGAGCGTATAGTTATTCACCCAGATCAGATAGGGATTACCCGGCATGGAATTCAGGATATCGGAGTCGATAATGCCGTTATTCAGCTCTGAGCGCAGAGTGTTTGCCGCTTCTTCTGTATTTTCAATTTCAGTTACGCCATCTATGGTGGCACCAGACGAAAAGGCCTTGCCATAGGTGTCGGAAAACCAGAATACATTTATTAAAGTTCCTGATGTACCTGAGTTGCCACAGACAGAGCCCGCTCCAGCCTCAGATGAAGAAGTAATGGTACCGGCATTATAGCAGTTTTTCATTTCCGTCGGACAAACACCGCAGAGGCCACCCACATTTGCATTACCTTCTATCGTGCCAAAGTTTGCACAGTTATAAATCTTTGTAGATGAAGTTGAGCCTGCTATACCGCCAACAGTATTAACGCCTGATACATTTCCATAGTTTATGCAGTTTTGTATGGTGGCACCAGTCGCATCGCCTACAATACCACCTACACTGGTTCCGCCGTCGGAGATAACCTCAACCTTTGAAATACAGTTATCTATTACAGATTTGTATGCTGCCATACCGGCGATACCGCCACAGCCTGTGGTTCCTATAACACTTCCTTCAACCGTCAGGTTTTTAACCGTTCCACCGTTGATATAGCCAAATAAGCCGCAGTATGCCCCTCCAGTTATCTGCAGGCCAGAGATTGTCCTGCCGTTTCCATCAAAAGTACCTTTGAAAATGCAACCAGTTGCATTTTTATCACCGATGGGTGTCCAACCAGGACTCAGTGTAATGTCGTCTGCAAGGACAAATGTCACACCGGCAAAGTTATTTTGGTTGTTCTTCACCAGGTCAGAAATAGCGGTAAGGTGCACTTCGGAGGTAATGACATAGCTTTTTCCAGATTCTATGCTGCTTAAATTCTTCGGGAAAGGTTCTCCAAGTTCAGCAAGATATCCGGCGGGATTGATTCCCCAGATAGTGCTGCTTCCGCTATCAGTCAGGGCAAATTTCTTAAAGTTTGCGGCTACAAGCCCGCTGTAGGCAGCACATCCCAGAAGTTTGACATCATTCGTAAAGCTTTCCGGTCTGATAGTTGCAACAGGTGCCTCTGCGCTTAATGTATCATCCACGGTGATATAGCAGCCGCTTGCCAGATAGACATCATTTTTTCCTGCCACACCTTCACAGGGAATGGAAGCCGAGCCGCCCATGCTAAAGTCTCCTGATTCAAGGTATACCGCACCGCCTCTACTTGCCGTACATCCGCTGATTGTGCCGCCAGTCATGGTAAAGGTTCCTCTGTTTACATATACGGATCCAGTTCTCGTTGACCTACATCCGCTGATAGTACCGCCTGACATTTCAAATACTGCGTTATTTGTACTAGAAGGACCATCTCCGTGAAGCTGGATTACATGCTGAGCA
>Ga0326512_10003985_pt1 | contig 10765 bp, 8 predicted proteins | sample 1_2617_0518_D_FD_203652 | JGI IMG/M metagenome (GOLD analysis project Ga0326512, IMG submission 203652) | Bovine rumen microbial communities from UC Davis, California, United States - 1_2617_0518 | ecosystem: Host-associated > Mammals > Digestive system > Stomach > Rumen | place: USA: California...
TCCTGGATCTTTCTCCAGTCTCTCTTTAATACTCTCGTCATACTTCCCTTCGTACTCCGAGTAATTTACTTTCTTCAGTACTTTCATATCTTTAATATCTATAAATTCGATCTATTAATTCGTTTCAATTGGCAAAGATAGTAATTTTTAGGGATAAATATACATTTTGTTATAAGGTATATTTGGAGAACTACTTTGGAAAAAAATGACGAAATTTGCCCTCGCAAAACAAAATCACAGTAGAATGACAGCAAAACAAACAACCCAACTGAAGCCCAAAGCTCGTAACGGTAAGCCACTTATGAGCGAGTTACTTACCGATGTCCGCAAGTACATCGAACTGGCAGAACAGGCTGACGCAGAACCTGTAGCCCACAAGATGGAGAGCAACATGACTGAAGCCGGACTGGCCTCATGCGTCATCTCTGACTACCGTGATGAGTGTCATGGCCGTTTCCTTGCACTCTCTAACTTCATCAGCAGTCCAAAACACCCCCAGACAGATTGTGCTCTTGTACTACTTGTAACTCCTCGCGAAGAAGAAATTTGTCGCAGTTTTCTTGACCGATTACCCGGCCATCTGCCTGTTGTAATCATCCGAACTGATATCGATTCACCTTTGGGTTCTATCGATCTGCTATACAAAATGAGCATCTTCACCAGTGACTTTGGTGAGAAATATCGCTTCTCCAACCCAAATGACCCAAACAACCTCGGTGGATTTGACAAAAGAGTGTTTCGCGACCATGTGTCCTTCCGCAAAGATTTTAGTCACTACGGTCCACTCACCTTATATGTATAAGAGTCGAATTGATTGTCACTATACGGTCGTATAATTACCCATAGAGAATAACTTTTGCTGTATAATATGAATAAGGTAAATGAAAAGATGGGGCTCACTTGCCTCGGTGCGGGAACCTTTCCGCTTGATAACCTGATGGTGAAGCATTCTAAGGATGACATCGAAACAGTCTACCAGCATGTAGGTGGTACTGCAGGAAACGTTATGTCAATCCTCGCTTGGTACGGGTGGCACGCCTTGCCAGCAGCACGTCTTGATGATTCTGAGGTAGGCTTTCAGTTGAAGGCAGATCTGGAGGGTTATGGCTGTGACACAAGTCTTGTTAGTAACAAGCCAGATGGTGGTACGACTATCCTAGACATCGTACACAAGATTGGTCGTGATGGAACCCCAAAAACTGCTTATATGGCTCATTCACCTCATGGCGGACGTTTCGTCAACCATCGCTTCTGGACGTTGAAACAGGCACAGGAACTCTTTGACTCGCTGGAGGAGATGCCCGATGTATTCTTCTTCGACCGCTGCGCTCCTGGTAACATCTTGCTGGCTCAGTTGTTCCATGAGCGTGGTGTGCTGGTGTATTATGAGCCGAACGAGCCTGTTGACCGAAACTTCATTCGCGCTATTTCTGCCAGTGATATCGTAAAATTCTCAGATGAGAGGCATCCTGACGTTTCATTCTCAGAGGGATTCTCTGACAAGCTCTTCATTCAGACATGTAATAATGAGGGACTTCGTTATAGTCTGAGAGGTGCCGGTTGGAAGAATCTCGCTCCAATCAGGAATCCGAATGCAGTGGATGGAGAGGGTGCAGGAGACTGGACCTCTGCCACTTTCATCAATGCTCTTGGCCAGCATGGACTTCCATGCATTGGTGATATTCAGCCCCCTGTGCTGGAGAATTGTCTGATGGAGGCTCAACGAGTGGCCTCTGAAAGTGTCACTTATGTAGGTGCCAAAGGGCTAATTCATCATTAATGCTACCTATTTTCAATGATTTCCTGTCAAAAGAATAAAAATTTCGAATAATTTTTCTAATTTTGCTGAATTGAATAATATTATTACTATGACTATAAAGTACTTACCTGCCTATAAAGGCTTCACCTATCTGAATCTGGGGTCTCACGACAACAATTTAGCCCTTGACTGCAGCGTTGAGAACACCCTTGGTCTGCTCAATTGTCTTGAACTCTACGCAGGACAACATGTCGAGTGCCTTAGCAACAAACAGCGCGTAGCGTACTACTATTCAGCGATGCTTGACTATACCAATAAGCATGAGAATCATAAATTGGCAGACTCTTTCCGATTGGATGGTCTTGGAACCGCAAAAACCTGTCTGTTTTGGCGAGATTTGCTTGTCGAGGCCGGTTGGAACGGCCAGGCGTCCGATTCATCTGGCAGGATGGAAGTCCTGTGCGGTATTGAGGAATTCTTCGACTGTCCAGGCACAGGCGAGCGAATTAACACGTTGACCAAGCATATTGATGATGGTTGCAGTTTACCTCCTTACTTGAAGATAGTGTTAGGATGTCCAAAAGCTTTCTTGGCTCCTTCTCTTCAGAAGCTGTTCCAGACTCTTCGCCGACGTGGCGTGACTATTGATGAGCCATCCTATGCAGCAGGAGATGAATCCAACCTGTTGAAGGTCAGGGAGTTGATTTTTGGGAACAACCAATCGTCCATCACATTCAACGAGAAGGACGAGTCATTCCGCATCTACAAGTTTAAGCAGCGTCAGGATGCTCTGAACTGGCTCGTCCTGCAATCTCCGGATTCTAATGATGTTTGGATTGACTCTAAGGGTAAGGATTTCGACAATACGCTGGAACTCTCAGGTCAGCCCGTTTGCGGTTCTGTAATGAAAGACGTTCTCCCGCAGATTTCCCAGCTCTTGGTTATCGGATTGAACCTGATTCCCCAGCCCCTGAACATCCAGTTCCTGCTCGAATGGCTTCATGCACCGGTGAGTCCACTGGAAATGAACCTTCGTGACAGACTGGCAGACACTATCGTAAGCTCTGGCGGCTACTACAATTCGGAGTGCAAAGCTGTTATTGATAGCTACCTGAAGGGCGAGTATGATATATGGAAAGAAGACATCAGCGAAGATGACAAGCAGAAGATCATTCAGGAGAAGAAACGTGCCAGGAATAAGGCCATCCGTCAATTTCTGCCCAGTATGGAGCAGCCAGCCGATGTCCTGAGGCTCGATGACACAGTCAGCAAGACTACAGTAGCAGACTTTGTTAGGAATCTCTCTTCTTGGGTAAAAAACAGGATGTTCAAGCCCATCAACGATAATGAGCAGCAACAGCTTCGTACTGTCATGGAGCAGGCAGAAGCACTGACCCTTATGCTGGAGAAAGAAACAGACGAGCATATCCCTGTATCGAAGCTGCAGGGATGGATTAACAGTCTCTATGAGAAGCAAGACTGTTCACTTTACGAGGCAGAGCAGCACTGTCGTTCGGTGATAGCAGCTCCAGAGCTTATGGCAGAACAGGCAGAGCGCACTATTTGGTGTGATTTCTACGGAGGCACGATGCCTGCCGCATCCTACTCTTTCCTCTCGCAGAAAGAAGCTGAAGCACTTGTCGAAGCAGGTGTGATGATTTGGAAAGCAGGCGACGAGAGGAAGTACAATGCATATCTCCAGAAGATACCCTTCCTTATGACCACAAAGCGACTTTCACTTGTCGTTGTGGAGCGTGATGGAAGTACGGTATTGCCCAAACATCCCCTGATGATTCTCCTGGAGCAAAATACTGCCAATCTCGATGCTGTTACCGAGGAACCACAAATAGCTGACAAGTACTATCAGGCTAGTCAGTCTGTCGACAACTCGTTACATGACAGCAAATACATGGGGATTAGCAATGTTGACAAACTAGAGTGGCGCGATCATGAGAGTGCCACCTCGCTCGACAACATGATACAACACCCCTTCGACTACGCCATGCAGTATCTCTTTGGTATTCGCGATAACAGTATCTCTACCATGTTGCAGACTGATCGCATACAGGGTGATGTTGCTCATGCCGTCATTGCCAACCTCTTTCATAAGGAGGGAGAAACGAACAATCCTGACACCATTCGTCAGAGAGTTGAGTCTGCTTATGATACTACGTTTAGCAGCGTTTTGTTGGAAAAGGGCTCCATCTTATTACTCCGTGAGAACCGCGTTGACGTGAAGATTCTGAAAGACCGTCTGAAAAATGCCATCGAGGCACTGCTTGGCATCATGCAGTCTAATCAGCTTCATGTGGTGGCTTGTGAAAAGGAGATTCTGCGCAAGCTGGACTTCAAGCACGATCCCGACATCAAGGGCTATGTGGATATGATTCTAGGAGATGACACTGGCGGCCTCTACATATTCGACTTCAAGTGGACAAGTTCAAAAAATCGCTATCCAGACCTATTGAAGAAGAATGGCTCTTTACAGCTGGCCCTCTATCACCAGCTTGTTGAGAGGGAGCTGGGACAGAAGGTTGTAGCCACAGCTTACTACCTGATGCCGGAGAACTGTCTCTATAGCATTCACCCATTCATTGGTGAGAATACGACCAAACTGGATGAAGAGGAGAATCTGGGCAAGGACTTGTTCACTCAAATCCAGAACGCATACGAATACCGTCGTCAGCAGATCGCTGATGGAAAGATCGAACTCTATGAAGGTCAAGTGGCAGATGATTTGCAGTATGTCATTGACACTAACGATATGAATCTCATGCCTCTCCGCACCAGAAATGGCATGAAAGACAGCAATATTTTCAGTAATTACACAAGTTTCAGAAATTAAGTATACCATCATGGAAAGAGTAACATATATCAGTGCCGGAGCAGGTAGCGGCAAGACCTATACACTGACTCATTTATTGGCAGACCATATTGCCAATGGCGATGTGGAACCCGAGAAAGTCATCCTTACCACCTATACCAAGAAGGCTGCGGCAGAGTTTCGTGAGAAGGCCAAGAGCGTTCTCTATGAAGAAGGCAGGGAGCATCCAGAACTCTTTGAAGCAGCGGCCAGACTGGAACAGGCCAGTATTGGCACCGTCCATGCAGTAGCCAACTCCTTTGTGCAGAAGTACTGGTTTTATCTGGGACTGAGTCCACAACAGAAGGTCATCGCAGAGGAAGATGTTGATTTCTACATTAGCCAATCATTGGCAGAGCTGCCTACTCAGGAAGAGATTAAGTTTCTAAATCATTTCCGCAATCAGTTCAGTATCGAGAAGATGCGTGATGAATATAATCCTGCGATGGGTAGCTATGCAGACTATGGTTTCTGGAAAGAGCTTCTCGTGAAGGTTATTAAAAAGTCTGAGACATTCGGCGTGACGGATCTTTCAGACAGTCGTGAGAAGTCACTTGAACTTGTCAGGAACATATATGTTGGCAATATGATAGTGCCTACTGAAGAAGAAATCAAGGCTGCTATTACAGAACTTATCCCAGCCATCGATGCTGCAGCGAGAGTTAATGTTGATACTCGTGATAATTGGAAGAAGGCACTCATTTCGTTTCTTTCAGTTCCTCAGGAATTGACATTCCTTTGGATCAAGGGACTTAAAGATACGATTTCTGCCGCACTATCAAAAGCCACTATTGCAAATAACGCTCCATTGGCCGTAACACTTAATGGACAGTTGAATCCTTGGGCATGTCCAGAAGTGAAGGCCATGAATGAGAAGTTGGTCAATACCATCTTCAATATGGCCGAGCGTTGGCAGAGAGGTTATGAAGAGTATAAGTCTCAGAACCACCTGTTGGACTACGACGATATGGAGCACTACATGTTGGAACTGCTGAAGCGTGAGGATGTGAAAGAAGATATCCGTAGCAGTTATGAATATCTATTTGTGGATGAGTTCCAGGACAGCAGCCCCATACAAGTACAGATCTTTGACGAGCTGTCGAAACTTATGAAGAAGTGCTATTGGGTGGGTGACTACAAACAGGCCATCTATGGCTTCCGTGGTACAGATACCCAGTTGGTAAAGGCTGTTGTTGACACCATAGCCAGAGGAGAGAGCGGCAATCATTTGGCTGACCCTCTCGATACCTGCTGGCGTTCTGAACCAGACATTACCAACGTTGTTAATGCAGTATTCGTACCTGTGTTTGAAGCAGAAGGGTTAAACCGGCAAATGATAGAACTGAAGCCCAAGACCAAGAAGGCAGATGCTCCTACGGTCAATGAGCCTTTACGTTTCTGGAACATCAAGGCTGACAATAAAGAACTGGCATACGGAGAAATTGCCAGAAGAATCGCCATCATGGTAAAACAGGGCATCAATCCATCCGATATCGCCGTTATGAACAATGGCAATCGTGACCTTGATATGCTGGCTGAGCAACTTAGAGAATACAATCTTCCTGTTCGCAGAAGCGACGGTTCCATTGCTGATGAGAAAGAAAAGCAGCTTCTCTTCTCGCTGCTGGCGCTGCTTGTCAACAAGAATAACTCGATGGCCATGTTGCAGGTGCATTATTTGACTACACCAGAGTCCTCACTGGGTCAGCTGATAGACCAGAAACTTGATGACGAGACCTTCCTTGGCAGCCATCCGCTTATTCAGGAGTTGCTCGCCCAGCGGAAGAAATTCAGTCAGCAGTCAGTGTCATCACTGGTAGAGAGCGTCATCATCGAGATGGATCTCTATGGTGAGAGTCGTCACTGGGATTCCACGAACAGAGGATTCAATATACTACGTACCTGTATCGAGCTGGCTCGTCAGTACGAGGAGCATTGCCTGCAATTGGGACTTCCTGCCACCATCTCTGGCTATATGAACTATATCGATACTACAGAAGTTAAGACAGAGGGTGACAGTGATGGCGTATGTCTGTACACGATACACGGTTCCAAAGGACTGGAGTGGAAATATGTCATCCTCACCTCACTGGAGAAGGACATTTTATCCTCCTTCCACAAGAAGAACTTCTTTGGAGTCCAGACTATGCACGATACAGAGCCTTCTGCCGAGAATCTCTATGTACCGATGACAATTTCCGTCCTTCCATGGATTTTTGGAAACGCCAAGAATACGCCCGCTGAGATTGCGGCCAGCATTGATGATACGGATATTACAGCTTCTGTATTAAGCGAGTCCAAGCGTAAACTCTATGTCGGGATGACACGCGCCAGTGAACATCTTATCTTAACTCAGATAAGTACGAAGAAATCAAGATCATCTATGAAGTGGCCCAATACAGTCGGCATCCCCACAAATGCCCCGACAGAGAACGAAGCCCGTGTGGACATATTCTCCTCTGGCCACTCATTCCTGATAGAAGAGTTCGCAACGGAAGAGAGCCATGATGCGCTCATATACCCGTCATCAAGGAACACAGACAAGGTCTTGTCACTTCATGTTGGACTAGAAATTGCTTATGCTCTGCGGGACCTTCAGCCCAGTATGCTAAAAGCGGTTTCCGATGAAGTCAAGGTATTGCTTGACGAACCTCGCCAGCGTATTCCAGTGGAAAAGGTCTCTGATGACGACACCATGGCAAAGGTAGGAACCTGTGTACATAATATCTTCTGTGCCATCGACCAGAATCACAACGAGCATTTCGTGTCATCTGCCATCCTGTCACATGGTATGCAGCAACACCTAACCAATGCCTCTTCCATACTTCTGGCATGGGACTGGCTCATAGACTTCTTAAATGAAAAATATGGGTCAGCCATTGAGACATATCATGAACGTCCCTTCAAGTATGAAGCCGACGGGCAGATTATAACGGGTTCCATTGACCTGGTTTGGAAAACGGAAAAGGGCTGTGTTGTTATCGACTATAAGACCTATCCTAACTGGAAGAAAGAATCCGTCACTTCTAAGGAAGACAAGCATTATGCAGGAAATTATAAGGGACAGCTCGACTGTTACGAGAAAGCCCTTACTCTAAACGGGGAGAAGGTCATAGCCAAAGTCATCTATTACCCAGTAAACGGAATGATAGTACAGATATAGAAACAAGATCATAACAATTATACATATAAGAATCCCGTCTTATTGAATCTCCCATCAGTACTTTTGCTACCAGAAACCACATAAAACGTGAATATGGCAAAGCAAAAGACAATCAATCGTGACTACAAGACGGTGCTCTTTGACTTCGACGGCACCCTTTTCAACACAGCTGAAGCAGACCAATATGTAGCAAGACAGAAGACACTGAGACGGTTCTCGCCTGAGTGGGTACAGGCACGTAAAGAGTATCTCGACCACATCAAGATGTGTCCACTCTACGACGGGTGGCAGCAGGTTTTCGAGTACATCAAAGTCAACAACATCCAGGCCGCCATCGTGTCTGGCAACAACCGCGAAGTGCTGAACGTCGCCGTTAGAGCCTTCGGACTGCAGGAAATCTTCCCGAAAGACAAGATCAACCGCATCGGCTGTAAAGATGTCAACGGCAGACGCATCAGGAAGTCTGGTGGCAATCCCACCCTCTTCGAACACGCCCTGAAACAACTCGGTGAAGATCCGAAGAACGTACTGGCCTTTGGCAATGACCTCTGTGATGCACAGGCAGCCTCCAATGCTGGCATCAAGTCCTACCACTGCCTCTGGGGGGCCAAGCCAAACGAACTCCCCATGATGCTCGCAGATCCTGACCACCAGTGCATCACCTCTCCTCTTCAGATCATTGACATCCTGCGCTCTGAGATACCCACTCAGAGTCAGGCTGCATAATAGTATAACCACTTAATTACAAATTGTATGAAGAAACTATTACTTATTCTGACAGCAGCCTTTCTGCTTATCGGCTGTGAGTGTCCCTACTTAGAAGAGCAGAACAGTCCGTATTACAGGAATAAAGGTAACCACCTCACTGCCGACTTATTACCCGGCCTTTGGCAGTGTTATTATCCTATGATTGTTGGAACTGTTGAGTTTAAGGAAGTCCGTATGTTTTCCAATGGCAAAGCAGACATCATTATGGAGAATTTGGGAGGTTCAGCATATTATGCAGAGACCTTCAAGTGGCGTTATGACGGTAATTACCTCACATTCACTCAGGGCAACATCACCTATCAGTTCCAAATCACAGGTTGGCTGTCTCCAGAACTCTATCTGCGCGATTCTCGCGGGAAGTACACCTGGGCCTACCGACGAACCGAAGATTGTATAAAATAAACACCCAAGCATATGAAGAAGATTATTACCTTTCTGCTGGCTCTGACGATGGGCGCAGCTATCCATGCACAGGAGATTGAGAAGATTGACAAGTTCGCATCAGGTTACATCAACGGTACCTACATGAACAAGTACAAGACCATCGATGGTGTACTCTATGCCGTCGGCTATGAGGGAACCAAGGACTGGATCCTGGTTCGTTATCCCGCTGGCAGCAGAGCCACGACCTATAACGTCCATCCTAACTGCCGACGTATTGCCCGAGGAGCGTTTGAGGGAGCTGCCTATCTCCGCGAGATCTATCTCCCAGAAACAGTCAGTTTCATCGGTGAGGATGCTTTCGCTGGCTGTACCTCACTTCAAGGAATCTATTTTGATGAAAGCAGTCCTTCTGCTGTCAGAGGCATCGAGGCTGATGGAACCCTTACAGGTGAAGCGGAAGAAGTCGCACGTTATAACCTATCCGGTCATCCATGCAATCCCAACGACAAAGGTGTTCAAATCATCGTCTATACCGACTATACTACCAGAACAATCATAGTGAACTAACACTACTACATGGAAAGAATCACAAAAGAAGATATAAGAATACGTTATAAAGAGTACAACCAGCTCTATTTCGGCAACCAGCTAAAGCACTGTAAGTTCTCGGTACAGAAACAATCCCCACTGGGAACTTACACAAGCAAGAAGGAGAAGGATGGTACCATCACAGGTCATATCTGGATAGCCTATGATGTGGACTGGACAGAAGAAACACTTCGTGAAGTCATTATACACGAGATGATTCACCACTATGTGAAGACCATCGACAAGCGATTCTCAGGACTATTCGGACATGGTTACCCCTTCCTAAGACAATGTAGAAGGCTCAAACGGGATTATGGTCTCAACATTACCGTTCTTTCTGCTATCCCTCACATCAACCAGAAACCAGAAACCACAACTCAAAAATTCTTGGCTAAGTTCTTCTCTTTTCTTTCATACGTATAAAACGAGTTTCATTTCCCATAAAGTTTCCCATATTTTAGGCAGATCAGAGAATAAAAAAACGAAGACACTATGAGAAGATTAAAGATTCAAAATCGAAATGGTATGGGACTTGATGTTGCCCCTAACGGAAAGATGATTGATGAAGAGGCCGAGTACAAGGAGCCGGATACTTGGACTATCATCACAGCCATGAACCGTGTCCTCGAACTCTCCGAGGATTCCAGACTGTCGGATGAGTTCTGGGACAAGTGCAAGAATCCCTTGAATTACCTTCGCCAGGAACTGGGACTCACAAACATTCAGATTGTTGTGCTTGCCATTATGATTGAAGCAGGAGAGGCTGTTTCATGGAAGCGCATAGGCAACTATCTCAACTGTACCAGGCTTTCCATCATGGCCTATTCCGAGGAGATTGAAGAACTGGTCACAAAACGCTGGTTCGTCCGCAGAGGCGTTCATGAGATAGGCGGCTTCTATGAAGGGTTTGCCCTCGTCAGAGGAGTTGTCACAGCACTCCGTCACAACAAAGTGTTCGTTCCAGAGAAACTCGATGGCCTCACTGAACAACAGTTTGTTGACAAGCTGGAGAGTCATATTGACAAGAATATCAACGACCATAATGTCGAGTTCAAGGACGACGAGGAGTGGATGATGGAACTGGTTAAAGCCAATCCACATCTACCACTCTGCCATGAAATACTGAAGTTTGACGATATCCACGTCCAGTCGCTCCTTCTGATGATAGTTTACGACTATGCCCAATGGGAAGGGTCAGAAGGAGAAGGCCTCCAGTTTCAGACCATCGACAATCTATATC
>Ga0326512_10003986_pt1 | contig 10765 bp, 13 predicted proteins | sample 1_2617_0518_D_FD_203652 | JGI IMG/M metagenome (GOLD analysis project Ga0326512, IMG submission 203652) | Bovine rumen microbial communities from UC Davis, California, United States - 1_2617_0518 | ecosystem: Host-associated > Mammals > Digestive system > Stomach > Rumen | place: USA...
TTAATCAGCCTCCCCATTTTTTTCTTCCTTGTCTTGTGAGTACCCGGAAATATTATATTGTTTGAATAGTAGTTCTTCTTCAAGTTCCATTATAATCCTTCCTCCATTATTCTCTTCATAGCGTTGGCGTGTATGCGGGCAAGTACATCTATTCCTTCATCGCTCTGCATAACGGCATTATCCTGTTTGTTATCATAGAAAAGATTTTCAGTTAAGACAGCTGGCATCATGGTGTTTTTGAGAACGTAGAAGTTTTCCTCCCAATCCTCTTCATAGATTTTCTGGCTGTATTTGCGGACCTTGCAGTCAATCTCAGGCAGTAGCTTTTCAGCCTCTTCAACAAAGATTTGAGCAATAGGGTCAGATTTGGTGTAACCTTTTGAGGTAAATATGGACCAGCCCCTTGCGTTCATCCAATTTGAACCATTACCGGCAGCGTTTCCGTGAACTGATATGTAACAGATATTCCTTCCGTACATATTCGCCTTTGCCACCCTCTGTTTTAGCGGAACATCAAGTGGTTCAGCGTCAAGGACAACCACCGGAATATTCATTCTTTCTGCATGATATACGATGCGGTCAACGAGCCTCCTGTTAAACTCCCATTCCAAGAGTTTTCCTTCCGGGTCTCGTTTTCCGGGTGTATTCTTGCCGTGTCCTGGGCTTAGTATAAATAGTTTAGTCATTCTGTATCTCTTTATCTTCTTGCAGTTGGTTCTCGGACCGTACAATTTCATTCTTTCTTCCTATTTCAATCTGTGCGTTGCCGTAACTGGCTTTGATTTTTGCTCCGCGTTCAATAAAAACCGGTATGTTGGCTGTAGTGTATAGTAACCAGGTGAAACCCAGTATGATTGCAATACCTTGAAGCACACTTGGGGATATCGCACCAAGCGGCGGAACGATAAAACTCGCAATCAGCAACCCGAACGCCAATATGATTACCAAAAACAGGTACCATGGCATACCCCGGAACATATCACCTACTAATTCAGCCATTTGTTCATCCTTTCTATAAAATATAATTATAGGGTGCCAGGAATATCGTCATCCCCACCGTAATCCTCCAAACAGAGGTCAATTGGGACAACAAAGGTAACATCAGCGTAAACCCCTGAGCATACGTCAGCAAACTTCTGTATGAACGGGTAATAAAGAATATCTGTATTTACCTCTATATCAAGATATTCGCAAGTCTTACGTATGATGTTCCGAAGCACCTGGATACCGGTACTCTGGTTAAGAACCTCATTCTGTCTTCCGTCATTATTAACCCTGTTTATGTAGTAGAGGTAAAAGTTGAAATAGACGAATTGGTCATCTTCCTGGTGCGTGTTTTGGGTGATGCCGAATACACAATATTTTGCATCAGGAATTCCGTCCAGTTCATAAATATCATTCACAATACATGTGTTAACGTTCTTTTCTCCAGAAGCGATAGCACAAATAACGTCTATGATTTTTGAAAGTGTTATATTATCCATTTTCAGCGTTTTTATTCATTATAAAGGGGACCGGTTTCATCGGCCCGGTCCCCGTAATCAGTCCTTTTTTGTAGGTAGCGAGCCCGGTGCGGAACTGAATTATCTGCAATCACAACCACGTCCGCCCATCTTTCCACGGGTATAACCAAGCCATACACCACCAGAATAAGCGCTGTGGAGGTTTTCCCTGATTCTGTTGCACTCACATTCGGTAAGTTCCGGAAATGCCTGGCTGTTTGCGAGAAGGAATTCCTGCATAAGTCGTTTGTAGGAATCTGAGTGCCTGAGGTAGAACAATTTGAGGTCATTCTTTTCGGCTCTTGAACTGTTGTACTGGTGTTCGTCATTCACGGTTGTAACACCGGCATTCACAATCTTGTTTGCCACAATATCAGTAACCTCGCTCAGTACCTTGTAGGTCATATATGGTTGTATGTAGTTGTCCAACAGGTCTTTGTATACTATGTGCTCTTCGTCTTTGATTGACCCATCACCTACCATTTGAAGCAAGGCGTTAAGGAGACAATCACCGATAGTCATGCGGAGTTCAACATCCTGTACAATCTTTATGGTAGGAAGGAGGTATTTCCCCGCCAGATTATCGCTTAACGGGGATACACTCTTAATCCTGTTTTCGCTTGTGAGAAGTACGTTTGTATAGTCGTTCATAAGTTTCCTTTATCTAAAATATATTATTACGGGATAGGTTGGATACGAGAGGCGTAGTTCAAATACTCAGCCTTGTACGCCTCTACCGCCCCAGCTGGAACATAGATTGGGAACGTATACGTAACACTCCCAAGACTTGTGGCGTTATTTCCAAGTGGCGCAGGTGTGCTCCTTAGGAAAGTAATACTCTCAATATCTTCATCACCTTCAAAACAACTAGCGCCAATTCCTGTTACAGAAGCAGGGACAACAAAGTTCCTTAAAGAAGTACAGTTCTTAAAACATCCATCGCCAAAAGATGCCATATTTCCGTTAAAAGTAATACTGCTCAAGGCATTACAGTTTAAAAAAGTATAATCCGGGAGGACAGTTAATGTACTAGGGATTATAACTGAAGGTAAAAATTGGCAAAAAGCAAAACTAGCTCCTTCAATTGTTGAAACACCTTCGTTTATCGTTACGGATGTTAAAGGTGTGTTTGTAAAAGCCGAATAGCGAAGTAACGCACCTGCAGGTATTTCAACACTCATTAGGGAAGTCTTTTGATATGAACTTCCAAAAATTTCTGTAACCCCGCTGTTTATTTCGGTACCAATTAAATCTTTAACATAATGGAAATTATAGCCCTGTCCAACAAATTGAGGGTTTTTTGGATAAAAATAAATCGTTTGGACACCGGAAGTAGGGAATACAAAGCTGGTTGCCAAAGGCCTTTCATAGCCATAAGGATACTCCATCTTTGTCAAACCAGTAGTACCTCTATGTGGATTCAGAATCTCTGTTGGCTCTGTTGTGCTCGTAACATAGTACATACCAGCAAGATAAACACCGGAACCGCTATCAGCCGTAACATTCACAGTCTTGCAATCTTGGAGCTCCGTTATTGCATCTATTACACAGAAAGTCACATTACCGTTACCAACTACCGTAATCACCCCATTATCGTCAATCGTAGCCTTGGAATGGTCGCTTGAAGTGTAGGTGATATCAGTTCCAGCCTCACTTGGTGTCACGGTTACGCTAGCCTGACCAGTTCCTGTGATTGCACTAGCCACGTTAAGCGTTAAATCTGCAGCCGGGGTAAAACCGCTACAATCCCTGAGGCCTGCCGTATAACCACTCTGGAAGGCCCTGTCAAGGTCATCTTTTGAGTAACCGCTAGCAACATTCACGGTAACCCTGTTCCATCCGTCAGCCCTTGTATACGTTCCATTTGAGGTAAATGCGGTTGAGGTTAGTTTTGCTTTTTGCTCTGCAATTCCGTCAGTCTTTCCGCTGTTGTAGAAATCGGTGCAATCAACACTTGCTTGTCCGTCAGTATAACCTGAATCGTAGCCTTCCTCCCAGATTCCTTCACAACTTCCACCACTACAAGCATTTAAACCGTCAGTATAACCTGAATCATAGCCATCATGCCATTCTTCCTCACAACTTCCGCCACTACAAGCATTTAAACCGTCAGTATAACCTGAGGTGTATCCTTCTTCAAAACCATCCGTACGACCTGATGGGTAACCCTCTTCCAAGCCGTCAGTATAGCCGGAAGTATAACCTGAATTGTAGGCATCATCGGCATCTGGACAGTCGTTGATAACTATGTCATAGGGTTTCGGCATCCATACCTGGTTCTGTTTTCCCGTTTTGTTAATATAAATCATAATCTGTTGATATTTAATCTATTATTCTACTGTTTGAATATTATCGTTTAACGGAACTATGGTTGCACCGCCTTGTCCAAGTATTTTCTCCATGACATTAACAAAAGCATTCTGCGTTGGTGCGATAACGCTTCTGTTATAAAGTCTGTAAGCCTCTGCATATTCTTGGCCAGCAAAGCCAGTTCCTTCCACCGGCATTCCGAAGAGCTGTGGATTGGCCCTCATGGATACATAAATCTGGGCCTGGACCCTCTTTTGAAGTGCCTCGTACCTCTTGTCAAAGTCATCGCTCTGTATTCTCTCAATCTGGGTTGCGTGGTCCTGGTCCTGGTTATATGAAATCAAGAATCTGCCCGCATTTTCTGAACCTTGGAACTTTTCTTCCAGGTCTCGCTCAATTTCCTCTTTGATTTTATCATCAGGAATACCGTTGCAGAAATTAATGAGTGCGGAAGCCGTAAAGTTATTATCTACTTCGTTTAAGGAGAAGTTGTTGATTTTCATATCAGTTACGATAGACTTAATGGCTCCGTTGTAGATTGGAGTGGCATACGTTCCCCTTGACTGGCTTCTTTTGTAGAAAAAGACGCTTGTTTCAACCTGTGCGTCCTTGATGTATTTTGGATAAACCAGGGTCTTGCAGCGGCCGTATGATTTCTCACTCTCAAAATCCTCAGAGTAGTAGAATGTTTCGTTGTCCTTGTCGGTCCTCATAAAACGATAATCAAGCCAGTATAACTCCTTGATACGACCAGAGTTATCCCTTATTACTTGAATGTAATAACCACCGAAAATCGCAAGGTCAGAGAAGCATTTTTCAGCAAAATCCTCAATATGCTCGCCGGTTCTGTTAACAATATCCTCACCCCACCCAAGGTTTACGTTAAGGTGGATTTCCTGGCCCTTGCAGAAGTCAATCATACCATCTATTACTGACTGGAGCGTGGCATCGTCCTGGTAAAGTGAATAAAGGAAATTTGGGTAGGCATTCTTTTCACCATATACCACCCAGTTTTGCCCCCTTCCTTCCGTTTCCTTGTTTGACGGAATTGCGCTAGCCTTATAAGGGTCTATGGCAGAGAATGTTACCATCTTCGGTGTTTTTTCTTCATGTTTAATCCCGAATGCATCTATATTACTCATACTGTATAAATGTTTCTTTCTTATTATATTGTGTGTTAGGGTTCTTGTACTCGCCAAGCGTAATTAAACCTGTTGCGAGCGGTTCAAATACCTTCCCGTCCAGATAAACTATATCATTATCAAGCGTAATCTCTTTCTCCGTCCATGGAAGCACATAGTAACGGTATTCTCCGTCATTATAGCCTTCAGGGAAAACAAACCTTTTTATGTGATAGTAGATTTTGCTGTCTTCCTGGTCCGTGAACTCCGTAATGAAATATTGCTTGTCTGTCGTGTTTTGGATTATGAGCTTGTAATCTTTCATTATAATGTTCTTTTAATTAAATATAAAATAGGGTCAAATTGCATTAAAAAAGCCCCAAGTTTTGTTCAACTTGAGGCAATTTGTGATAAAGTTTTATATAAGTTATATGTCGGCATCTTGGACTGTCCAACCTGACGGTACACCACTCTCTCCGGTTGTCCAAGTTGCATCAGGGTGCTTAACAAATGTACCATTAGCTGCAACACCATTTAGCCAGAATCCCGTTACGTTCGAACCAGTTATATCGGTTGCCAGACATTTTACATAATTAAGTGATGAACAGTCTCCAAACATTTTTCTGTAAGAGTAGTTTGCTCTTATTGTTTTTGCTGGCAATTCTGGTGCAGTTGTAAGGTTAATACAATATAGAAACATTCCATCATAACAACTTATAGAAAGGTTTGTAGCCGGTAGGGCTGGTGCGGTTGTAAGGCTTGTACAACTGGCAAACATAGATTGGTAACTGTAAGGTAGTACCCGTAGGGCAGGCAGTACAGCGGTCACACCCGTCAAGCTTGTACATGCAGAGAACATACCTTGATAGCAGTACTGTGCAAGGGTAGTTGCAGGCAAGTCTGGCATATCAGTTATGTTTGTACCCCTGAACATATAGCTATAACAATTCTGTGCTAAAGTAGTAGCAGGCAGGGTCGGTGCTTGCGTAATAGGGCAATCAGCGAACATAGACAAATATGCGTAATCAGCCATAGTTGTTGCGGGTAGTTCAGGTGCGGTAGTCAAACCAGCGCCGTTGAACATACTCCTATAACAGCTTGCGGCTAAGGTTGTAGCGGGCAGTTCAGGTGCAGTAGTCATATTGGTACAGCCATAAAACATTTCACGGTATATACTGTCCTGCAGACCGTTAGCCGGTACCGGTAGCACTATATGCTGTAACTCATTTGGTGCACCGAAAGTAAAACCGGTTTTATTTTGGAATAGTTTATAGAACGCATATGCGGCAGTTTCGGCTGTTTGTGGAACTGGTTTACCGTGATAAATGGACCCGGCAAAAAGGAGTGAATTTACATTACCATAAACTCTTGCGGTTAAACCGGCACTCGTTACAAAATATTCAAAGGCACCAGTACTTACGCTCATACCACTCTGGTCATCCAAACCCCAGAATTCAATCTTGTCGCCAACAGTTAAACCAGATAGCAAGCTTGTTATAGCACTATTTGAAGCTGTTTCATTTAATAATAAGTTACCACTCGTCTCTGTACCTTCATGGGTTAAATAGTAAGTTAAACGTCGTTTGTTAGCTGAGCCAGTATCACCGCTTAACCTTAGACCTATTGACCCGGTTTCACCAGTACCGACACTCGTTATTTCAAAAGTGAGCGGCGTAGTGAGCATAGTGTCAGGCACATCGTGGCATTCATCGCCCCACCAGTATTTTCCTTCACATTCGCACCGTTCCTGGGTTCCTTCCTCATATTCTGCACACGGGTCTGGTACCGGTTCTTCATAAACCCACACAACATCATTTCCCAAATACATCTTAACAACCCTATCAGTACCCACATACGCAGCTTTTATACTCAAATTGGTAAGTATATCACCAGTAGGAGCGGGTGTACCACCTTGTATTTTTGATGCATATGCGGACCAAGCTTCCTGGTATGCTGAAACACTTCCGTAAGGCACATAGATTGCTGAAAGAAGTCTAGGGTCGCCAAAAGTTATTCCTTCCTCGTCTTCAAGCTCAGGTGGTGTTGTTGCAAGACATGTAAGTGTAAATGTATGCTGGTCTATGTCTTGTTCATCTCTGGTATTGAATGAATTAACACCAATATATGTGACTGTTGATGGGATTGTGACAGCTGTATAAACACCGTGCTGGAATGCCTGGTTACCTATCCGCACCAGACCTTCGCTTAACGTAATGGCTGACAGATTGTTATTGTCGCAGAAAGCATATTCCCCAATCTCTGTAACAATCTCAGGCACCTCCACAGCCGCAATATCCTGGCCTTGGTATTCATAACCCCGGATAATGTTACTTGACAAGGTGATAGCTGTCTGCTCCCCGCCATGATAGGTTAGTCTAAGTTCATTATAATTACTCATTTATCTATTTCGTTTATCAGTTTATTTGCGTAGTCAAGTTTCTCCTGTGTCTTCCTGTTGGTTCTAAAAAAGTAGCTCTCCCAGTTTGAATACCTATTGGGGTTTCCATTCGCCCCGCCTCTTCTGTACTTCTGCCTGATATACTCCCCGATTGTCTTGGTGGGGTAGTGGTTCAGCCAGCATCTTTCATGTACTATCCTGCTTGTGTGCTGATTGGTACTCTCGCAAGGGTCTCCAAGGGCATTTCGGGCATCCAGGGTCTTGTCATAGATTCCGTGGCCATACACCTTCCTGTCTCCAAGCTCCACCCTTGTATTAATAAAAGATTTTACAAAGGTATCAGCACTTGTGTAGTAGGGTTGGGTAAATCTCGCCACTACCCGGTAATCCCCGTCAGTATCAAGCATATCTCCGTCAGAGAAGTGCTTGGAGCTTATCCTTACCATATCACAGTCAAAATCTTCAAGGAACTCCTGTATGGTGTCAAACCCGTCAAGCATCACAAACTCATCTATGTCTATGAACAAGAGCCAGTCAAATTGGTCTCTGTATTCCTGGTACATCTCTGTATAGGCCAGGGTTTGAAGCTTGTCAATACAAGAATAGTCCTTGTAAGTTACTCTGGGATTGGTTATTAGGGGCTTGAACTCATCATCATTCAATCCGATTATGATATGGTTAAATCCAAGCCCCAAATGCCAATCAATCCACTCCCTAAGGTACAGGTTCTCATTCTTGGCTATTGCTATGATTCCTACTCGGAGCATTCAGGGTTGATAGTGTGCATAGAAAGTGGATAATCCTGGCAAGCTTGCAACTGAAAGGTATCTACACCATCCCAGTTCACAGTAATAGTTGAATTTGAGTAACTTGCTTCTGACATAACATCACTTGTCCACGAATCCGGGCTACCTTCATTAAACTGATTATTAGGTGATTCACTTGGGTCTGACCCTTCAAAAGTTAAAGTCCAATAATTAGGTTCTGAGAGAGGTGATACAAGTCTAACATTCATATCCAGCTGGCCACCATTAAAGTAAACACCCATAAGTTGACCGATATTTACGCCATTTGTCCAAGCCGTATCGCCAGTATTGTTGATGTGGAAGGTGTATGTGCCTTGTCCATTATCTGACCACTCACCAAGGTGGCAAGGCTGTTGTGTGTCATAGTCAAGGTGACCATTAACCAAAGCTACATAAGGGTTGATTATGTCTCCATTCTGGTAAGCCTGTTCAAGCTCACTAGAATCCGAATATATTCCAAAGTGTCTCATATTCAATTAGTTGTTATTTACGATTATATAGAAGGTCTGAGGGTCTTTTACGGAAAGCTGGTCATATGCTGCCTGAGAGAGCTTGACCATATGTCTTACATCAGTAGAGGTGACCATATCCTGGGTTGCAACTGAAATTGCATTCTCTGTCTGTGCCGAATTCCAATAGTTTGATAGGTCAGTACCACCACCAGTATTACCAGAGATTTCATCAACCCTTTCATTAAGGTCAACAAGGGCAGCAGATACAACCTCATCCATGGTGTCAATCGCATCATAAACTCCATCTATATGTACTGAAACAACCGGCTGTCTGCTCCAGGTAATGGTCAAATTGACATTATCCCAAATGAAATAATCAATTCCGACACCGTGCCCACCATCGGCAGGAGTATTGTAAACGGTTGAAGGTAGTGAAGTTGTCCTTGTAAGTTGAACCGGAACACCCTCAACGAACTCGCCATCATCAGGTAAAGCATAATATACACCAGTTAACTCACCCATTTCATTAGTTTCGGCCACAAATCTGAACTTAATATAATCAACTATCTCAATAGAAGGGTCTGCAGGGTCATTTCCCATTTCATATTGCTGTATATTGGTTGTATAAAACCGTGGTCTGCCCAAAGCCTCCCAAGCGATTTCCTGGCCGTCGCCTACAGTTATACCTTCCATTCTAAGATATGGATTATCAATTACCGGGGTTAGGGTGACAGCAGAAACAAAACCGTCAATCCTGTTATCAACATATGTTTTTGTCTCTGCTGAATTCCAGTAGTCACTCATATCAGGTCCGGTTACAGCTGACCATACAGGAGCTCCATTACCGGTAGATATGAGGACTTCACCAGGATTGCCGGAAGTAGTAGGGGCATATATCCTCATTTGCCCGGAAACATCTTGTTGTCTTCCAAAAATAGGTTCCTTCCTCGCACCATTAAGATAGAAATAGGAGTGTGTATAGACCTGTGATATTTCACCTGTAATGACACCTTGGTTATTCCATTTAGGAAAAACTGTTCTACCATTATTTGCAGTATTAACCACAGCATCAGCCTTTCCGCTTGTTGCTGCTGAGATTGCATCTAATGTCTCTGCTGAATTCCAGTAGCCTTCAAGAGAAACACCAGAAAGTGCATCCTGAACATACTGTTCAGTTGCAAGACCGGAAACTGCCTCTGTAATTGCTGATTCTGTAATGGCTGAGTCCCAATAAGGGGTGAGGGCGCTATCTATTTGCTGTTGTACCTGTTCCGGGGTAACTCCACTACCGGAGCCACCACCGCCATTATAGCGATTAAAATCTATAATCATATCTATATCAGTTAGTTATGGATTTATTCTTAGTAGCAGATAGTTACTTCGCCGGAATTGCCCTTAAGCTTGAAATAAGCGAACTTCGGTACGTTGATAACAAAAAGGTTCTCTTCAGCAGGGGTAGCTTCCTCCCATTCGGTATAATCGTAACCGTCAGCTGAGTATTCAAGGGTGTAACCGTTTTCAGAAGGGCTTACACCAAAAGAATGTGCGAGGATTTGAAACGGAGCCTCATCCGTAATCTTTAATTTTGCCATGTTTCAGAAATATTTATTAAACATTATTTAATAGAAATATAAAAAAAGGAAGTCCTGTAAAGAACTTCCTTAATATAGAGTTTGAAAGCAAATTAGTCAACAACTCCGATTCCTCTAAGAGCGGATTCAAGAACCTGGTAAGGATACTCGTTGCTCTCATCGGTGAGCTCTGAGGTGTACTGGTTGTTATCGGACCTTGCCGTACCGGTTTCACCAGTTCCGTTGCTTGAAGTAACAGGGTTGTCATAGCCCATGTAGTGCCATGTACCGTTGGCGTCCTTAACCAGAGCCACGAGGTCTTCTTTTGCTAATGCATTCATTTCCATACGTTTAACTGCATCCATACGGGCAAAAACCATAGAGAGGACAGTTGAAACATAGGTTGAGCCGTTGTCGTTAACGGTGAGCGTTGAAACCATAGAAGAGGTGTTCTTCCTGACATAGAATTTTACGAATGAGTAGCCAGTATCAACGGTAATTCCTGTAATGACATTAGCCTCACGGCCTTCAATTTCAGTAGTACCGGTTGCTACCTTAACAGCATCGTAATTGGCAAGCCAAACCTCGGAAACACCACCGATATT
>Ga0326512_10003987_pt1 | contig 10758 bp, 12 predicted proteins | sample 1_2617_0518_D_FD_203652 | JGI IMG/M metagenome (GOLD analysis project Ga0326512, IMG submission 203652) | Bovine rumen microbial communities from UC Davis, California, United States - 1_2617_0518 | ecosystem: Host-associated > Mammals > Digestive system > Stomach > Rumen | place: USA...
ATCGCTGTTTGATTACGCCCCCGGCAGCAACCCCGCAAAGGATTATAAAGCCCTGTATGATGAACTGGGCTTGTGAAAGGAAGGATAACACATGGCAAAGAAGCAGACGTTCACCCCGCCAGCAGCCCCCGGCGCGAACTATACCCCGATACAGCAGCAGGAACCCGCGCCAGAACAGCCCACGAAAACGGAATATTACCGTTTCAATGCAAAGATGCCGATTGAGTGCAAAGATTATTTGCAGGAAATGGCATGGCGCGCCACAGTGAAGGAACACAGGAACGTTACCATTACCGAATACCTGACCCGCATTGTGCGGGCAGACATGGAAGCACACCCCGAATGGAAGGAAACGCTTGACATTCTGAACACCTGATATATTCCGCGCGCGCTGTGTGGGCTGGACACACGGCACACACATAACGCGCAGCACACACAGCGCACACAGTATGTATTAAGAAGGTGATATATTGAAACTGTCTGATATTCGCACAGCATTTGAAAAACTGTTATCAGCGCAGCCCCCGCAGGAATATGAAGAAATGACAACCCACATTCAAACGCTGTGGGACGATCTGCCCCGCGCGCCATATAATGAACTGCCTGCCAGCTTGAAAAAGAATGTTCGGGAAACTGTCACCCTGGAAAGCCTGCGCGCGTTTCTGTCTGATTGTTACACCCCCGCCACGTTCGATACACTGATTGCGGGGATTCCTGAAAGTGACATGCAGCGCATTTTACTACGCACACGGAACACAGCAGTTTATACCATTGATGCGGAAAACTTCACGTTTACTTATTGCCCCGGCAAAAGGAAATACGGCGTTATTCAATTCAGTGACGATTACACCCCCACGATGGACGTAAACGAACTGAAATACAGGGCGAACCTATACGGGAACCACGCTACAGCGGCATTTGACGCAGCTTTGCAGCAGTACCGCAAGCCCGCCCACGTTGACAACAGCAAGCCCGCAGATGATGCCGGCGCGCCCCCTGTAAGCGTTCTACAAGAGATACAGCAGCCCGACGAGATCACATTCCCGAAAGACCTTGTTTATCAAAAACTGTTCAATAATGAATTGACCCCCGGCGTTACTGGGCGCGTTACTGGGAAAAACAGGCACGAAATAACAGTAACAGACAAAGCAGGGAAGAAAATGAAGGCCCCCATTGCCCCCATTGTAACGGTTTCCCTGCTTGACTTGCCCCCGAACATTCAGATAACCCGCGAAATGACCAGCGATGATGATTCTGTATTCCGCGCAGTCTGTTCCTTATGGGCGGCGGGAACCAGCAGATTCACAGGTAACGCGATCTATGCGGCAATGATAGGGAACCCGGACGCGAAAGCAACCCCGGAATGGCTTGCCACGATTGACGAATGTTGGACGCGGCAAACATCAACACAGATTGAACTTGATACCGGGACTGTGGGCGATGCCTATAATTTCAAGCGCTGGAAGCGGAATAGGCGCGTTATTGAAGGGGGAAAAGATACTGTCACCATAGGGAACCAGTTTGGACAGACCGCAACCACGGTTTACACCATGCTTGAGGAACCTTTATTGCAGACCTACGCGAACGCGATAAATCAAATCGCAAGATTCCCCCGCGCTGTATTGAACACGCCTGTAAACAAAACCCCGGAAACACTTGCCCTACAGAATTTCTTGATTTTCCGCATTTGTTCTATTCCGCGGATAAGCAATCACATTCTGTATGAAACGATCTGGGAAAAAATGCACTTGCAGGGCAACGCGCCCGCCATTGAAAGGCGCAAAGAAAAGATGCGCAGCCACATTCGCAAGATGCTTGCACACTGGGTAAAAGTCAAATTCATTACGCGCTGGAAGGAAGTCAAGCAAGGGAACACTTTGCACCACATAGAAATTGCAATACCCGCCACAAAGGAATTACCGCCAGCAGAACAGACCCCGGAAAAAACGGGGGGGAACCCCGGAAAAAACGGGGGATAACCCCGGAAAAAACGGGGGGGAACCCCGGAAAAAACGGGGGGAATAAAAAAATTCCTTCATATATGCGTCACGCAATAAGCTATATAAGCCATATAGGCTTTATAGCGGCGCTGGGCAGGCGCTTGAAGCCCTGCCCGCGCTATGGTAAAGTAACGACTGTGAATTTCCATAAAAAGGGAATTCCACAGGCCCCGGCGCTATGTTAAGGTCTACTGATACCGCAGCATAGGCCACGCGCCCACGGGGCAGACCAGACCTTTTTGTGAAATCACAAAAAAGTCAAGGCATAGACCACGCGCCCATAGGGCAGACACGGATGCCCGAGTTTGTGAAGTCACAAAATCGGTGGTGGAAAATTTTCCACCACCACGCCCACATGGCAGACACTAAAACCGCCACGGGGAAGCCTGCAAGCAACACCCCGCAGCGGCGGCAGGCGGGAAGGATGAACCCGCCCGCCCTTCCAGTATACCACGCAGAAAGGATGAAAGCAAATGACATTTGACGATCTGAAAAGCCGCCTGCGGAACGTGAAAGAACATGGACAGTACAAGATCACGGCAAGCTGTCCATGCGGGCGCAATCACAGCCACGATGACAAGAACAGCAGTTTTTCCGCAACCTATGACCCCCATACCAGGAAGATTCTTGTATACTGTCATGCTGGATGCAGTATAGACGAAATCTGCGGCGCGCTGGGCTGTGGGCCGGATGAATTGATGCCAGAACCCACGGAACAGGAACGGCAGCGCAGTTTCCTTGAATGGTATGCAGGCAAGAACGCCCTGCGCCTGGAAGCTGTCTATTCATACTGTTATGGAACCTTCACAGATGGACTTGCAAAGGCGCGTTTCCGCACAGCAGACGGGAAGAAGGATTTTCGATGGATTAAGACAGACGGCAGCCAGAAAAGCGGATTCAAGATGACGCATAGCGGATGCCCGCATAGGCTATATGTTCGCGGCGATCTGGAAACCGCGTCAAGATGTTTCGTTGTGGAAGGTGAAAAGGACGCGGACACGCTGTTCACGTTGACACGCACACCCACAGTAAGCGCAGAAAACGGCGCGACCAAAGGCGGCGACGCAGGCGGGAAATGGCTTGCGGAATATACGCAGCAGCTTGAAGGGAAAGACGTATACATTCTATGGGACAATGACCCGAAAACAGACCCGAAAACAGACCCCGCAGGATTGAACTTTGCAAAAATCGAAGCGCAGGCCCTTGAAGGTCACGCGGCGCGCCTGTTCATGCTGGATATAACGGAAGTATGGCCAGACTGCCCGGAAAAGGGCGATATAACCGACATGGTGGAAATCCTGGGCGCGAAGGAAACCGCAGACCGCTTGCGCATATTGATTCAGAACACACCAGAACGCCCCCACAGCGCACAGGAAGCCCCACAGCAGGCCCCCGGCGATCTGGACGGGGAACGGGAAGCCCCGGCGCAGGAAGCGCCACAGGGCGCGCCACAGGCCCCACAGCGCGCGCGTTCTGCTGTGGAACTGTTTGATTCCTTCATGGCAAAGATACAGACCGACGTTTACAGGCCGATTCCAACGGGAATGGCAGTAATTGACGATCTGTTACGCGGGGGAATTCCCCGGCAGGCTGTGGTTTTACTGTTGGCAGCGCCCGCAGCGGGAAAGACAGCGCTTGCACAGCAGATGTTTGAAACAGCGGCAGCACATGGGACAGACGTTATATTCCTGAACCTTGAAATGTCACAGGAACAGCTACTTTCCCGCAGCCTGTCCAGGATGATTCACAGGGACGGCGGGAACATTCCTGCGGATGTGGTTATGGAAGGTTACGCATGGACGGAAGCGCAGCGGCGATTCATCGAACCAGCAGCCGCCCGATACCGCGCGGAAATCGCCCCCCACATGGACTATAACCCGGATGGATGCGGGGCCGACCTGGATTCAATCATGGACACGCTGAACAGGGCCGGGGAAGCGGCAAAGGCCGCAGGGAAGCCCGCCCCGGCGATCTGCCTTGACTATCTGCATTTGGTAAGAGTACAGGAAGCGCGCGGGGACTTGCAGGAAATGATTAAAATAATCATGGGGCGCTTGAAAAGCTGGGCGATACAGTATGATTCATACGTTTTAGCGATCAGCGCCACAAACAGAACGGCGAACAGCAACGGCAAAATATCGCTGTACAGCGGCAGGGATTCAAGCAATCTGGAATACGGCGCGGATATTGTGCTATCGCTGAATTACAAGGAAGTGCATGAACATGGACTTGACGCGAACGACCCGGATGTAATTGCAGCACTTGAAAAGAAGGACGGCACAAGGGATATGATAATTCAAGTGCTGAAAAACCGCATGAAGGGCAACGCAGGCCAGAAACGTTATCTGTCATTCCACGCAGCAAGCGGAACATTTACGGCAACGACAGACCAAACGCCCCCGCCTGCTTCATTGCGGCAGATGGGATTCATAGAAATAAACGACCCGGATTTACCAGACTTCTAAAGGCGAACAGATGCCCCGCCCACGCTGAACATATTACAAACATGAAACAGAATAGAAATACAAAGCATAATTGACATAGACGGATAAAAACTGTATAATCATTCTGGATGGCATGGACGGGGCAGGCCAGGAAGGGGGGACAGACGGAACAGCCTGCGGCGCGATCAGCGCCCGCCCACAGCGCCAGAACGCAGAACGACCCCGCGCGAACGAACTTGCCAGAACGAAACAGCGCAGGGCCGCGCCCACAGAACCGGGGCGAATGTATTATATCATGTTCGCCCCTTCTACGCAAGAAAGGAAGGTATAACATGGATAATCGCACACTGGGGGACATTGCAGCCGAATTGGAAGGGCTGGAAAGTGTTATCGCATTAGTTGGAATGTTGGTGATGCCTACGGAAATGCCGATAAACGGCAGCACCCCGACACAGGAAACGATTACCAACGCTTTTTACAGCATAACGGAAACCCTGCGGCATATCCGGGAAGAAGTCAACGAATGGGAAGGGAAATATATCACCATGAAACGGCAGGCAGCAGGATAAACCACAGCAGGGGAAACTATAGGGGGACGCGGAAGCGCCCCCCTGTTACATTTTTTGTGTGTAACTATTTTTTTCGATATACCAGAACCAAAAAGCAATTCGCGCATGCACACGCACACGCGCGCACATGCGCGTATATATAAAGCCCTACCCCCTAAAAAACTTTGTAACATCGTTACGGCGTTACAGGCAGGGGGGAAGCAAATCCCTACAGGCGGCAAACCACATAGCGGGGCGATACCCGCGCGCGAAAAATCGCATATTCAAATCACAGCATAGGCCCCGGCGATCTGCGGCGCGCCCCTGTGGAATTCCTGCCCCCTGTTCTATGTTAAGGTCTGCAAGGACTTTTACATAGGAATATCAGACACACAAACCACAGTAGCCACATAAACCGAACACAGCGTAAAAAACAGAACAAGTGTTCTATGTGTCTTGTGTTTTTATTCTGCTTGTGGTATAATAGGAACATGAAGTATACAAGACACATGAAACAGACGTATTACAAGACCTGTCCAATCTGTGGCGCGAACCTTGACCCCGGCGAACATTGCGACTGTATAGGACAGGGCGAACAGGAAAGGGGGAAAGGCTATGAACATGACGGAAGCGGCAAGGGAAGCGCGGCGCAAGTATCAGCGCGAATGGAACGCCAGGAACGCAGACAAGCGGCGGGAATACATGGCGCGTTACTGGGCGCGTAAAGCAGCAGAACAGGCCGGGAACGGCGATTCAGACCGGAATAAACCGGAAAATACCGGAAAGAAGGTGAATACATGAAGATCAGTTTCAGCCCGCTAAAGGACGGGGCGCGCTATTTCATCATGGCAGATGATGGACACGGCGTATGTTATTTTGACAGCTTGGCAAAGGCGGGGCTTGTCATGCGATACCTACAGGGCGCGAACATGCCCCCCGATGATTGCGCCCGCGCTGTGGACTATATGCGTATATTCGATAAGGACGCAGCAGCCAGGGCAGCAGAACGGGAAGCGAAAAGGGCGAAGAAGCGCGCAGCATATGAGAAGGGCCGCGCAGCGCAGGAAGCCCGCACAGCCGCAGAAAAGGCCGTAGAACAGCCCCCGCAGGAAGGGGAACCCGATGTTAAGCCCGAATAAGCAGCGCGCCCTACAGGCCCTTCTAACGCAGCCAACGAAAGCGGAAGCGGCACAGGCGGCAGGCATTACCACGCGCGCCCTGCGGAACTATTTGCAGGATGAAGAATTCCAGCGGGAATATAAAAAGGCCGTTTCTGACGTTATCGACAGCGCCACACGCCAGGCACAGCGCGCCCTTGCCCCTGCCCTGTCTGCCCTGCTTGTCATTGTGGAAGATGATGAAGCAATGCAGATGCCCGGAATAGGCAATCGAATTTCAGCAGCCCGCAGCCTGCTTGACTATGGATTGCGCCTGACAGAATTCAATGACATTCTGCGCGAACTGAACGGGGAAGGTGAATAGGGATGTATTATGACCGATTGCGGCAGGCAGTACGGACATACACGAAAACGCGCCAGCAGATGAACGCGACCCGCAGCCCCGTTTCAGATCACATAGCGCCCTGTTTCCTGCCTGTCCATGAAGATATAGCAGCGGGCGCCCACAGTATCTATCACCTTCCAGGCGGGCGCGGCAGCGGCAAAAGCAGCTTTATCAGCCTGGAAATAGTGGATGGCATGATGCGCGATCAGACCACGAACGCAATAGTTTTCAGACGATACGCAAACACCATGCGGGAAAGTGTATATGCACAATGTCAATGGGCTATTGATGAACTGGGCTGTTCGGCGCTGTGGCGGGGCAGTATATCGCCTATGGCGTTCACCTACATTCCCACGGGGCAGCAGATCATATTCAGAGGGCTTGACGATGTGGGCAAGCTGAAATCCATAAAGCCCCGGCATGGGCGCTTTGCCTGGATATGGTTTGAAGAATTCAGCGAACTTGCGGGCATGAACCAGGTTAGAAGCGTTCTACAATCTGTCATGCGCGGCGGCGATGGATTCCGAATATTCGATTCCTTCAACCCCCCGATCAGCCGCGCGAACTGGGCGAACAAACATGTTCTGATACCAGATGAACGCGCCCTGCTATTCCGCAGCACCTACAGGGACATGCCCCCGGAATGGCTGGGGGAACCCTTCATTCTGGAAGCCGAACGCCTACAGGCGATCAATGAACGCGCCTATAGACATGAATACCTGGGCGAACCCATAGGCAGCGGCGGGGAAGTATTCCCGAACCTTGAAGCCCGCGAAATCACCGACGCAGAAATAAAGGAATTCCAATACATTTACTGCGGCGTTGACTGGGGATTCAGCGTTGACCCATTCTGTTTTATCTGCGCAGCGTTTGACCGCAGGAAGCAGGCAATCTATGTTTTTGATGAACTGTTCAAGCGGGGCATATCGAACCAGCAGGCCGCAGAGCTGATAAAAGGGAATGGCTACCACGTTACACACCCCACGGGGGAAGTAACAAGCCCATTCGGATTCAGCTATGGCCCTGGCAAGCAGTTAATCACCTGCGACAGCGCGGAACCGAAAAGCATTGCCGATTTTCGACACGCAGGATTGAACGCGCGCCCCTGTTCAAAGTTTCCGGGAAGTGTGCTGTATGGTATTCGATGGCTACAAAGCAAGTATTTGTATATCGACCCCCGCAGATGCCCCAACGCATGGCGGGAATTCAGCGAATACGAATACATGACCACAAAGGACGGGGAATTTCTTGCGGATGTACCAGACAAGAACAATCACAGTATAGATGCCCTGCGCTATGCCTGTGACCCCCTAATCCGCAGCTATAAGGAAAGCGCGTAACAATGTTAAGGTCTACCCGGACTATAACAAAGGAGATGAAATAACATGGCATTTTTACGGATTCATTGCGCCTACTGTGGCGGCACATGGGATGTTTACCACAAACAGCGCGAACTTGACCCGGCGCGGCGCTGTCCGCATTGTGATTCCCGCGTAGACGGCGAAACATGGCGGGAAAAGATTCTGCCCGCCTACAACACCATGCGGGCGGCGAACATGGGATTGCTTGACGATCACATGCAGCACCATTGCCCCCGGTTTGAAGTGGACTATATCAACGATGGCACATTCCAGAACAGCGGCGAAAAGGACGCAGTTATTGAAGTGCTGGGGGAAGGACTGAACGACATACGCGATGAAATGGGGGATCTGCGCGTTGAATTCGCCAGACTGCGCGCGGATCTGCAAAAGAAAGGATGATGAACCATGATTATTCCGAACTTCATGTTCCCGCCAGCAGACCCGAACAGCGCCCCCGGCGAAATTGTGACAGACAAGATCACGCTGTCCGATGGCGCGACGATTGATAACACGGATGAAGCGATCGAAGCATATCACGAACGAAACAAGCGGAACATGCAGGCGATATACCAGCAGGAACGCCAGCGACAGCAGGCCAGGGAAACGGGGAAATTCTGCCCCTTCCACCCCGACGCGCATATAAACCAGAACACGCCCTGCTATAAGGATTGCGCGCTTTATGTGGGCGATTCCTGCGCCCTTGCAGCGCGTAAAGCCTTGACCGATACCAACGGGAAGCCCTGCCCATTCCGCAGGAAATGTGACCCTTCCTGCGCCCTGTATGCGGACGGATGCAGCCTGACCAATACACAATTTGCCTGATGGCAAGAAAGGATATAAGATAATGAGCAAGTTTAATGATTACGGAAAAAAGGTGGACGCGATTGCACGGGAAGCGTTCAAGAAGTACCGCGAAGCTGAAGCCGCATACAAGCGCGCTGAAGATCAGCAGCGCAAGTATCCGCAGCGGCAGGGCATAGTTGATGCCGAATACGCAGCGAAGGCCGCGCGTGCCTTTGCTGACTTCACGCAGGCGAAAGCCGACATGAAGCGGGCAAAGGAAGAATTCAGCGCCCACAATGCCGAAATCGCAGCCCTGCGCAAGCAGCTTGTGGCAGACCTGGACAAGCACTATTCCGCAGACCCGGCAGCCCTGGACGGGAACACCCTTGAACTGCTGAAAAGCGGCGTTCTGAAACCCGCAGAGTATGCCCGCATGATGGACCAGGCGCAGAGCAGCGGCAATCACACTATGGCCCGCATGATTGCGAAATATGCGGGGGATGCGGCAACCAGCGCGGGCAAGCAGTACGGCGAAAACGATTCCCGCGCAAGGGAACTGCGCGCCATTTCCTACAGGGCGAACGACAACAACGGCGCGAACACCCTTGCAGTATTCGATCTGATGGCGAACGTTTACAGCAGGGCCACGGAAAACCCCTATATGATTGATTCCTGGGACAGCCTGACGGGGGAAGCCGCTGAAAAGATGTAATGTTAAGGTCTGTCCAGACTTCAACATGAACCGCCAGCAGGCGGGGCAATGGGGACACAGAACACCCCCGGCGCGCCCCGCCTGTTTTATATTTCTGCCCTGCTGAATTCATGCTTGACACACGCGGATAAATACTGTATAATAATGGGTGTATAGAAATAGAACAGCCCCCAACGCCTGGAAACGAACGGGACTGTTCAGCACCCCACGCGACAGCGCCACGCGGGACACCTGTATTATACCACAGATGCCCGCCACGCGCAAGCATGAAAGGAAGGGCAGACCATGAACGAAATGATTATAAGCGCCCCCGGCGCAGCCCTGACCGCCCGCCCGCAGCTTGCGGATATGCTGGGCCGTTTCCTGGACTTTGTGAACGTGAAGGATGTTACCGCGAAATCATACGGCGTATGCCTGCGCTGTTTTGGTGAATGGGCCGCGAACAACGCCATTACCGCCCCCACGCGGCGCGACATTCTGGATTATGTGGAATGGCTTGCCCTTCCACACGCCCGCAGGCAGCGCACAGACCGCGCCAGCAGCAACCAGGCAGCAGCCGTTATAACATTCAGCGCAGGCACACAGGCCCGCTATCTGCGCGCTGTGAAGCTGTTTTTCAAGTGGACGGCGCAGGAAGGTTTATTTCCGAACGTTGCCGATAATGTGAAGGGCGCAAAGGTACGGGCAGACAATACGAAACGCGACCCCCTACAGCGCGACGATGCCCGCGCCCTGCTGGATTCAATCGACACGACCACAGACGCGGGGAAACGGGACTATGCAATGATACTGCTGTCCATTACAGCAGGCTTGCGAATTATCGAAATGCAGCGCGCGAATATAGGGAACATGGAAACCCTTGCGGGGGAACACGTTCTTTTCATCCAGGGCAAGGGCCACGATGAAGCCGACACATACAAGAAGCTGACCCCGGAAGTGTATGCGGCGATCATGGACTATCTGAACACCCGCAGCACGAAAGACGCAGCCGCGCCCCTGTTCGCCAGCACAGGGAACCGCAGCAACGGCGGCAGGCTTGCGGAACCTTCCATTTCCCGCATTATCAAAGACAGATTGCGGGCGGCGGGATATGATACCCACAGGATAAGCGCCCACAGCCTGCGGCACACAAGCGTTACCTTCCTGCTGGAAGCCGGGGCCACGATACAGGAAGCGCAGCACCACGCCCGCCACGCCAGCCCGGAAACCACGGGGATTTATGCCCACAACATAGATCAGCGCAAGCAGCACACGGAACAGCGCGTTTATGATTATCTGTTCGGCGTTGAAACCGACGTAACCACGCAGGCCGCAGATTGTTTGAAGCGCATGACAGCAGATCAGCAGCAGCGCGCCCTTGAACTACTGCGCGCAATCGCTGGATAACAGGAAGGGGGACAGCATGAA
>Ga0326512_10003988_pt1 | contig 10756 bp, 7 predicted proteins | sample 1_2617_0518_D_FD_203652 | JGI IMG/M metagenome (GOLD analysis project Ga0326512, IMG submission 203652) | Bovine rumen microbial communities from UC Davis, California, United States - 1_2617_0518 | ecosystem: Host-associated > Mammals > Digestive system > Stomach > Rumen | place: USA: California...
GTATGTCAACATTCGCTTGCAATACATGTCAGGAGGTTAATGGTGTATCTATGCTTCACGGCTGGGTATCTCAGAAGATGTTTGCTAATATCTGGAACGGTTATTATCCAGAAGAGAACCACGTTGGATATGTCACCAACGGCGTACACTTCCCATCATGGTGTGCTACAGAGTGGCGTGAGGTTTATGATAAGTATCTGAAGCCTGGCTTCTATGAGGATCAGTCTAACGAGGATCTTTGGCATGGTATCTACGACTGCCCAGATGCTGAGATTTGGAAGACTCGTATGGCTCTTAAGGAGAAGCTCATCAAGTATATCCGTGATAAGTTTGCTGAGGCATGGTTGAAGAATCAGGGTGATCCTGCTCGTGTAGTATCTCTGCTTGAGCGCATAACACCTAATGCTCTGATGATAGGTTTCTGCCGTCGTTTTGCTACATACAAGCGTGCACACCTGCTCTTCACAGACCTTGAGCGTCTCTCTAAGATTGTTAACGACCCTGAGAAGCCAGTATTGTTCTTCTTCTCTGGTAAGGCACACCCAGCAGACGGTGCAGGACAGGGACTTATCAAGCGTATCTACGAGATTTCACAGCGTCCAGAGTTCCTTGGTAAGATTATCTTCCTTGAGGACTATGACTATCAGCTGGCTCGTCGTCTCGTATCAGGTGTTGATATCTGGATGAACACTCCTACACGTCCATTGGAAGCATCAGGTACATCTGGTGAGAAGGCTGAGATGAATGGTGTTGTAAACCTCTCTGTCCTTGACGGATGGTGGGTAGAAGGTTATCGTAAGGGTGCCGGTTGGGCTTTGAAGCAGGAGCGCACATACGAGAACCAGGCATACCAGGATCAGCTTGATGCAACAACAATTTACAACCTCCTTGAGAACGAAATCGTTCCAATGTACTATGACAAGGACAAGAACGGTCTGTCAAAGGATTGGATTCAGGTTGTAAAGAACTCTATAGCAACTATCGCTCCTCACTATACAATGAAGCGTCAGCTTGACGACTACTATTCTAAGTTCTATACAAAACTGGCTGCTCGTTCTGCTAAGGTTAATGCAAAGGACTACCAGCTGGCAAAGGATATAGCACTGTGGAAAGAGACTGTTGCTGAGCGTTGGGACAGCATTGAGGTTGTTTCACGCGAAGCTAAGGGATTCGATGAAGGTGCAGAGACCGGTAAGTCTTACACTATCCAGTATGTTATCAACGAGCAGGGTCTTAACGATGCTGTTGGTCTGGAACTTGTAAGCTTGAAGAACGACCAGGATCCTTCTGACCGTCGTATCAACTTTATCAAGCCATTCAAGATGGTGAAGAAGGAAGGCAATAATTATACCTTCGAGTGTGAATTCTCAACATCTATGGCAGGAAACTGGAAGGCGTGCGTACGTATGTTCCCAAAGAACGACTTGCTCCCACACCGTCAGGACTTCTGCTACGTTAAGTGGTTAGACTAAAATAGTAGTATTTACCCCAAATCCATAAATATTTATATTCTGCATGAAGACACTTTGGAATACCATAAACGGAATACGTCGCATTGAGGCATGGGAGCCTAATTGTTGGATGCAGTACACTTGTCCCTCTGAGGCAGACCAGAAGGAGATGGTTGACAAATACCAGATTCCTGAGTACTTCCTTTCGGACATCAGTGATGCTGATGAGAGGGCACGTTTCGAGTATGAAGAAGGATGGCAGCTCGTCATCCTTCGAATACCATACATGAAGGAAATAAAGTCACGTACGCCCTATACCACGGTGCCGTTAGGTATCATGCATAAGGGCGACGTGCTCATTTCTGTTTGCTATTTCGAGACAGACATGATGATTGACTTCGTTTCCTATCAGGAGCGCAGAGGCCAAGGCTTTACCGACTATGTCGATATGATATTCCGCCTGTTCCTGTGTACGTCGGTGTGGTATCTGAAACGTCTGAAGCAAATCAGCTTCCTTCTCAATAGGGCAAAGCGCAATATGGATCATGGGGTGGACAATACTTCTCTTGTAAATCTGTCTCGTCTGCAAGATTCCCTGACATACTTCGAGACTTCCATCAGAGGCAATGAGACTCTGCTGCAGAAGCTGAAGTTCAAGCTACCTTGTGACGAAATCGACGTTGACCTCATCGAAGACGTCACCATCGAGATGGCACAGGCACGTGAGACGGCACATATTTATTCTGAAATCCTTGAGTCAACGATGAATACGTACACTTCTATTATCAACAATAATATGAATACTATCATCCGTACGCTCACATCGTTCTCTATCATCCTGATGTTCCCTACCCTCGTGGCATCGCTATTCGGTATGAACCTCATCAATGGTATGGAGTCGAGTCATTACGGATTTCCTATCGCCATCGCCATCAGTATTGTCATAAGCCTTGGAATGTGGTGGATATTGAGAAAAAAGAATCTATTGTAAGAGAGATGCATTTACAGACAACCGTTACAATTCAAAAAGCCAATTTTGAAATAAAGCCCACGGACAAGTTTTTGTTCGTGGGTTCTTGCTTTGCAGATAAGATTGGAGGCATTTTCAAGGACAATCACTTCCGGGCTACCGTAAATCCATACGGAGTGATGTATAATCCTGCCAGCGTTCTGCATACTATTACTAAAGAGAAAGAGGCCGGCGCATGCTACGATGTCGCCGTTATCACTCTTGGCACCAACCACGTCTATATCCTCAACGAGACGGGCGAGATTGTTGACAACTGCCAAAAGCGGCCAGCGAGTCTTTTTACCGAAAAAGAACTCTCTGTCGAGGAATGTGCAGACTATCTCAGGCAGTGTGTCGCAACGCTTCAGGAGATGAATCCCGACATTCACATCATCTTTACCGTCAGCCCCATCCGCTATGCCAAGTACGGCTACCACGAAAGCCAGTTGTCAAAAGCGACTTTGCTATTAACTCTAAACTCTAAACTCTTAACTCTTAACTCTTTTTACTTCCCTTCCTACGAGATTATGATGGACGAGTTGCGCGACTACCGTTTCTATGCCGACGATATGCTTCATCCTTCTGACCTGGCAGTGCAGTATATCTACGAACGTTTCCGTGAGACATTCTTCTCTGTCAATGCCAAGGCAATGGAGGTAGAGTGGCAACCCATCAGGAAGGCTCTTTCCCATCGACCGTTCAATGCTGATAGCGAAGAGTATAAATCATTCATAGCAAAGGCCCGCGCTGACGAAGAAGCGTTCTGTAAGAGATGGAAATTATAAGACTCTCCGACACTGCCTCCACCAATGACTACCTTCTTGGTCTCAATACCGACCAAGACCTGTGCGTCGTTACCGACTACCAGAGTGCCGGCAAGGGCATGGGGACGAATACGTGGGAGAGCGAGCCTGGGAAGAATCTGCTCTTCTCTATCCTACTCCATCCCACATGGCTGCCCATCAACAAGCAATACCTGCTCTCTATGGCAGAGGCCGTTGCTATCGTGGAGGTGTTGGGCAAGGGCTTCGAGATAAAATGGCCCAACGATATATATTATGGTGACAAGAAGCTGTCCGGCACACGCATAGACGTCAATCTGCAGGGCAGCACTCTGAAGGATGTCATCATCGGCACCGGCATCAATGTCAATCAGGAGGTTTTCCTCAGCGATGCCCCGAATCCCATTTCGCTGAAAAACATCACCGGCCAGGAACACGACCGCGACATCCTGCTGCACGATATTCTTGAACGCTTCTATATATATTATAAAAAGGTGCAAGACTCTCCGCAAGAAGTTGTCCGCCGCTATCATGAGCATCTTTACCGCCGCACGGGGCTGCATAACTACGCAGACAAGGACGGTACGTTTCAGGCAGAGATAGTGAGCGTAGCCGAAAACGGCATCATCACCCTCCGCCGCGATGACGGCACACTTAGCCACTACGAATTCAAGGAACTAAAGTTCTGCTAAGATGCTCTAGTGCGAGGTAAAGCCATCCGGGCACTCCAAGTGTTTCACATTTCACGTTTCACTTCTAAAACGTATATCCCATCCGCCTGAGCGGATATGGATTACAAATCCAAATATTAAGTGCAGCCGGATTACAAATCCGCCTGAGCGAGAGCCCTCTGAGTACAAATGTGCTCAGGGGGCTTGTTTATTCATGTTTTGTTGTTTTTTCTAAAAATATATCTCAAACAAGCACTTTTTGCAATTTTGCAACAATGAATTTCTATTTTGCAATAGGCATATCTATTCTTAAATGTATATTTGCGGCGGAATTTATCTATTAATTTAAACAATAAATATAGTTATGAAAAAATCTATTTTAACATTCGTGCTTATGCTGACGGCGATAGCTGCATGGGCACAGGAGTTTAATGTCGGAAACTTCCGCTATGTTGTGACCGACAATGTGAATCATTATGTTTCGGTGGCCCAAAATTCCGAGAATGCACCCAAGGGTGCTATTGTCATCCCATCGAGTGTCTCCAACAATGCGGTGACATACACAGTAACCAGCATTGCCGAGAGTGCATTCAATTGGAATACTGATATTACGGGAGTTACGCTTCCAAGAACATTGACGAGCATAGGTGACTATGCCTTCTACGGTTGTACTTCGTTAGCGTCATTCAGTGTTCCAGGCAGCGTGACAACTATCGGCTCTCAGGTGTTCGATTATTGTTCAATACCGACTTTCACCTTTGAGGCAAGTAACACAGCAATCACTCTTGGTTCTGGAATTCCTTGTACTGATCATCTCTATCTGTATCGTGACGTCAATTATGAAGGTACTTTGACATATACCATAAAGGCCCTGACCATTGGTGCTAATGTGACTACTATCTATAACAGCATGTTCACTGGAAGTAATCAGTTGAACTCTATTGATTTTAGTGCAGCCACGGGGTTGACCAGCATTGGGGAGAATGCTTTTGGTAGCTGCGGAACCTTTGACGGTTCGGATGAAGAACCTGCATCACACTTAACCACTGTCGATCTGAGTAAGACGAAGGTGACATCGATTGGGCCTTCTGCATTCAGTTGGTGTTCCAAGCTGACTGCCATCACACTTCCAAGTACATTGACGAGCATTGGTGACTATGCTTTCTATGGTTGTTCGTTAGCGTCATTCAGTGTTCCAGGCAGCGTGACAACTATCGGCTCTCAGGTGTTCGATTTTTGTTCAATACCGACTTTCACCTTTGAGGCAAGTAACACAGCTATCACCTGTAATTCTGTAATCCCTTGTACTGACCATCTCTATCTGTATCGTGACGTCAATTATGAAGGTATTTTGACAAATACCATAAAGGCCCTGACCATTGGTGCTAATGTGACTACCATCTACAATAGCATGTTCTATGGAAATTATCGTTTGAACTCTGTTGATTTTAGTGCAGCCACTGGTTTGACCAGCATTGGGGAGAATGCTTTTAGTAGCTGCGGAACCTTTGACGGTTCGGATGAAGAACCTGCATCACACTTAACCACTGTCGATCTGAGTAAGACGAAGGTGACATCGATTGGGCATTCTGCATTTACTTCTTGCTCTAAACTGACTGCCATTACGCTTCCAAGTACATTGACGAGCATTGGTGACTATGCTTTCTTCGGTTGTGAATCGTTAGCGTCATTCAGTGTTCCAGGCAGCGTGACAACTATCGGCTCTCAGGTGTTCGATTATTGTTCAATACCGACTTTCACCTTTGAGGCAAGTAATACTGCAATCAATTGTAGTGCGATAATTCCTTGTACTGACCATCTCTATCTGTATCGTGACATCAACATGGAAGGTACTTTGACAACTTCCATTAAGAAACTTACCATTGGTGATGCAGTGACCAGTATCGGTACCACATTTTCTTGGTGTAATGAGATTACTGATGTTACAGTGCCTTGGCTGAGTTCTCCAATTGCCATTGCTGATGACGCATTCAGCGACGATACCTACGCAAATGCTACTTTGTGGATTCCTGGCGGTACAGATGATGTTTATGCAGAGGCTGCCGGTTGGAAGAAATTTGCTAAAAATGACTTCTCCAGCTATGTGGTTAACTTCACTGGTTCTGCTTACGGTACACTGGCAGTAGGCAGAATCGTCTCTACCGACAATGAGACACAGACAATACGTATCGACCGCGAGTCAGATGTTGTATTCACAGTGACACCTGCAACTGGCTGTGAGCTGACAACCTTCACAGTGAACGGAGCAGCACAAACAGTTACTGAAGGACAATATACCATAAAGAATCTGTCGGCAGACCTGACGGTAATGGCAGGCTTTAAAGTCAGCCGCTACACCATCACCTTTGACAGCAATGGCGGTTCGGAAGTAACAGCCATCACTCAGGACTACGGCACCGCCATCACTCTGCCTGATAATCCGACACGTACAGGCTACGACTTCATTGGCTGGAGTCCGGAAGTGCCCGCAACAATGCCCGCCAAGAACATGACCGTTGTGGCTCAGTGGTCGGATATAAAGAAGTGTGCTACTCCTACCATAGCTTTAGTGAATAACGAAATAGTATTCTCATGCGAGACAACGGACGTTGAGTTCGTATCTGAGGTGAAGTGTCCTGATGCAGGAGAATATGTCAGTTCCTCAATTCCTCTTACCAAGACTTATATTGTAAGCGTCTATGCCAAGAAAGAAGGCTTCAATGATTCTGACGTTGCAATAAAGGAGATTAACATTGGCGGAACAGGTGGCATCCGTGGAGATGTTAACGAAGACGGCGAGGTAAATGTCGGTGACATAGTGGTCATCTCTAACATCATGTCGGGAAATGAATAAGAATTAAAAATAACCAACGGCAAGTTCCCGGACGAATAACCCCCTCCCCGCCGCAAAGCGGCACCTACCCCCTTCAGTTCCCCCGTTTCGCGGGGGACAGAAACCCCAAGTGGGAGGGGGCTATTACGCCTGAGCAGAGACTAATCATTTTTTTTTGCAGGAATCGCAAACATTGCGGTTCCTGTTTTTTTTGTGCCCCGGCCCCACGAAAAGAAACGCTACGGACAAAACTTCTTCTCTGTACGGATGATTCTTGCTGTTAGTGCGGAGAATTTTTCGTATTGGTGCATACTATCTATACTTTTTATGGTGTGGAACGGATATTCTACGACGTGGAATATATATTTTTTGACGTGGAAAGGATATTTTGTGCCCAAATATTTGGTGGTTTAGAGCAGAATTTGTACTTTTGCAGCATGGCAAGCGGAAGAATTGTGTGTGACGAACCGAAGTTTTATCCGTGACGAACCGATTTAACCAATAAAACCAACGAATTATGGCAAAGTATATTAAGAAGGAAATGGTGGACCTGAACAACACAGGGAAGACCATTTTTACGTATCGTATGCAGACGATTCCGATGGACAGCGACGACTTCATCCGCGACTGTGCGCGGAACACTACGTTTTCGGAGGGCGAGCTGCGTGGAATGCTCGGCATCATGGCCGACTGTCTGGCACATCGCATGGCACGCGGATACAGTGTCACCATTGAAGGGCTGGGCACGTTCAAGGCACAGGTAGGCATGAGCCGCGATGCACGTCAGAGGAAAGAAGAGGAAGAGAAACAGACTGCTGCCCGCGCCACAGACGGAAGTGATGACAGTCAACAGAATGAGACGGAGAAGCCCCATGCGCTGAACGCTCGCAGTCTGGAGGTGACGGGAGTGTTGTGGAAACCGGCAAAGTCTTTGGTATCGGAGACACGCATGGCATGCCGCTTGGAACGCGGCGGGACAGAGAAACTGCGCACCTCAAAATATACCTTTGAAGAACGCAAGACTCGGGCACTGGCATTCATAAAGCGGAACACCGTGATGCGCGTCGGTGACTATGCCCGTATAACAGGGCTGTCGCACACAAAGGCTGCGGAAGAACTGAAAAAACTTTGCCGTGATGAAAGTTCGGGAATAACATCCACAGGGACATACGGCAGCAAAGTGTTTCTTGCGAAAATTTCCAGCCTTGATAGCTAATAGTTAAATGGCGCAGGATGTTTTGCATCTTGCGCCATTGTCAATAACCTATAACCTATAACCGTTAAACGTTAAAAGGTATATCCCACCGACGCTTTGGCGTTCCAGTCGAAGAATTTCGTGGTGATGAGGTCGTAGGTGCCACGGAAGTGGTGGGCCTGGCCTGTGACTTTGAAGAACCAGTCTTTATGCCAATAGACAGCGGCCATCTGGAGGTCGAGGTTCAGTCTTACGCCGCCGTTATCGACCTTATTGCCTTTGTCCGCAAACTTTATATCTTCAATGTCGAAATGGCCGTCATTTGTGTTAACAAGCTCCACCTGATGGAACACCAGTTTGTTGACAATGGTGAGCATTGGCAATGCCGTGAGGTTGATGACCCAGTTGCGGCCCGGCACCCAGTTGTAGGTATAGCCGGCGCCGATGCTACCCTGATAGACTTTGAACTTGTCGATGTCGTTGGACAACAAGAAACCGAAGTTGTCATTTACGTCGGAATACCATCCGGCAGACGGATCGAGGCGCAGGTCGTATTTCTGATAGTAGAACATCAGGCCTGCTATGAAGGAGCCTGCCGAACGCAGCTGGCGCGTGGACTGGTCGTAGGCGGCGGAATAGGAGAACTTGCGCTTGTTAAATATCCAAAAGCCGTCAACAACGAGCGACGTAATCTTCATGGAATTATTGAACGTCATTTCTCTTTCTCCTAAAACATCGTCCATCGTTACGCCGTTGATATAAAAGTTGTTGAGTCCGAAGACGGGATTGTTGTAGTGGAAACGGTTGTAGCGCACATTCAGGCCGTATGAGGGAGTGACCATGTTGACGGCCAAGTTCATGCCGTTGTTGCCGCTGAGCGACAGGCCGTAGCCAAAGCCAAAACCGCGATAGCCAACCCACAGACCGAGCGAACTGGCAACACGGGGCTTTATCTTCATGTACGTATCGAATGATATGTCGCCGTAATCGGCATCGAATTGATGGACATCGCTCCGCATCGTGAGACGCAGCTGCTCGAAGGTAGAATTGAACGTCACGGCCCAAGGTCGTCTGGGCAGCCCGATATACTCAGGGTCGGTGCCCTTGACATTCGAGGAGTCCATGTAGGCAACGACCTTGTCCTTGAACTTCTTCTGTGCAGACACCGTACTCACCGGCAACGCCAAAAGAACAAATATGAGAAAATGTTTGAACATAGAATATAATAACGACCCCATCCCAACCTTCCCAAGGGAAGGAGCCTGAAACTTTAAACGTGAAACTTAAAACCTGAAACTTGAAACCTGAAACTTGAAACCTGAAACTTGAAACCTGAAACTTGAAACCTGAAACTTGAAACCCTTCCCCCTCCCTCGGGAGGGCCGGGGTGGGGCCTAAAACGTATACCCCACCGACGCCTTGGCGTTCCAGTCGAAGTATTTCGCGGTAACAAGGTCGTAGGTGCCTTGAAAGCGATGGGCCTGACCTGTGACTTTGAAGAACCAGTCTTTGTGCCAATAGACTGCGGCCATCTGGAGGTCAAGATTCAGCTTTACGCCACCATTATTTGTCTTGGCTTCTTTTTCAACCAACGTGAAGTCGTCTTCGGTAATATCGCCGTCATCCCTGAAATCCAGGTCTATCTGGTGTGCATGTAATTTGTTGACGACGGTCAGTACGGGCATCGCAGTGAGATTGATGACCCAGTTGCGGCCGGGCACCCAGTTGTAGGTATAACCCAGCCCGATGCTGCCCTGATACATCTCGAAGCCGCCGATGTTGTTGGCCGTCAGGAAGCCGAAATTCTCATTTCTGTCAGAGAAGATGCTGGAGGAGAAGTCGAGCTTCAGGTCGTATTTCTGAAAATAGAACATCAGTCCGGCTATGATAGAACCTGCCGAACGCAGCTGACGCGTTGACTGGTTGTAGGCAGCAGAATAGGAGAACTTGCGCTTGTTGAATATCCAGAAACCGTCAACCACGAGCGACGTAATCTTCATGGGGTTCTGCAGCTCAACTTCCTGTTGTGGCAACAAAGCTCCATGGTTCGTGCCATTAACAGTAAAGTTGCTAATTTCGAAGATGGGGTTGCTGTAATGGAAGCGCCTGAAGCGTACATTCAAGCCGTATGAGGAAGAGGCCATGTTGAGCGACATATTCATGCCGTTTTTGCCGTTCAGCGACACGCCGTAGCCGAAGCCGATGCCATGGTAGCCTACCCACAGGCCGAGAGAACTGGTGACACGTGGGTTTATCTTCAGGTACGTATCGTAATCCACTTCATTATTCCCGTATTCGCCTGTGGTGTTGGAGTAATGGCTTCGCATAGTGAGGCGCATCTGTTCGAAGGTAGGATTGAGCACAACGGTCCACCCCTTCTTGGGCAGCCCGATATACCGCGGGTCAGTACCCCTGACACCCGAGGAGTCCTTGCGTGCCACGTACTTCATTACAAACTCCTTCTGCGCAGACACCATACTCAGCGGCAACGCCAAAAGAACAAATATGAGAAAATGTTTTAACATAATAACGACCCCATCCCGACTTCAATGGTCTTTGCACCCCCTTCGGTTCCCCCGTTTCGCGGGGGACAGAAACCCCGAGAGGGAGGAGCCTGAAACTTGAAACCTTTCCCCCTCCCCAACTGGGGAGGGCTGGGGTGGGGTTATTCTTTCATCAGGAACTCCTTGAAGTCCTTAAAATCCTTTGACATTGGGATGCTCTGCTTGGTGCCCTTCATGAACTCCTGCAGACGCTGTGGTATCTCGATGTCGGCAGAGAGGATTTCGTCAACCTTCTCCTTAAACTTCGCAGG
>Ga0326512_10003989_pt1 | contig 10756 bp, 17 predicted proteins | sample 1_2617_0518_D_FD_203652 | JGI IMG/M metagenome (GOLD analysis project Ga0326512, IMG submission 203652) | Bovine rumen microbial communities from UC Davis, California, United States - 1_2617_0518 | ecosystem: Host-associated > Mammals > Digestive system > Stomach > Rumen | place: USA...
CCCAGGTGCGGACGGCTGCATGCCAGTCCTTCATGGGATTCTTGCCGACCTTCCACCCGTTGGATTCGTAGAAGTTGTAGAACTGCTCCGGGTCAACCTTGTTGGCACGTTCCCGGCAGTAGGCGGCTACCTCGGAGAGGGAAGGCTTTTGGAAATGGGAACTGCCGTCCCTATAGAGAGAGTCTTTATTTATATTTATCTCTCTTTTATTATTAGTGTCAATTTCTGCTATACCCCCCGTGTCAATTTTTGACATACCCTGCCAATTATTGTTAACCCTGTAGGAGCAGAATTTGACACCATTGCGGAGTTCCTCCACCTTGAGGATTGCGCCCTTTGCGACCAGGCTCTTGAGGATTTTCTGCGTTGTGGTCTTGGACTTGATGCCACAATAGTCGGAGAGCAGGGCAAGGCTACCGAAGTAGCAGCCTTGTCCCTCCTGGGAGTAGCCGTTGATGACTGCGAAGACATCCGCCTCCTTGCCCTCAAAAGCCTCCCGGATCTCCTGGGTTATGACATAATACCAACCCATTGTTAGTCCTCCTTTCTTGTCTTTTTTGCCACTTTTAAGAGTAAGCCCTCAAGGTCTCCCTGGCGTTCAACCGGGATGTAAGGGTAAGGTGACCCTGCAAAAGATTTCATTTTGATTCCAAGTTGTTTGCAGGCGTAGGTCACCATCTTCATACTGGCATCCCTCCTGTTGCGGTTATAAATGGTTTGCAGGGAGATGAAACCTTCATGACGGGTCTTCCCCCCTCCCCAAGTTGATCCTGTTGCTTTCCCCTTGCTTTTAATGACCGCATCAATAATCCTGGATTCTTCCGAATCGGATAATATGGGATGATCATCTTTTTGGGGGTCTTGCTCCATGTCAATCAATTCAATTATTGTGTCCTCCTTGGCATCTTTTTTCTTGTTGGGTTTTACATCCCACGCATCCGCCATCCGGACACAACTTTGTGCGACCTGTACAAGGGTGTTGATGAGCAGGTCATACTGCTCCTGGTTGAGTTTGATTTCAAATTTCATGACTATGCCTCCTTGCTTGCCCTCGGTTTGGTGAAACGCACGGAGGGAGTGGTGGTCTCCTCAAGGTACTCAAGCGCATCTCCGCCTGCCTCCCGGAGTTCAGTGGTGGTGGTCTTCAACACCACATCCACCCAGTCCGGCAAGCCGTTTGCCCTGGCTCCTGCCTGTGCGAGTTCCAGATACTTGTCATTGAGGGCATCCTTCAACACCTCGCTCTTGGTGGAGGTGGTGGCTGCGAAGGAATAACCCCTCGCACCCTTGACCTTCTCCTGCCCGGTGGCAACGAGTATCTGGTTGACCTTGGTCTTGATGAACTCAATGGTCTCATCAATCGCAGCCATCTGCCGGGTGATGTAGTCCTTCTCCGCCTTGAGTGCCTTCTTCCTGTCCTCCTTGGACTTGAGCCAACCTCCGAGGAGATCGATGCCGTCCGTGGTGAGTAGTTCCTGCAGACCGGAGATCTGCGCCTCCATCTGCTCCGTCTCTTCGGTGACCTCGCCCTCGTTCTCAACGTAGGTCTCTTCAAGGGTCACCATCGCCTGGTCAAGATTCGCCAGGATCTGATTCAGTTCTTTGTAGTCCATTTGTATAAAGATTAAAGGTTGTTTGCCATCTTGAAGTTCTCCACATCGTGGTCAAACTTCGCTATCGCCTCCGGTGTTGCGTTGGTGGTGTGAATCCAGGTAGAGCGGTACTCTCCGCCCGTCTTGGTGGGTCTTCCGAGTGCGTATGCCTCCACGATCTTCCAGTATGCCTCCTCGGAGACGGGAGTGTACTTCGGTGCAGCTGCCCTGCCGGATGCCTGCCTTCTCGCCTTGACCGCCTGTGAAGGCTCGGAGGGTGCAGGTCTCTTCTCCTCATCTGCGGAGTCCGGGAGATCCTCGCCTGCGTAGATGTAGAGTCCGAGTCCGTGACGGGCGGCTGCTTTGGTCAGCGACCTCTGGATAGCCTTGTTCACATCAAAGGAGGTGACCTTGTCCAGGGGAATGCTATTGTTCTTGTAGTCCATGACGGGGAGACAATCTATGTGTTCCTGTCCGTTGATGGTGACGCCGGTCTTCACCCAACAGGTGCGACCATCGGTGAAGTAGTTCCATCCGTCCTCGTTTTCGTAGATGGTGTAGTTGGCATCCGGGAAGTTGGACTTCACGATCTGCCAAGCCCATGCCCAAGAGAGATAGGTGAGTCCGTTCTTCTTCTCGGTGTGTTCGTTGCAGTTGATTGCGTTGAGTACTGCGAATGCTGATTTAGTATCCATTGTATAAAGTGTTTAGAATATGTCCGGCTCGGAGAATACTCCGATCTTGTCAAGGAGGCGGTAGCAGATGTAGATGACCGCCATGCATCCTCCGGTGAGGAGGAACTGGGTGAGTGAGGTGTCAGCCTCCGCAGTGCAGAGGATGAAGGCAACGGCTGCGATGATGGTCAGCAGTGCCACGATGATTTTCTTGAGTGCCTTTTTCATTTGTATAAAGATTTGAGTTGTGCCTGTGCTGCATCAGCCGCCTTGAGAGCGAGGATGTCCACCACCCTGTACCACCTTGTCCCGGCTCTGCCTTCCTCAATGCGACAGGGGCGGATTCTGCCTGCCCGGTCTGCATCGGTGAAGTACTTGCCGTAGACATCCCGTGCCCGTCTCTGGGAGATCTCCCCGGAGGACACACCGAGTGCCTCCATGGTCTTTGCAGATCCGAGTTCAACGCAGGTGGATATGAGAGTCTCAAGTGCCGACATGGTTATGCTATGCGAGTGATGGTGTGTGTGCGTTCCGCCCTGTTGCGGTGGGTGGAGTACTTCCTGTTGTAGGCGAATCCGAGGTCGGAGGCGTAGCCTCTTATGGTGGTGTAGCCTGCCACCTCAACGGGGATGGTGATGGACTCGCCCACCTCCATGTCAATGACCCTCTGCCTAAATGATTTGTTCTCCATATTTTTGTTATCTTTGTATGTAAGCATATGCAAAGTTACAATACTTTTTCTTATCTGCAATACTTTTCTTCATTTTTGTTAGACTTTTCTTCAAAATCTTTATACGATGGACAAACTTGAAACACTAAAGACCATTTTTGAACAAGCGAGGGCAGCAAGGCTTGCCCGGTCGCAGAGGGACTTTGCCGCCCTCCTGGAGATAAATGAGAATGCGTTGTCCGCAGCCTTGAATGGCAATGAGAAGTATCTGACCGATAACCTCCTCCGGAAGGCGCAGAAATTCTACAATGAAAACTTTGATGATGACGGGAGCAAGGCGCAGAAGGGCACACTCCCGGTGATCCCCACCGAGGCGATGGCAGGGACTCTCGGAGAATTCGCAGAGTCCGTGCAGGCTTATGACTGCGAGAGGATGATCTCCCCAATCAAAGGGGTGGACTATGCCATCAAGGTCTGCGGTGACTCCATGTCCCCGGAGATACCAAACGGCAGTCAGATCCTCATCAAGAAAATCTTTGAGGAGGAGTTCATTGAGTGGGGCAAGATATTCTGCCTGGACACCAAGAATGGTGCGGTCATCAAGAGGGTCTATCCCACCGATGACCCGGAAGTGGTGGAGTGCCGGAGCATCAATCCAGGCTATCCTCCCTTCAAGGTCAATGTCCGCCACATCAACGGATGGTACAGGGTCTTGATGGTCTTGTCAATGAAATGATATAAACCTATAAAAATATGAAAATATGAGAAAGATCTTATCAATCCTCATTGTCCTGGTGACCTTTGCCGGGATTGCAGATGCCCAAATCAGCACCAAGAAATCTGATGTGGGGAAACCCAAACAGATGACCTCACTCTCCATGTCCTGGTCTTGGATTTACCAGGCAGATGACTCATATTTCATTGTCATGAAAAGTGACAACCAATATGATGACCACTATTGGCTAAAGATCGGAGACACCAAGGAAGCATGCCTTAAGTCCATCACCGCCCTCCAGGAAATGATGGACAACATGGGAGACTCTGACAGGTATGATGTTGACAATGGTGCAGGGGAAACTTTCTCCGTGACCTCAACCAAGGATTTGGGGATCAAGAAACTGATCTTCCATGGTGAACACTATGCAGGTGCAGGATTCCTCCTTGCACCCAACTTGACCAAGGCAACCAAATGGATAGAAAAGAATGTGAAATGACGGATGATCTCATCCAGGAGACTGACCGCTTTTGGGAAGACCCTCAAAATATCATGAATCTGATTGACCTCCTGTTCCTGTGGGCTGACCCGGACAAGAAACAGGTCTGCTCATAGTACGAAACGAGGGAGTTCCAATGGAATTCCCTCAATTTTTGCCTGAATGTTGTCTACCAGGTGAATAACTCCAGGACTTTCCTGTTTGCCTCCTGCATCAGTTCCCAGGCTTTCTCCGCATAGATGTCCGCAGCCTGGTATGACCCCCTGTGTCCGAGGCAGTCATCGATCGTGGACTTGTCAATGCCCTCCTTCCTGGCGAGGCTCGCCCAGGTGTGCCGGGCGGCATAGAAGGTGAACACCTCCACCCCGTTGTCCTCGCACCACTTCCGCAGGGTCTTGTTCACCCTGGCGGTGGCATTGTCCTTCGTGCAGGCGAATCCCCGGAGGTTGTTGAGCCACCATCCTCCCGTCCCCTGCAGCCGCTCCAGGAAGGGATGCAGCTGCTCCGGGATGTCCACCCTCATCTCCGCCTTGTCCGCCCTCCGTGGGGCGGTCTTCTGCCTGTTGTACACCCATGTCCCCTTGACGGGTCTTGCGTTGTAGAGGTCTGCCATGTTAGCACCCATCAGTCCGAAGGACACGATGAAGGCATCCAGTGCCGTGCGCATCACCTGATTGTCCGTCTCCCAGGAGATGATGCGCTGCATCAGTTCCCGTCCGAGGTTGCCCTGCCCGTTGCTGCCGGGGTAGACCTTGGTGATCTTGGAGAAGGGCGATCTGGGAATCAGTATGCGCCCGGCATCCTCATCGTTGTACCTGTCCTTCGCTGCGTTGAACAGGTGTTCCAACTTGGAGAGGTGACGGGTGGATGCTCCCTTCGGGATCTTCGCCACCTTGGAGGGCACGATCTTCCCGGTCTTGCCGTCATAGTGCATCACAGGCTCGGAGTCCACCTTCTCCATGAACTCCAGGAGCAGAGACCGGGAGATGGAGTTGATGTCCAGTTCCCTCCGTCCGAGGAATCGCTCCAGGGTGTTGAGGGCGGTGGTGTATGCCCTCCGGGTGGACGGGGTCTTGCACTGCAGGTATCCCTCCGACCACTGGAAGAAGTCCAGGTGGAAGGTCTCCTTGGTGAGGGTGTCCTTGATGTGGGAGACCACCCAGTCCACATCCCTGCCCTCAAGGTCGAACATGGAGAGATCCTTCACGGCATCCCTCATCCGTGCGATGAGAGCCTCCGCCCTGTTGAGGATGGTGGGATTCTTTATCTTGAGGGTGCGTGTGACATCACCGGGATAGCAGACCAGTGTGGTGGGGAGTCTTCGGGTCTTGCCGTGGAAGGTGACACGGATGTGGACGGGGTATGTCCCGTCCTTCCTGCGGTTGCCGGGGATGATGATTGCCTTGAATGTGATCATGATGACTGCTTTTTGGGACAAAGTGTCAAAGGGACATTTTTGTCACTTGTCACTTTTAGACAAAAATAAGACAAAATTTTCAGTCATCAATGGCAGGGTGTCAGCCGACCATGCAGAGCGACCCTGCCACCGGAGGGGATGAAAGCCTCCTCGGATGTCCCTGGGGAGGGAAAGGGTGTAAGATTAGGTTAGAATTGCGGAAGGTGGTTGCAGCGATGCACCCACCTTCTTATGTATCAGCCACTTACGGAATAAGCACATTCCGACCTGCTTATTTTTCAGACAACATGGTGACCAAATCGACAAAAAAAGGAGACCCGGAAGGCACTCCGGATCTCCAAATCTTTATACAATGGAGAGGGTCTCCCCTCAACCATTGCAAAGGTAGTCATTCTCGGTGAAATTCCAAATCACCACTCACCTTTCACCATCTCATCAATGATTCTTCCGACCTTCATCTTCCGAGCCTTGGAGATTGCCTTGAGTTTGTCCCTTGTCTCCGCTGCGATGGTGATGATCATCTGCACCCGTTTGTCCTCAACGGGTTTGCGCCCTGCTCCTTCCCTTGCGCCTCCCCATGTCTTGCTCATATTATTTACTGTTTTTACCAAGTTCGTAGAAGTGACGGGCAACATTTTCAAATTCATTCCAACGCATTTCTGCAACCTTATCATAGTCCTCGTTATAGCACTCGTATTCCAGCCAAGTTTTTTCTATTTCCTTCTCCAACTCCTCGCCGACGGGTTCTTCTTCCAGAGTGTCAAGGAAGGCAAGCACCTCGTTATATGCCTCGTCCTTGCAGTTGGTCTCCATCTCAATCTGGGCGGCACAAGCACCCCGGATTAGTTGACCTTTCAGCCGTTCTATCTCGGCTCGTATCTTTTCTATCTTGTCCATTTGCTATTCCTCCATAATTGATTCCACATACCGGAGCAGGGAGGCGAGTGCCTTGTCTGCTCCCATGTAAAAGAATTCCCCATAGTAGTCACCACTGGTCTTGCGCTCTGCGGTATAACCCCTGTAGACTTCCATCCTCCGCTTGATTTCGGCTATGAGTTTCTGCTTGGTTGTCATGGTCAGTCCTCCTTTTGGAAGGGGAGGGAGACCCTCCCCCGGTGAATTACTTGAGGATGTAGGGATAGAGTCCACGGCAGTAGTCCTCAAATGCCCAGTAGTGTTCCAGGCAGTCCCTGCCCTTGAGGTTGATGCAGAAGACATTGCCCTTGCCGTACACCATGTCAAAGAAGTGCTTGACCTTCATCGTGACGGACTTGAACAACTTCTCGTTTTCTGCATGGCGGTCAAGCCACTCGTTGCAGTTGATGCTCTCAAAGTTGTCGGAGAGGTAGTGCCTTTCTTCCTCTGCCTTGCGCCAGGTGGCTACGATGCCCTTTGCATAGGTCTCCTGGACATTCATCCTCTCGCAGGTTGCGATGAGTTCGTTGAGTCTTTCCTGTGTCATAATTGTATAAAGATTTGATGTTCGTTCAACTTGTTGACACAAAGGTACAACAATTTTTTGAATAAACAAATTATTTTTTCAAAAAGTGAAAGAAACCCGGGAACTCTCTCTCCCGGTCTCCATTTTGGTGTGCTTTGTTTAATTTATTTTGTCACGATAGCAGCAAATCACCCTCTGTGCAATGAACTGACCAACCATCCTTGCACCAAGGGCGGAGGTGTGAGTTCCGTCATAGGTGAAAAGGAATGAGGTCTTTTCCTGTGCCCTATAGATCCCTGCATCTGCACCCTGGTCAATGCATTCTATAGACAGATATTTGGCACAATCCCGGATGACCTTTCCCACATCAAAACATCTTGTCAATGTGAAACCTGTTGATTGGAGCGGAGTTGTAACAATGATTTGACAATTGGGGAAATTTGTCTTGAGCAACTCAATGTCATATCTCATTGCTGCAGCAATGCTTGTGAGAGTGTTGACCGCCTGGGATGTGATATATCCATCAGTATTTGCAAATTCTGTGTCCGCATCAACACTCAATGCATTTGGTCTTGCAGAGGGATACCATGCATCATTTGTTCCTGCTGCAATGATGATCAGATCCGGAGTTTCCTGTGTTCCGCCATTGACTGCTGCAATCAACCTGTTGATCTGATTATAAATCACATTGTCATCACTCAATGCCCCGGTGTTTTGCGTTATATTATATTGTGTGTTTGCGGTGTGAGACCAGGTTGCACCACTCCTGGCATAGGATGCAATGCTCTTTGGCAGGAGTTTGTTTTTGAAATAGGTTGTCCACCCTCTTGATGGAGACTCTCTGCCATTGCAATCATCACCACCCAACCAAGTGATTGAATCTCCCAATATGACAACATTTGCATCCTCAATTGGCACATCTCCTTGTTCATCCTCAAATGAAAGATATTGTATGTCATAGTTGAAATTGACAACGAGTTTACCATCGTAAAAACTTGCCCCTGTGACATCATACCAATCATATCCTTGTGTGTTATCAACCCGGAATTTAATCTGATTTTTGAATGATGAATCCATAACAATTCCAAGCAGATAGTCTTTCTGCATGAAAATCTGCTTGGACGAAAAATCTATCACAGATTGACCACTTGAAACTTGGATGGAATCCAAAAGGATGGTCTCTACAGATGCGAATTCACCTGCAGAATAAACCTTTTTGTAAATTCCAAATCGCAGAGTATATGCTGCAGATGCGGAACTGCTAAAATAGAGTTTATTCAAATAACCAACATGTTCCGTATCCGGAGAGACAAACAGATAATAATGATTTGTGAGTCCTCCGAGGGTGTTGGCTGGTGAACCCGGTGACCACTTATATGCATTTTCAGTCTTTGTCACCGCCTCCGCTGCAAGGGTTTCAAGAATGACTACATCCCTATTTGAGAGACCATTTGCTGCCTTTATTAACTTTCCACCTATTGATTCAACAAAGACCTCAACTGATGCCTGTGTGTCACCTTTGAAAAGGACAGGATTTCCAACACTATTGATGTCCTTGTTGAATGCCACAAAACTGACTCCATTGGGAATTTGAAAGACCATGTTGCCATAAAGGTTGTCTGCAGGAAATGGTTGACCACTGATTGCCTGGATAGTTGCACCATATGCACCAACTGCAATCATGTTACTATCCAGGAGAAAAAAGGCATAGTTCACATTTTTCTGTACCGGATGATAACTATATTTTTCCCCTACATTAACCGGGATTATATACATATTCCATCCCTGGTGTGTCTGTATTCTTGCATTTGCACCATCAATGTATGTGTCTGTTTCAATGTACTGCTCCTTTGTCAGAATTTCATTCCCATCAACTCCCAATGGCAGAATCTGACCCAATTCTTTTTTCAAAGACACCACCTGTGACGTGGTTGCAATCCCTGTCTGCTCCTTGTGCCAAGATGAATCCCATTTAAGAATTGCAACCTCACCATTGCCAAGGGAAATGCCACCAAAATTTGTGTATGTTCCGGATGTAGCTGCCAAGAAAAACACCTTTGAATCCGGTGACCCCGGATTGATGGATGGAGTTGCAACTCCTGCATACAGATACCCTGCACCAAGGGCATTCACCATTGCGGTCAATACGGAATTGAGGACAGATCCGGTGATCTCCTGGTTTCCGTTTGTCTTGATATTGGCATTGATTGTTGCCTTGAGGGAATTGTAGTTGCTCATGTTCTTTTTTCCTTGAAATATAAAACCGCCCTGTCTTGTAATTTACCAGGACAGGAGATTGTATGACACACCCACACCAAGATATGGTGTCAGTCCGTCCTTTCCTGCACCAACCCCTGCCTGGACTCCGATCCCCCACCTGGTTTTCTTGACCTGGATGACCGGGATCTCCTTGGTGATGATCAGATCCTGTGTGAAATGAATGACGGAATCCACTTGAGGGTCAATTCCGGATGCATAGACCCTTGCAAGACTATCCTCCCAGGCAACTTGCTGCCTCTCCAGGAGGACAAAAAGGGTGTCCCTCACCATCATCGTGTCCCTCACCGGGACAAGGACGGAATCCACCACCCTCCTGGTCACGTAGACGGGCGTGGAGACACTTATGGTGTCACGGATGACCAAGGTGTCCACTTTCTCCTCCACGGGGCAGACAGGGGCATTTCTGCCGATCCTGCGACCCAAAAGGAAGGCAAGCACCAGGAGGACACCTACACCGATGCCGAGAAGGATGGATTTCCAGTTCATCGGTGCAGGGAGAGGTATATCATCACCCCCACCACGATGGCATGGGCGATGCGTGTCTTGGTCACATCCTCCAGGAGCCAGGAACACTCCACGAAGTTATCGTAGAAGAAGTTCTCAAGCAGGACTGCCGGACACCGGGTCTTGCGGATGATGTAGAAGTCCTCCTCCCAGTCCCTGTCCCCGTCACTCATGTCCTTGCGTATCCGCCTGTCCGGGAAGGCTTTCTCAAAGGCATCATAGAGGCACTCTGCGAGTTCATCGCTCCGTGTCTCGCCCCTGGTGGTGTAGCAACTCCACCCCTGTGCGGACTTCCATGCGCTCCCGTCCCCGGCTGCGTTGCTATGGATGGAGAGCAGGATGGCATCATCGGTGTCGCAGACCCTGTTCACCCTCATCGCACGGGTGCGGAGGCTCACATCGTTGGTCTCGGTGACCACCATCTGCGCATCAACACCCCGGTCACGGAGCATCTCGCACACCTGGTCTGCCACCTGCCTGTTCCAGAGGTATTCACGGAATCGCCCGTCCGGAGACCTCTTCCCCGGAGTGTCAATCCCGTGGCCTGCATCGATCAAGACCTTCATCCGAGCAGTTCCTTCACCCGTTCACGGACATAGGGGAATGCCATTGCAGCGAGGCATGCCACCGCAACGGCAAAAAGGTAGTGGCGGTCATAGAGGAGACTGCCGATGCCTCCGACCACTGCGAGGACTGCCACGCAGCAGACTGCGAAATCAAAGACTTTCTTCATTTTTCTCTTTCCTTATTGTTTCATCAAGGTATGTCCTGGTGTCGGTGCGGAACTTGTCCATCTGGTGTTGGAAGTACAGGGTCACACCGAACACGGATGCCGCATAGACCATCGCCTCACCGAGGACTGCGAGGACACTGCCGGAGATCTCGCCCGTAGGCTCTACCACGAATCCTGCGATGGTGAGTCCCCATCCTATCATGAATGCAATGATTGCGGTGGTGTATGCCG
>Ga0326512_10003990_pt1 | contig 10756 bp, 17 predicted proteins | sample 1_2617_0518_D_FD_203652 | JGI IMG/M metagenome (GOLD analysis project Ga0326512, IMG submission 203652) | Bovine rumen microbial communities from UC Davis, California, United States - 1_2617_0518 | ecosystem: Host-associated > Mammals > Digestive system > Stomach > Rumen | place: USA...
AAACAGCATAATGCCTAATATAATCCGAAACAAATACATAATGATTTTGTTCTAATTCGTCTTTTATAATACTAGGAAGATTTGGAATACTCTCAACTTTCTTCCTGTCCCAAAGAACAAATTTATAATCAGGTAGATATCTATGCCAACTATTTATACAATCTTGCACATCTTTAGGATATGGATCTCCTGAAATCCAACAAAAGTGGACAATCTTTGGAATGACTGGTGTGCCTTCTTCTACCGACCTTGAAATTTCAAAAGAATCCCCATGAGGATATCCCACTACTGATTTATAACACCTCTCTACCCCAAAACGATGTCTATAATAAAGATCCGTCAACCACTCAAGTAAAAATCCTTGAAGACGGCATTGCCAACCAATCCCATAAGGAAGATGATACCTATGAGAAAGCCTTTGCATCTTTTTAAGGACATCTTTGTTGTTTCTATAATGTTGCCTTTTATCAAATTCGTCCAACACTTTGAAACACATTTCACACATCTCAAGAAAGTGTTCCCTCTTCATTATGAAGCAATTACAGGCATATTGATATTTGTCTTCTAAGAGCTGATCAAATGATTCCTTATATTTAGGAACTATATCATAAACACACTGTATAAAAGTATCTATATCATCTTTTGGATGATCTTGGTACATGCCTCCCCTATTAGTTCCTCTACTTCCCAGTGAGTGGTCAAATGGTTCCATTATGATTGCCCCCTTTGAATCGATCACTTGTGGAATAAACTGCTCACAGCCAATAAAATCTACAAACATTCTTCGATAGTGACCGAAACCAACATACTCTGGAAGAATATCTTTATTGTTATAAAGGTATCTTATAGCAGTTCCTTCACTATAACAAACATTATGATTTACTGAAAATTCATCAGTTAGATAAGTCACATCATTAACAGCAGTTACTTCTTTAGACTGAGATAGTATCTTATAAAAAGGTGTTGTTGGTATTTGATTTTCAATAGGCTTATGAGCACATAAATAAATAACTATATTATTTGTATCAAAACAATTCAATTTATCAAATTGATTCCACCAACTACCTTTAAAGCAGTGCTGGGCAATACAGTCATTACTCTGCAGATTGAAGAATTTGTCCTCATCTAAAATATTTAGAACATACGAGTGAACTAATTCATCCTCAACATTATTTATAAAATTTATGTAAAACTTCTTTGCTACATCTCCCATTACTACTGGAGCAATTGTAGGCTTAGCATTTTCACATAAAGTTAAAGAGTTGTAATAGTTCAGTACCTCTTTAAAGAAATTATCTCCCTTTTTACAACCTAAAATAGCTGCCTCAAAAAATCCATTTTTCTTATATAATATCTCCTTTGTTAGAATTCTTTGTAAGGTAAGCAATGAATTGAAGGGCTTCTTTACAATAACATCAGTATCTAAATAGATGCCGCCGTAATTGTAGAGTGCCCAGAATCTTATATAGTCTGCACAGAATGCATAAAGATTGTGTTCTCTATTATATTTAGTAAATTCACATATGTTCCAATCAAAGTTGGCATCATTCCAATTTATAAATTGATAATCTGGAAGATGTTTATGCCAAGATGATATACACTGTTTTATATCCTCTGGCATATTTTCTTCTCCGCTTATCCAGCAATAGTGTATAATTTTAGGTATCATAATTCATTTATCATTACTATTGTATTGCAATTATCTTATCAGCATAATTAGACCATTCAGTGGCAGATTTATAGGCATCTACAGATTGAGCAGGTACCTCTATTGTTTCTATTGTAGTAGGTATTGCATCGGTGGCCAAAGAAGGTGGTGTTACAGGCATGCATATGACAGAGGTCAGGCTGCTGCAACCGTAGAAGGCATACCAGCCGATGCTTGTCACGCTGTTTGGGATGGTGATGGAGGTCAGGCCGCTGCAACCACGGAAGGCAAAGTCGCCGATGCTGGTCACGCTGTTGGGGATGGTGACGGAGGTCAGACTGCTGCAATACTGGAAGGCATAGTTGCCGATGCTGGTCACGCTGTTAGGGATGCTAATGGAGGTCAGTTTGCTGCAATACTCGAAGGCATAATCGCTGATGCTGGTCACGCTGTTTGGGATGGTGATGGATTTCAGGCTGCTGCAACCATAGAAGGCACCGCTGCCGATACTGGTCACGTTGTCTGGGATGGTGATGGAGGTCAGGCTGCTGCAATACATGAAGGCACCGCTGCCGATGCTGGTCACGCTGTTGGGGATGGTGACGGATGTTAGGCCGCTGCATCCAGCGAAGGCATAGTTGCCGATGCTGGTCACGCTGTTGCCGATGGTGATGGAGGTCAGGCCGCTGCAATTAGAGAAGGCATATATACCGATGCTGGTCACGCTGTTTGGGATGGTGATGGAGGTCAGGCCGCTGCAATTAGAGAAGGCCTGGTCGCCAATGCTTGTCACGCTGTTACCAATTTCAACTTCTTTAATATTATTAAAATCAGGCAAGTCATTATTAGTTAATTCTCCTATTATTTTAACTAATTTTTCATCACCATTTGTATAAAGTATTCTTGTATTAATATCTTTAATAGAAGAATATTCTATCTCATTATATATTTTTGTATATTCTCCAACAGCGGCACCGATTTTATTAGATACAAAGTCTTCTACAATTATAACATTACCATTGCCATATAACTCTAGGTTATAACATTCATTACCAATATTTGAGTCTACAAAGTTTTCTAGGTATATATTAATATTATCCTATCCAAGTTTAACACTTTCAAGATTAATTAAAGTATTATTGTTACTATACATTCCAACTTTAATATTGATAATATCGGATTTCATAATATTATTATGTGTATTAAAGTCAAAGAAACAATCTTTAACTATAGAATTATTAACGAACATATTTCCATTTAAATGCTAACCTAAATTATCAATCCAAGGCTTAATAACAACGTTATTAGCTGGACCATTAAAAGTATAATACCAACTACCTTTATATTCAAACTTTATGTTTTTAAAGTCATAAGGCACTTCATTATTGTACTCATCTTTCATATAGTAAATTACACCTTTACCATTAGACACTGCCCAGCTATATTTAGTCTTATCATTGTCAAGATTATACTTTATTTCCCATTTAGCTAAATCTTGATTTTTAAAATGACCTTTAACATCTCTTGCAGAATGTATAGCTTTAACATTTGAATCAAGCTCATTAGTAGATAATGCAGTAAGAATTAAATCAAAATGATTATGGGCTGATTTAAATTCTTGAAAATTTGATATTCCAGAACAAGAAGCATAAGTTATAACAGCTCCATCGTAAGTATCATAATCAATCATTCTATACTTACAACCTGGAATCAAAGAGTTAGTGTCTCTAAGTTGAACAAGTTGTTCATATGTTACTTCCTAGGTAATTTCCTAACCTTCATTAACTATTATTGTATCTCCCTAATCCTAGTTCTATGTTTTATCTGTATTAATATTGTAACTACAAATAATCATATCACTTCTAAATTGGTTTATAGTTTCTATAGAAACTCCACAGTCAAGAAGTAAATTTGTCCAAGATCCATCATATGTGTCTTTTAAAGCTGTTATTCCATTTGTATAGTTATTGTCATTTCTGGTCACTAATCCAAATGGGGAGAAAGAAGACATTTCATAATCTTTATCTATTTCACACTATTTAGCTCCTAGAACACCTTCTATTAAAGACATTAAAAATCCACATCTATGATATCCGAATACGCAATGTGCATATATTACTTTTCCAGCATGTATTCTATCTGCAACATATTCAAATACTCTCTTTATAGAAGCTTTACTTGAATTAGATAAATTTTTAATCCTTCCAAATGTAACAAAACTTTCTTTAAAGTATTCTGCCCCACTAATCATTGTGGAAGTTTGACGTTTAGATTCATTATCATTTCTTAAGTCTACTTCACAATTGATACCTAAATCTTTTAGATATTTAAGTCCAACAGTGGAAGCATTTATTCTAGTTCCCTTTAATTCTCCACCTCTAAATATTTTATTATAAGCAATATAGCCGCCGTTACTTACTGGAATGCCACCTAAATCTCTAACATTCCATATATTATCAGCATATATAAATCTTCTTGAATCTTTTGTATAAAACTTTCCTTCTATTCCAGAATCCATTGAATAGAAATATAATTTATTTGGAATTAGATTGTATATAGAAACTATATCACCATCCTGTACTTCAAACTCCTAAGTATTAGTAAATTCAGGCTCTTCAGTTATTGAAAGAACACTTCCAAAAACCTGCATCTAAACTGGCAATGGCTAATCATCTCTACGAACCTCTTGATTAGGATATACGTAATCAGCTATCTTTGAAGTATGGTCAAATTCATTTTGGTAATGAACATTTTTTATAAATGCTTCAGGATATTCCTTAATCGTAGTTTTAACGTCATTAGTTAACCTGCTAATTGCTTGGTCTATTTTCTAAGGATCTAAATAATCGTTTAAAGACTATTTAAAATAAATATTAAGTTCCTATTGACTTTTATTTAAATTATAGTCATAAATTGCGTCAGCAGAAGTTAGTACTCCTTCTGTAGTAGCAGGAGTCAATTCCGCTGGAACATATAGTTTTTTACTTGTTTGTATCATACAGTAATTGATATATTAATTACATTTTCTTTATCTAAAAATTTCTATAAAAAATCTCTTTCCTATGTATTTTCATAATACTTCTTTAAAATACAAATATCTCCTGGATTTATAGTTACTTCTTGCTTCTATCCATTAACATAAAATTTACCGTAGTCATTTACAAATATTTCAAATATATTATTGTCTTGATTATTTAGGTCTATTGTAATATTTTTATGTAACTCTAAATTAACTATAAAACAGTAAGAAGCTTTTTCATCAAACCCTATAGATACCATAAACTTATCATCAGAATTATTATCTATAAGAATAAACTCTCCTACTAAATCCTCTATATTATTTATATTTTCATCTCCAGTAATTTTACTACAAACAAGACCTCCGTTTGGATTATAGGAATTTTTATATGAAATATCAACTCCGTATATATATTTTGAAGTAATAAAATCTTTTAAATACTTAAATTTTGATTCAGTATTAAACTGTTTAATAATATTATATGTTTCGATATTTGGTTCAAAATTCTCTAAGTCACTTTTAAATGGAGAATTAGTATATTTTTGCTTGTTATATTCAGAAATCATACCACTGTTTGCTAAACAAAAATATCTAATATCACTAGCTCCACAAATTAAAGCACAGTAGGTTTGTAATGAAAGCATTTCATATGTAAGTTTTGGTAAAGTGTCCCATAAATTAACATACATATCTTCGATTGTAAGATTACTCCTCTACTATTCACTTAAATTAGCATCATCAGTTACAATTTCATTCCCATTTATATCAGTACCTTTTAATAAACAAACATTCCTCCCAGAAACAGTTTCATATTGTTGTGTTCCGTTAGAATCTGTATATTTCTTTTTTACAGTAAAATACAAATTTGTAGTAGATATGAAAAATGTATATATTTTCTAAGGATTATTATGAAAATTATGTAATAAACAATTCATAGATATCGCCCAAGATTTCATTTTATCATTTCTGCTATCTATTAAATACTGTATATTTCCATCATCATCATACTTATATTTACCTATATTGTAACGAATAGGTTTTGTTGGGTTTCCAGGGTCTTCGTAATAAATATTATTTATATCAGCATCATAATGTACTGGATATACATCTGCACCTATAGCATCACAGTTATCTGAAAATAACTTAATATATCTTGCATAATTATTGTTTAGATTAAAAGTATAATTACCTGACTCATGTTCAATAAAATTCTAATTAGATGCGTGTGTTCCAAGTAAATTAATATCCAATATTATATCATCTCTATGTAGATGATGATTATGTATATAACTTTTTAATATTGAATAATATTTTTTTATTCCTCCAGCCGTTCTTACGATGTCGGAACTTTCATTAATATCATTTACTGTTACTGCCCCATTTAACGTAGAATTATACTAATTAGCTTCTTCTTCAGTATAAAATCTGTCAGTGCCTGGAATAGGATCGTTTTTATGAACTGCTCCTTCTAACTAGGAGTTATAGGAATTAACTTCCTATACAGTATAGTACCCCATTCCAGGCTCATCTATCCAAAAACCCTCAAATGCAGGATATTCTAAAAGGGTATTTAGCTTATCAATATTTATAGTATACCAAAGTCTTCCGTCCCAATCAGTATGGATTAGATAGTGATGGGTTTTAACTTTAATTCCAACTTCGTTAGCATTTGTTAAAGTAGTTAAAACATTTGCAAAATTATTTATTGCCGGATTAAAATCTATTGTTGAATCAATAACATAGTCTAGCCCTAAATTTTTAATATCTGTAAGTGTTTTAACCGATATCGCAGGAGATTCCTTAGAATTTTGCTAACGATTATGCATTAAGCCTCCTAGAACACATTTCCTATCTTTATAGAAATCTAGTGTTCCATCATTTATAAAATCTGGTTTTTTCATATTTGTAACTTGTTAAAACATTTCTATTAAAATATGATAAAATTTTTTTGATTCAAAAAATTAAAAATTTTCTAGATGAATATCAAAAATTTTATCTACTTTATTATGTATAAAATGTAAACCTACAAAAAACATAAAACTAAACATTGTACCCAATACGATGCCTAAAATAAAATCTACTGTAATCATAGTCTAAATATTAAAACTTTATTATAAATTACCTTTCAAGAAATTGGTTTAACCAGTATGGGTTTCTTTTAGTCAAATAATTCATAACTTCAGAACCAATCATTAAAACAAACTTCGAATTAACCTGTTTATAATATTTATAGTAGTCAGGTTTTTTATCAAAGTTTTCTATTTGCCAAAGTATTCCAGATTTAAAGTTTTTATAAACGGGAACTTTTTTATAATTACTAGAGATAAATATTTTTTCTATAAGACTGAGTTCATCATATTTGTCATATTCTTTTTTAGAACATTTTTTCCATTCTGGAATATAAGTTCCAAATCTTACAGATAAAAAATAAAGTAATTCATCATCATCAAGCTGATTTAAAATTTTTTCATTCATATTGTTAAAAAATGTTTCTTGCCTTTCCAAAATAACTTATGATACCATTTTGTTTTATATCCACAATGCTCTTTAAGATACGTCCTTACACAAGGTACAGGACAAATCCATAAAAGCTTTTTATCAACACTAAACGGTGTGTTCATTATAGGTACAGAATATAATTCTTCCCAATCTTTTGCAGTTCTTTCATAAGCATTTATAATAGCAAATGCCTCATCTTGTGCCTGTTCTATAGGACAATCATAATCTGCAATCTCTTTATAATGCTTAATTACATTTTCAACTGCATATTCTGTACCTCCTATTTTATCATAGGATATTTTTGCAATGGCAATGCTTTGTTTAACATAAGCCCTACAATCACTTTCCCATTGTTGATAGGTCATAGTAATATCATAGAAGTGAAAAAGTAACTCGGGATAATAAGCTATTGCCCATCTTCTTAAATCATCATACTCATAGTATGAATGAACATACATTTTATCTATTGCTGCCATAGTTTCTTTTATTTATTTCGTTAATACTCCCAACCTTTCAGTGGCTTGCGACCTCGCTTATATCCGATGTCGTCAGATTCAACCTTCTTGCCCTGCCGTCTGATAAATCGGTTCATCTGCTTCTTCAACCACTTGCGAGAATAGGAGAAGCACCGCCAAGGTGTATTGCTCTCTTTCCCCCACTTGATTTCAAACCGTTCTATCTTTTCTCTTGTTGTAGCCATATTATTAGTCTTTAATCCATTCTCCAATTTCAATTCCAAGTATTATAGGTGTTGCTATAGGAGCGAGTGTCATTGACATTAATACCATTCCTAATATCTGTAAGCCGGTGTGTCTTTTATTTGTATCTTGTATTATTGTAGCAAAGGAAAACACACTAAATAAATAATATATAATAGCAAATAACACTAAAATAATTTCTGTAATCATAGATTTAATAATTTATTGCATCTTGTTTGTTAACAAAAAAGTGTATTCCGTGTGAACACTCATTCCACCTATCTTCATCAAAACTATCGGGATAAACTATTTCACCTACTTTGTATGTTACATGATGTGCCTGTGAAATATTTTCAATTTCATCAATAGGATTTGCACCATCCCAATCAGTTATAGCAAGCACTTTTGCTTTATCACAACGACATTTTGTAGTTGTTGCAGAACTACGTTTAGCATCTTCGGGTATTTCAAGTTTAACGAGTTTATTTCTAACTTTCTTCCATGCAATAAATACACCATCAGAAGGACAATTTATGGGGATATAAGGAATATTTTTTGCTCCATAAAGGTATGCTCCACGAAGGTCTGCTTCGCTAAGATTTGCTTTATAAAGATTTGCTTCACGAAGGTCTGCTCCACTAAGATTTGCTTCATAAAGGGTTGCTCCACTAAGATTTGCTCCATAAAGATTTGCCCTACGAAGGTCTGCCCAATCAAGATTTGCTTCACGAAGATCCACCTCACAAAGATTTGTCCAATCAAGATTTGCTTCACGAAGATCCACTCCATAAAAATCTATTTTACGAAGGTCTGCTCCACAAAGGCTTACCCTACGAAGATCTGCATTTTTCCTCATTGCTTCTTCAAGAGTGTCTTTTATAGTATTATTTTCTTTTTCATATTCAAAAAGAACTTTTCCTGAGATAGATTTAATTTCAATTTTTGTTTTCATATCATTTATCTTTAATCTCTTTTATTGCTACTGAATTTCCGCAGTTGGGACAATTAATGTATTCAATTCTACGGGTACGCCTCCAATTGTAATCTATATAAGTATCTTCTTTATCATAGGATAAATGGCTACCACACTCGTCACATTGAATATAATTTTCAATTATGTTAATCACTCTTTTTTAATCTAAGTTTATAATGGTATCTACAACACATGAATCCTTGTCAATTACATAGACGACTTCATATTTTCCTCTAAGTTGATTATAAGCACCATCTTTAACACCCAAGCTATAGCTTAAGTCGTAAACAAGACTAATAATAATCATTATCATAAAAGACATTATTATTATCTTTACTGCCTGTTCATTAGGTTCTTCAGCAGATAGAAAGGCAATTATAATTAATGCTATACAACAAATAATAACTCCAACAATTGTCATCATATTATTCTCCTTTTAATTGTTTAACAAGTGCGTCTGCAAAAGAAATAGCATATTTAGCAGCGTTTTCATATACTATTTGAGAAAGTTTACCATTAAAATTACTTAAAATAGCTTGCATTGCAGCAATAGCAGCTCTTTCTCTTACATCTTGCCAACGATTTTCTTCATCAACTTGGCCATAGTTTTTAAGTTCTGTAGAAAGATTGTCGTACTGAAATTCAAGATATTGTTCTCTATAAAGAATATTAGAGCCTTCAAGTTGGACACAAATTACATCTTTCCATTCATCATTTACTATTCCTTTTCTTCTTGCTTTCATAATAAATTCTTTTCTTTAAGTTTAATAATAAGTTCCACACAAGCATCAACAGCAGATTCTATTGTTATATTTGGTAAATCATTATTAACACCATAACCTATTTCATCATACCATATAGCAAAATCCTTTTCACCAATATCTATTCGTAAAATATTATATTCTTTTATACGTTTTTGGATAACACAAAGTAATGCTTCAAGTGACCAACAAGGAAGCCAATCTACATATTCATCCCCAGGTCTAAATAAAGTTTTACAAAATTCCTTATTTATAGCAATCAGACCAAATTCATTATATTCATCACTTAAAAGATGATACAAACCATCCATACCACAATAAGTACCATACCATATCATATCCGCGCTTTCAAGCGGCAATATCTCAGCCAACTTCTTACTTTGTTCTAAATTTGTATATGATTTCATAGTTTATAATTCTCTAAGTTTTATTAACCACTCTATTTCTTTATCAAAAGAAAGCATTTTTTCCTCCCCAAGTGTATTAAGAGCAAGTATAATCTCATCAATAATGCCTCTATCTGCTGCTGACATTTCAATCAGCGCACCTTTACCTATAACTTTCATAATTCAATCTTCTTTAATTAGTGCATCATAATCTATAATACAATTATCACTTCCGATAGCTCTCACATTTCTTGGTTCATCAGTATATTCTTTACCCATATACAATTTGAATAATGCAACAGCATCTACAATAGTTTTAGCAATGACAAGTTTATGGTCAACTTGCCACACTCTTGTTAAATTCCATCCGTTCATAGTTTAACCAAATGACATTCCAACTTCTTCTCTTTTACCAATTAATTTCTCAACTAATTCCTCTTTGGACAACTCCATAAGTTCTGCTTTTTCTCTATCATAAAGAGCAAGCATTTCATCGTGAGTTATTGTATATGTTTGTAATTTGGGGTATTCGTAGTAAGATGTTTGTTGGTCAGCAGAAGTAGTTGATACTTTTACTTCAATATAATGTTTATCTTCACAATCACAAGTTTCGCAATCTATAGGGAATTTACCCTTCATACACCATTCTTCTAAACCACTAATTGTACCATAATGGGGACATTGCAATTGCTTCATAATTCATTTTCTTTAAGTTCGTAAATAACAAATCGCCTGTAATTATTCATTGCTTCTCTAATCTTTGTAGTATCAT
>Ga0326512_10003991_pt1 | contig 10754 bp, 14 predicted proteins | sample 1_2617_0518_D_FD_203652 | JGI IMG/M metagenome (GOLD analysis project Ga0326512, IMG submission 203652) | Bovine rumen microbial communities from UC Davis, California, United States - 1_2617_0518 | ecosystem: Host-associated > Mammals > Digestive system > Stomach > Rumen | place: USA...
ATTGTAAGTATCTTTATTTAAATTAGAAAAGACTTTACTTTACTTCTTCAAAAGTTTCTTTCTCTTTGTCCTCAGATGTTGGCAATTGCTTTTCTTTCTTCTCTTTATCAAAGAGTTGTCCAAACTGTTTACCAAATCCCTTATTAATAATGTCGAGAGCAGGAGAGAAATTCTCTACGAAACTCTTAGCAACCTGTGCTCCAGTATTACTGTCACCATATACAGTAACATTACCAAGTTGAATATGCTCAAGTACATGAGCCTGAGCCTCGGCAATACCCTTATACTGGTCAACCATCTTGTACTGAACAAGAAGATCTGGATTACCACCAAATGATTCTACCATCTTCTGCAAAGCAAGTGCAGGAGCCATTTCTCTCTTCTGCAAAGCTTCTGCTTCTGCAAACAACAAAGCCTTCTGACCTTCAGCTTCAGCAAGCTTCTTATTCTTAATACCTTCAGCTTCAGCATTCATCTGCAAACGAACTTGCTCTGCCTTACCTTCTGCCTCTTTAAGAATACGTTGCTTAGCTGCTTCAGCTTCAAGAACAGCTTGCTCCTTAATTGCTTCTGCTTCAATGATAGTCTTCTTCTTAGCCTGCTCTGCAGGTACAACCTGCTCAGCATTAAGCCTAGCTTCAACTGCCAATGCTTCAGCCTCATTTACCTCTAACTGACGTTCCTGTTGAGTTTTAGCAGCCTTCATGTCTGCTTCAATCTTAGCAACTTTCACAGTTTTGTCAGCATCAGCTTCTGCTTGACCTGCCTTTGCACGAGCTTGAGCTACAAGAATCTTTGCATTCTGTTCTGCTACACCAGCATCCTGATCAGCCTTAGCCTTACGAATTTGCTTTTGTGATTCGAACTCAGCTTGTTTAGCTTCCTTCTCCTGAGTTGCCTTAACAATCTCAGCTTCCTTCTGCTGATTAGCTTGAGCAATACGAGTTTGCTTGAGAGCTTCTTTCTCATTCTCAGTAGCTTCGGCATCAGCTTCTGCAGTGGCTACAGCTTTACGCTGTTTAGCTTCATATTCAGCCTTAGCTGATTCTGCTAAAGATTGTTGTTCAGCAACAGCAGCAACCTTACGTGCTTCTGCTTCAGCTCTCTTAGATTCTGCATCTGCATCAGCATTAGCTACAGCAGCTATCTGAAGAGCTTTCTGATTAGCAATACCAGTTTGCTTCTCTTTCTCAATCTCAGACAATTGAACCTCCTTGGCTTTCTGAGTTTCAGCAATCTGAGTCTCCTGTTCTTTCTCAATTTCTGCTACTCGAACAGCCTGCTCCTGCTTGGTCTGAGATACGGTGGTCTCTCTTTCCTTATCAGCAGTTGCTACCTGGATTTCCTGGTCTCTTTGAATGTTTGCTTTTCTAATTGCTCCGTCTTTCTCCTTATCAGCAATATCAGCCTCTGCGTTTGCTCTAGCCTCTGTTTCCTTCTTCTTACTAAGATTCTTAATATAATCTTGTTCATCAGTAATTTCTTGGATATTAATGTTAGTAATATCGTAGCCAATCTTATTCAACTCATTGCCAAGACTATCTTTAACCTTAGTCTTAAATGCATCTCGGTTAGAGTTAATTTCCTCAATAGACAATGAAGCAATAATCAATCTTACTTCACCTTCAAGAATAGTCTTGATTTGTCTAGTAATTTCATCGGAATTAGCACTCAAGAAACGGGCTGCAGCATTCTGTTGAATGGTTGGATCCTGTGAAATGGCAGTAGTTAAAGCTACCTTTACATGAGTTTGAATCATACCACTATCAGGACCAATTACCTCAGAGTTAATTTGGAAAGGCCTCAAAGACATAACCTTGTAGTCCTGAATAACAGGCCATACAAAGACACCTCCACCAGGATAAATCTTAGCAGCTGATTTACCACTAACTTTACCATAAACTACCAAAAGTTGGTCACTTGGACATTTGCGATAACGAGACAAAAGTCCGATAATTGTTAATACTACAAGAACTACAATAATTCCTGCAATAATTAAAGTTGTTTGTGTCATAAATGTTTGTTTATTTTATAAAATAATATAATAAGCTCCTTCATAATCAGTAATTGTAGTCATATCATCAATATTATAGTGATGATAAGAACGTGCAGGTAATTCAACAGTTCCCGTTCCATTATTAGTAACTATAATATATTTATATAATTCTCCATCTTTACCACAATGTAGATATATTTTAGCAGATTGTCCTATTAATTGTTTTTCTTTTAAAATATTAGGTTTACATTCTAACTTTAACATAAATTTATAAAGATAGAACAGTATTATTACAAATACTATACCAATACCAAAAGCAATTAAATAGTCATACCACAATATAGTATGATTTACTAAATTAGCGGTAGATAACCAACCAAAGAAACCCATTAAAAAATGAGTAGCACCTTTAAAGGATACAATATCTCCTAAATCTAAATCCATGTCTGAATCCATGTCTAAATCAAAATCTCCGCCTACCCAACTAAGGATAAAGCGGATGATGAATACAGAATAGATTACAATTGTAATTCCATAAATTATTTGTTCCATATTGTTATTTGTTTTTTAATAACTTTAAAAATTCTCTTAAATTAAGAAATAGTCTAGGTTGACAATATTTTAATGCTGGACTTATTTCTATATCATGTTCATATATTTTATTATTTTCCATAATATTCAATTTAAAAAGGTACTAAAACAAAATAATGCCAGAATTGAACTGGCTCATCAAAATTAAAAGTTTTGCACTCTACCATTGAGCTAATTAGATTGTAAGTTATATTTTTGTAAGTACCTTATTGTGAAGGGTAGAGGAATCGAACCTCTGTCTCAGGCTTGGATTGCTATATTCAATTTAAATTGCGATATAGTAAGTATCGGCCTGATACTAATAAAATTAATATTTTTCTGTATCCTACCACTAGAAGAACCCCTCAAATAGATGTGGATTCCATCTCCACATCTGTTACCACTTTTAAATTCTATTCGTCAATAGAACCAACTCAGTAGCCATCAACATTTTCTTTATCGGCAATGAAATAGTATATAAAGAACGGTAGCTGCTATACGTCGAACTACTAGACGGGAATTTGTGGGGAAGCCGGGACTCGAACCCGGAGTTTCAAATACCAAAAATTTGCGTGTTTACCTTGAATTTATATTATGATATTGTAAGTAACAAAGTAGCTACTAGAAATTACCATTTCACTACTTCCCCAAATTAAAAGATGAACTTCATTCACACGTCAACTTGAAAACTTCATTGATTTTCTTACCTCGTGTACATCGAGAACTACCATGCATGGTGAAAACTTGTTCCCTAGCGGAATCCTTCATTCATCTTTATAGCGCCCAGGGCTGGACTCGAACCAGCAGTCTTACGATTAACAATCATATGCTTGAACCTTTTAAATTAATTATGATATTGTAAGTAACAGATAGCTACTAGTAAATTCGTTTTATTAAGCTACCTGGGCATTTGCCTGTCTTTCCAGGCTGTCACAAATTTAAATTTATAAATATACGGTCAGTATTACTGACATAAAGTCTCACGACTTGTTTGGTGGGGGAGGCTGGACTCGAACCAGCGAACCTTTTCTTTCAACAAAAATGCTATACCTGTAATTTATATTATAGTATTGTAAGTAACTTAAGTTACTAGAAAATTCTCTAACTTAGCTACTCCCCCAAATTAATCACAGATTTCCACTCTGTGATGTTATACCATACATCTAGATTGTATATTGGTACCTCCACCCATTTCCTATCAAAGGGTTTCTCAACGCACAACTATATAGTTGGTCATCATGTTGCATATTTAAAGTGGTTGAACATGCAAACCACCGAGCCTCTATTTTACATCGTCTAAGCTCTACGATGGGAGCGGCGGAGAGGGGAGTCGAACCCCTATTTTCAAAAATGACAATTTTGCGTTAATAAATACGATATTGTAAGTAACTAAACGAGATACTTTATTTCCGTTTAACTACTCCGCCAAATTAATCCAAACTCTGATCAGAAACAGTTTCTTACCTAATAACAGATGTTTACCCTATTCTGTTTTTACTATATCTTCCGAAGTACTTTGAACCAAGATATATACCGATGTCAATATCGCTGTTAGTTTGGATTGCGGGGAACCTTGGATTCGGACCAAGATCTCTGGATTGTATCCCAGAAAAATTATAAATGATAGAATTATAAGTAACTCTAAGTATGCATTACTGTCCTAAGTTACTCCATATAATTCGAGCTTAACCAATGCTCAAGTTCCCCAAATAAAGATACTAAAAGTCTACATACTGGAATCGAACCAGTTACACACATCTTAACAGGATATTGCTCTACCAAATGAGCTAATGTAATTATGTGATTGTAAGTATCTTTAATTAAAATTTATGATTTATTCCTTTTTCTTTTCTTCTGCATTCCAAGTATCTACCCATTTATCCAAAGCTTCAATACATTTATTTGGAAGTTGTTTAGCAGTTGGATTTTCTTTTAAATAATCCACTGTTCCTCCAACTCCATAAATAATTAAAGCTTCTTTAGTAGTTGGAATAAATAGAAACATTAAAGTAGCTATGATAGTTACAGGAACACTCCATCTTAAACTTTTAAGACAAGTATCTTTATATCCTCTATATTCCTTAGCATACTCTTCACGTCCTCTACTTTCTTCATAAATAGTTTGCCCATTATTTACATAATAAACAATTAAAAGAATAGCAGTTCCCAAGAATCCTATGATCATAAAAATCATAGCTAAAGAATGAAAATAACTAAATCTAGTTATCCAGTATAATTCATTCATATCATTAATTTGTTTAGTTAAAAACTAGAAGAGAGAATTGAATCTCTCCTCTAGTCCCGAGTTAAAGTATGAATACCCTTAAAGAGTATTTTCACGCACGAGCTGATAACGATTTGAACGATACATACTCAACAGAGGAGTATATATATCAAATGTCTCCATATCCTTGAAGTTAGTCAAGAACATCTCAATCATAGCAGGATTAGAAGGAATGTACAACATGTTGTCAATTCCACTAAATCTATCTGCCTTGAGAGATTCAGGACTTCTCCAACCTACACATATATCCATAAGAACTACATATGGACGGAATCCAAAGTATTTCTCACACTTACGGAAGAAGTCGGCCATTGAAGCTTCAGGAGAATACATGCTATTGAATTCTCCATCACTAATAATAGTCCACACAGGATAGTTGCGAATAGCATCCAGAATTTCTGGAGCTTCCTGACAAGCTATTCTTAGACCTTCAGCAATAGAGTCAATACGTGTAGAACCTCCATGGAACTTATCTCTCAAGAAATTAGAGATAGTTGCATAGTTATCCAAGAAACTTCTTGTAGGATCAACCAGCGGCTGAGCCTTAGTCTTGGCAACCTTAGTTCTCAAGATGGAATTCTTAGCATAAGCCTGTGAATCGATATGAGCAAACCATCTAGAAGATGTATCAAACATACCAATCAGGTTACGACCATCATCATCTGGATTCTTGCACAAACATACTGCTGCAATAAATGCTGCATAGAGGAATGGCTTACCAGACATAGAACCAGAACTATCAATAATTACCAGAGAATTGTAAGGCAGGTTAACCTTATTCATAAACGATTCTACCTTTAACTTATCCAGTTGTCCAGTACCAATCTGATTATAAATTTCCTTGAAGTTAGTGGCACCAACTGTTACCTTGGCTTCCTTCTTAACTTGCTGAAGCTTAACCTTGTCTTCCTCAGAAGCTTGTCCTTGACGAATCTTCTCTTCGAGAACACGTTGCTCTTTCTGCTTAGTTTCCTTATAAGTCTCCCACTCCTTTACCCAAGGCTGGAAATTAGCCCACTTAAATACAGTGTACTTACCTCCATTTGGATGCTCAATTTCTTGCTCAGAATAGAGGATTCTATTCTTTACACGGAAACGAGCTTGTGCGGGAAGCTTACCGAACCAATCAATGAATTCATCCTTAGTGAAATCATTAATCTTTCCAGTAGTAAACATCACACTTTCCAAGTCACCGTTATACTGCTTACGCCACTTACGATAACCCTTCAAGTATTCTGTTTCCCATCCCATCATCTTAGAAAGGTCAGTCAAGAAACTCAACTTCTCCTTCATAATCTCCTTAGTTTCAGGCAACATCTTCTTGTGTCCCTTACGCTTAGAAGTACGTGGAATAGTCAAGAACTTAGCAATCAGCAGCTTATTAAATGGATTAGTTCCATTAATTACTGCATAAGTGTAATCGAGCAAAGCCTTACGATACTCCTTATCTTCAAATGCCTTGAATACATGGAGAACCTTATTACCCTTAGTTTGTACTCTATTCTTAATCAGAACATCGAAACAAGCATACTCATTAAAGAGTTGGGCATTCAGGAACTTAATGAATTGCTCTTTATTATTCTTCCAGAGCCAACGAGTGATCTCATAGAAGAATTCACGATTAGCAGCACCTCCATTATCCTTCTTCTTTCCCTTGAATATATTGTGCTGACGGTTAGTAATATCTCCAATAGAGAAAAGCAAAGAATAGAAAAGCTCTCTATTTTCCTTAGAGTTCTTTACTTCATTCCATGCATCGTCTACAAGATACATACTTACTGAACCATCAGTTGATGCCTGAAGCAACTTCAGACAATTACGAAGACCATAAAATTGGTTCTCGTTTTTCTTATTAAATTCTACTGTAACCATTTTCTTAGTTTTTAATTGTTAATTTGTAAGTAAAATAAAAAGACTGGCTTCGGTCGGTTATATACCTACTTCATAATGCTCACCGCAGCTGCATCCCCGGTATCGGCTTCAGTCTTATATTTATAAAGTCCTACCTAATTAGCTCTCCTTGACACGTGCTCAGAAAGCCCCGTCTTCCACGCCACTACCTCGGACTTTATTTAAAACTCTTCGAGTTCAGCCAGAGCAGCCTCCATCTCTTTAATACGATCTTGAGGAGTCTTAGTAGATTCCTTAAGTTCAGCAAGTTTCTTAGTTAGCTCAGCTTTCTTAGCTTTGTTCTCAGCAACTTCCATGTTGTAACGCTTCCAACCGATAATCAGATTAACCAAATCCTTGGTCTCTTTCATCTTATCAAGAGCAGAAGTGTCAGTCTCAATCCATTCGTCACCTTCTTCTTTCTTCTGAATCTGTTTAGCTAAATTAGCTTTAATAGTATTCAGAGTATTGATTGATGTAGTGTGCATCAATTCAACTATACTAAGAGGTTGTCCCATTGATGTGCGAACAACACCGTTCTCTTTAAGCATCTTTACTGCCAAAGCATCAAGCTTGGCCTCATGTTCTTTTGTAAAATTAACTTTTGCCATTTTGTTTAAATTTTTTAAGTTTGTTTAAATATATCTTAGTATCACATATTTAGCTTTTTCAGCTACTTCTCTAGGAACTTTAATTAATGTTCCAAGAATTGACACTATACAATTAGAAGTAACTTTTATTCTCACAGGTCTATTTAGAATTTCTTGCAAAAATTCTTTATTTTCCTCATGATTCTTTTTAAGTTCTTCTATTCGTGCAACTCGAAAGCTAAAATAATCTGTTGATTCAGCTACTTTAATTGCTTTCTTAATTCTTTCACGTTTCACTTCATATTGTTAGAATTTGTTTAATTTTTGTTATTACTATTTCATCAAGAGTATTACACTTCCTTGCTATATCAGTAACAGCTCTCTTAAAGTATTCTTCTATTTCAGAATCCATAGTAAAATAATGTAAATAATTGTAAATTTTTGTTAAAATTAGACAGTAAAACCTCTTTGTACCTAAACCTGTCTCAGATATTTTCATAGCTAGCTTTACTATATACTCACACTGTTTTTCGTAGAAATTCTTTTTAGGTATTCTCCTCTACGCAAGAACAATCCCGCTTGCAAACCCGGATTATTTACCGGAAGGAATGATTGACCATTCCAGAATGACGTCACTATTCATATTGCTTTTGTTTGTTTAAATTGCTGACCCTACCAGCTTTTTGTTAATATTACTTAATACATCATAAGTATGCTCAAGAACTTCATTATCTGTTCCAGCATATTTACTCATCAAATAGTCTTCAGCTTCAGGTATTGTACCTGTAGCTACAGCATTACCTACTAATGATAGTAGATCACATACGAATTTTGTTTCTGCTTTAGTCATTTTTTTTTAATTTATTAATTACATACCAATATTGGTTTCAGCTTGACTAATTAATTCATCAGGAATTTCTTCAATTTCCTTTGGAATAAGATAATTACAATTACCTATTTTCTTCCATTGCCAATCAAAATTGGCATTATTAGGAAATTGAGATTTCCAAGTATCAGAGATATTACCTCCACACCAGAGATTAGTTGTAGTAACTTCTCTGCCATCTTTAAACTTAATGACAAATTTATCACCACCAAATCCTCTAAATGGAGATGGATCATTTTCATCACCAATAGTATAGAAAGTACCATCAATGATTGCAACATCAGGATTACCTACAAGAGGTAATCTTTCTCTCCAGAGAGCACATTCAAAACACTCTCCTTTTTCTTTAATAGAACGTTCATCGGAAACATATGTTCCGAGTTCTTTACCACAAGTTGGACATTTCATTTTCTATATTGTTTTAGATATTTCATAAACTCTAACTCTTCTTTAGTAAACCATTTTTCTAATTTGAAAGGTTTAAAAGAAAATAAATACTTATTATAAGAATGTTTATTTAAAAGAAATTCTATTTTTTCTTTAATATAATTATAATTGTTTTCATCTTTATGAAATTCATCATCATCTTTATAAGTATTTAAAATTCTTTTCAGTTCATCAAAAAGAATATCAGTTAAGCTTACAACGAAACAATAAACCTTATTGTTTCTGTAAAGTACATAAAAACAAAGTACTATTAAAATTAATGCTACTGATAATATTAAATTTGCTATCATATTGTTTGTTGTTTTAAAGTTTGTACTAGAAGAGCCATCATAGTAGCTTCTTCTTTAAGTTCATTATTTGTTCTACATTCCTGTAAAAACAAAGATTCCTCTTCAGAACTCATTTGTTCGAAGAGGAATCTATCAATTTTATCAATATATTTCATTATTATATAAGTTCAAACCATATATCTTCTGGATGTTCTCCAATAATATCATGTACAACATTACAAAGCCATATATCCTTATGAAGAAAACGTCCATGATTCATTACTTCGTATGTTCCACCAAGTTCATCATGTTTAACAAGATGCAAATGGTACATATCAGGATCATATTCTAAACTAATTCTTAGATTAACGTATAAACCATCAGTTGTAAGAACATCTAAGAACTTATCAGCACCATCAACCATTTCAAGGTCTTCTTGGTCTCCGTTATAATCTGGAAAAACAACATACCATTTGCCATTTTCCCATTTTTCAAATGTTAACTCCATTTTATTCTATTTCCTTTTTTATACAATTTTATAAATGATAATTTTGGAACACTTAATGTATTAGTATTAGGATCGTATACAGCTTTTGGAACAGCATCTGGAGAATATCCATATAAGTCTAGAATTTTTTCTAACTATTCATTAAATACTCTTTCTGAATCAGCTCCTCTAGTTCCGTGATCATTAGTTACTACCATTTCATCATAATTTTTTGGAAGAACAACTTTAATTCTTTTATTATTTCTTCTAATAAACTATAATAAATTACTACTACTATCACTAGAAAATATATGTCCTAAATCTACTCTAGATCCGTTAGGAAGACTTTCAAATTCCTAATTCATAAGAGGCAATAAATCTCTAATATCTTTTATTCCATGAGATAAATCTGGAAAATGATCATTTTCTGGAATTCTAGTTCTTGCCCATTCATCAAAACCAGATTCATTACCTGTTAATTTTTCTCCATGATAGTTTCTTAAATTTACTTTTGGCTACTATTGAACATTACTTAAGTCTAAATCTTCTAATACCTTGAATTTTCCATTAGGATCTTTAACTATATGTTTTAATTGTCCATTTAATATCTATTCTCTAATAAAAGTATAACCCTCTGGAACCTCTGGAATTTTTCCAATAGCACCACCATTCATTCCTAAATATCCTGGTTTAAAATAATATGGAGTAGTTGGAGTATATCCAAAACGAGGCATATCTGCTTTTATTAAATAATCTAAAGCACCTTTACCTTTTAAACCTAATCCTCCTCCTATAAAATATCCAGGATTTGTAAATTCTGCTAGTGTAGGAGTTTGTAAACCTAATTTTTCTTGAATATTTTCTGCCCAAGTTTTTCCTGTTAATCTTTGTGAGGCTTTATCTACAGCTCTTCCTCCTACCATTCCTCCAACTAAAGCAGCTCCCGTTGTAACTGGATTAGATAATAAAGCTAAACCTCCTCCAATTGTAGAGAGACCAGTTCCAATATAATGTGCAGCATCAGCAGCTTCAGTTCTCCAAGTTGGCTATGTTGCTAATTTAATATCTCTTTCAGTATCTTCTTGATCTTTAGTTTTTCCAGATTTACGACGTCTTTCTATATTTCTGTAAGAACCCTCTGCTCTTGTTTTAGGCGTTTCTCTTTTAACTTGTTCACCCTATCTTGCTTTTTGGTTTGCTTGTTGAACAGAAATATTAGAAGTTGTATTCATTCCAGGAATAAAATTTAACTATGACTATATATAAGCCTAAGTCTCTGGACTAAACTATATTACTCCTCTACCTCTTCCATTACTTTGCTAATGTTTCTCAATT
>Ga0326512_10003992_pt1 | contig 10753 bp, 12 predicted proteins | sample 1_2617_0518_D_FD_203652 | JGI IMG/M metagenome (GOLD analysis project Ga0326512, IMG submission 203652) | Bovine rumen microbial communities from UC Davis, California, United States - 1_2617_0518 | ecosystem: Host-associated > Mammals > Digestive system > Stomach > Rumen | place: USA...
CCATGATGGTGTACTCAGCCGTCACGTCGTATGGATCGTGGTCGTCGTCTGGTATCTGTGGCCCTTTGCCGTCCATTGTCTTGCGGCTCAGCACGTCCTTTGCGTGGTTAGTCACTGCGAGCTTGCGCTCATCCATTGTCATGTCCTTCAGCTTCTCATAGTTCAGGGTGCCGAAGATACCCAGTCTTTTGTTCTGTTGCATAGTTCCTTGATTATTGATTGTGAATTTACTTAGTAGGTTGTCAGCCCATCGGTCTTGCCTTGCCTCGGCACGTTGGCGGACTATCTTGGCGGTGTTGCTGCCGAGTTCCTTATGGATGCGGGCGTGACAGGCGAAGCACAGAGCCTTCAGCCCTTGAAGTCCGCAGTCGATAGCCAGTCGACGCATCTCGTCTTTGGTTCGGGCAGTCTCAATCGGCACCACATGATGCACACACCTGGCACTTGTCACGATGCCCTCCTTCATGCACTCCTCACACAGTCCGTTGGTGCTCCTGAGTTTCGCAATGCGCAACTCCTTCCACTCGCGGCTGTTATAGATGTCGGCCTTGTCCTTGGCTACCTTGTCCGATACGCCTCGCCAGTTTCGTTTCTTGCTCATAGGTTCAATAGTTTACGTGTGTTATCAATCAGTTTGAGCAGGACGCTGATGCGATTGCCGTCCTTGCTGTTGCGTCGCTCCACGGCAGAGATATACCGTCGGCACTTCTTCAGGCAATCGTCTATGGCGAACTGCGCCCAACCCTGGATGAAGTAGTCTCTGCTCTCGTCAACCTCTGAGTCGCGTCCCACGATGTCGTCGGCCATGCTTCCATCGGTGCAAGCACCATCGTTGTAGTAAAGCTTTATTCCGTCGCCTTCGACGTAGAAGGTGTGGGTGGTTGTCACTTCGTCGTCATCAGCGAAAGGATCAGCCTTGCCGATGTAGAGTGCTTGGCTTCCGTTGCGCGTCTTGAACATGTCCCCGAACTTGGCGCGAAGGAATCGCGGGTAGATTGTTGTGTCGCTCATATTACCATTCTCCTCCAAATGGTTTCACTCCTGTTTTATCTTCCAACTGTCTGCCGAGATCGTGGCCGGAGCGGTCCACCTCGTCGTCGGCCTGTTGCCGGTCGGCATGGGTGAAGCGGATGGTGGTCTGTCGGTCGTACATGTCCACGCCTTTATGATGGATGCTCTTGGTCTTCTTCCCGTAGGCGTACTCACGCCCAGAGTCGGTGAAGTTGCCTGGAGCTCGCATCTCGTCGCGTTCCTCCTCATTGAGTTGGAGGACGGTCTGCGCGTCGATCATGGTGAGCAGAATATCGGAAAGATATTTGCATCCCATTTTGCCACCGAGAACGCGCAGCCGTCGGTAGATGCCGTGCATGGTGACCTCGCAGACGCGCTCCAGTATCTCATCCACACATTCGGTCATAATGGACTTGTCGGCAAACGGTTTGTCTACCATGACAGCCCCATAGCCCTTGTGGCCTTCCTGTTCCAGAATGAGCACCACCTGCGCCACATTCAGATGGTCGGGGTTTGCCAGGTTGAAGGCTGACTGCCAACCGCTGTCAGCTTCCATCATGGTCATAATCTTCTCGATTTCAGGATTCAAACCATGTGGATCGGCAGCTGCCCGAATCATCGTGTAGATGAAGTTCTGAAGCATGTGGTAAGTGTCCGTCTGACGGGCCTGACAGATAGCATCCCAGACGACGGCAGCAGCAGGACTTATCTTGGTGGCCATTTGCTCATATTTTGCCTCTTTCTTCTTCTTCTTCATATAGTTAATTCTAAGTTGAGTTTGTCTTTGAGATTCTTGAGGGCTGGTATATCTTCGATGACTTCTTCCACGGTGTGGTAGATTTTATGCTCATTCAGGTAGCGCACCACCACGTCGGCGATGTCGGCCTTGGGTCCATCCTCCTCTCGCCACCACTCGGTGACCGGCTTCGTGTCGAGCGACACGCGGTCGTAGTGTAGGTTCTCAGCCTTCGCCTGCCACGCGTCGATGCCGTCGCGGTCGGGGTAGAGGATGATCTGCCGGTGTTGCTGTAGGAGTGGCTTCAGCCGTTCACGCGTGATGTTCGATGCGCCACAACTGGCAAGCCACAGCTGTTTGATGTTGTTGCCGTAGGCGGCAGCCATGAGGATGGCGGTCTTCTCACTCTCCACGAGGCAGATGGTCGCGTGCGGGTAGCGGTTGAGCAGATGTTCACCGAACAGGCATTGGCGTGCCTCCTGCGCCGTTGGGTCGTAGAAGCGCGTGGCCTTATTCCTTTCGAGCAGGGAGTGTAGCCAATCAGTGTTATAGGTGTTCTTGTCTTTCAGGCGATGGCCGTCGGGCTTGTACTTCATATAGTGAGCAGTACGCGGGTTGCCTTCATGGTCAATCTGCCAGAACACCGTGAACTCATGCCGCTGGTAGGGCTTGTCGACATAGACATGCCCGACGCAGTAGTCATGAAGAGCCTGCTCAAGTCGCGTTCGCTGCGCGGCATCCCAGTTGATGGCGGTTCGCATCCAGCACACGAGCGGGTCGGCATCGAGGTTGCCAACGCGCTTCGCCACCATCTGTCGCGGCAGCACCAGCGTGGGCAGCGGCGGTGGTGGAGGTGGTGCTGGCGGCGGCACATAGTCGAATGGTATGTCGTCGACCTCGATGTTGTACTTCTTGCCCAAGTAACGGATAGCATCTGGGAACGACATCTTCTCGTGTGCCATCAGGAACGTCACCGCACCGCCTTTCGCGTCGCACGTAAAGCAGCGGTAGCAGTTGTCCTTCGGATAGACGATGAAGTTGCCGTCGGTGCGGTCGTCGTGGAATGGGCAGAGAGCCGTGAAGCGGGTCCCCGTCTTGCGAAGTTTTAGGAAGTCGCCCACCACCTCTTCTATTTTTGCCCGCTGCTCGATGGCGCGGATGATGTCTTCAGGAATTTTAGCCATAACTTGATGGATGTACTGTGTAACCAACGCGTGCGCGTCGCGCGTGTGTGGACGCTTGCCCCTTGCCCCAGCCCCGCCCCCTGCGGGCAGGGGGCATGGTGCATGCGATCACGCACGATTGGGTTCAACTTGGTTTAACCCCCCTACACCTTTAGGTGTAGAGGGCAGCTTGGTTTAACTCAGAAGGGCAGGTCGTCGACAGGCTGGAGCATGTAGTAGCCACCGCTCTTAATAGTCGACTCGGTGAGGTACTTCAGATTGATGGCCACCATGAGGTCTGCCTGCTGTCGTCCGTCGTTCTTAACGCCTCCTATCTTTCCGAAGACTTTCTGCTTGATGTCCTTTCGGCTCATTGGCCATTCATACTGCCCGGTAGCCTCGTTAATCCAGCTTCGGATGTCTTCGGGACTGTCGCTCTCTTGTTCTTTCGATTTGCTCGGCAAGTTGTATCCGCTACTGACAATTCGCGGTACACCGAGATTACCGGCATCGTCTGTGACCTCGAACTTCCAATCGTCGAGGTCTTTGCCACGCGCGTCCTGTTGCTTCACGGTGAAGGTCACGCCCGTGGCGTTTTTGCTCTTGATGCTGATGAAGGTGTCGCTCACCTTGTTGCCGAGCTCTGTACCAATCCATCCTCGCATCTTTGCGTCTTCGCCGTCGCTATTGATGCGCGGGTTCTGGTGAAGCGCGTTCCAAATGCACATGCGGCGATTCTCGGCCATTGAAGCTAACTCGGCAAGTATCTGCGTCCCGCTGTCCTCGTCATTGATGGATGAGAGCAGGTCGCGTATGCCGTCAATGAACACGATGTCGGGACTCACGGCTTCGATGGCCATGCGGATGAGTCGCCAACGCTTCAGGTGAGCTTTCTCGCGGTCGTCGCGCGGCATATTCTTCAGCCATAGCACATTGAATCGTTCTTGTGGTTCGTTCATAGGCCAGTTACACAGCCAGTGAACACGTCGCAGCACCTTGGCCGAGTTGAGTTTCTCCATCTCGGTATCGACATAGAGCACGCTCGGCTGATGGCCGAGATACTCTATGGTGCGCTCCGGCACCTTCAGCCCTGGCAGATATTGCGCGGTGCGCTCAGATCCTTGTCCGAGAATGGCCGCCATTAGTTGGGTCAAGACAAACGACTTGCCGTTCTTCTTCTGACCGCTGATGGCCTGGATGCCGCCGATGGTGGAGAACGGCACGCCGTTGTACTCCAGCATGTAGTAGGGTTCCGGGTAGTCCTCGCGAGGGTCCAGCCAATACGGCCGCAGCTCCTCGTTGCGTTGGCGGTTTAGTTCGGCCTTAACTGCCTCCGGCGAGGTGTCGAGAGGGGGTAGGTTGTTTTGTTCATTCATAGTTCCTTTTTTATTATGAAACAGCTTCTTTCATTTCGCTGATTTCGCGCATTGCCTTCTTCATCTCGCCCGCTGTGCGGAATACCTCTTCGTAGTCGACGACGGTTTGAAACGTCGACTGGTACATGGTCTTGGGGTTCGTCCACGCCTCGCTGAGCTGCTCAAGTCCGTGGGTGATGTTCTTCTCTTCCGTTGTGTCGAGATCGTAGGTCATTGCAACGGGGTCGGTCAGCGTGAGTGCTTCTTGCCACATCTTGGCAATTGGCTTCAGGCTGAGCTGCTCGAACACCATACGCGCCAGCTTCGTGGGAACGTGATAGTCCTCGCGTAGGGTGATCAGCGCATTTTCATACATCAGAACGGCCAGTTCAAGACAAGCCTGCGCCACCATCGGCCACGCCATGATGTCGGCCTGTGGTATGTTGTGGTTGAGCAGGCTGACGCGATACTTGTTCCAAAGTGAGGTAATCAGCGGTTTGGTCTGCTCGTAGACCTTTGCGCCGATGCCCGCCCAGAACTCGTAATAGTCGCGGTCGGTGATGTCACCGTACTTCTTGCGCGTCTCGTCGGCCATATCGGCCACGCAGAACATACGGTACTCCGTGGCGTGGACCAACCGCCGCTCGTAGTCCTTGAATGCTTTCAACGCCCGTTTGTAGTGATATTTGACGGTGTGGCCGCCTGCTGCGCAGTTGTTATAGTTGCGATGGTGCTTGATGTGGTCGAAAGCGTCGAGCGCGACATACCATGCGGCATTATTACCGACGGCGGTCACCAGCTTAACCACTGATGCCGCCGCTGTCACATTCTTTGTTAGTTCCTCCTTCGTCATGATTCAGAATGGCAAATCGTCGTCCGCATCCTGCGGCTTCTGTGGCTCTTTCTCCTTCGTCGTGGTCGGTTGTGTCACCGCAGCCGATTGCGCGGCTGTAGCGTCGCTCTGTGCGGCCTGTGGGTGGTTTTTCGCCTCACTGGCTCCTACGAATGTCACACCGTCGACGCGGGTGTCGTTGTACCAGCGGCCGTTGTACTCGTTGGCTTCGACGTGGAACCGTATCTTCACCTCGTCGCCCTCCTGGAGATTGTATTGTTCAATTCGGTCTTTACCGAACACCTTGATGAGCATGCGTGAGGCGATGGTCTGGTTCGGCCACCAGTAGTAATCCATCAAATATTCCTGACTCATCCAGGTGTTTCCTGTGCGCTGGCTGGTGCCACTCCTTGAGGGCATCACCATTGTAATTTTTCCTTCAAGTTCCATGTTTTTCTTGTTTTTGGGGTTATTCTTCTTCGTCGGTATCGGTGTCGATAATGTCGTTGCTGGAAAGGCCAAGCTCTTTCAACGTGAGCGGCTTGCGGTGGTATCTTTGTATGTTGGCCACGATGGGCGAGAGCTTTGCGGCCTCTGTGGTCAGTTCGATGTAGCGGTTGCGCTCGCTGATGAGCTGAGCGGCCAGGGCGTTGCGCTTCTTGGTGATGGCCTGTACTTCTTTGGTCAGACGGATGATTTCTTTCACGCATACGCTGTTCTCATTCCAGTGCATCACGGCTTTGGTGAAATCGTCCATCTCTTCACGCTTCAGCGATTCGGTCATACCCAGACCGATGTGCAGCATGAAGCCTTCGAGCAACTCCTCAGTGCTGAAATAAAAGTAACCGGTTGATGACTTCTGACCGTCGAAGGTCAGCTCATAACCGTTGGGCAGCGTCTTCACGCTGATTGCCTTAATTTTCTTTTTCATTTCGTTTGATTTTGACAAATTGTAAATCGCCGACTATCTGGTAATAGTAGCCGGCATTGTTTAATCGTGCGTAGATCGCGTCCCTGTAGGTTTCTTCAGGGAGCAGTAGAAAGTGTGTTGGAAGAATATCGACCTCGATGCGTCCGACGCTCCAAGTGAACAGGACGTAACGCAAGGCAGTGCTCATGAACATGTAGTCGCCGCCGATCGCCTTCGGGCAGTCGAAGAGTTCTTCAAGTTGGCTAACTAAACTGTCAATGTTTTGGTTTCTCTTTCGACTTTGATGTCTAAAGTATTGGCTTCTTTGGCTCAAACATTCGAAGCGCGATGGCTTCGCGGGTAAATAGCTGAATGGCGGTCTGTGCCGGCAGTCATGGCCAAACAATTCATCATCCTGCTGGTCATACATAGCATAGCATGTCTATCATCGAAATAAAGACCAAAGCGGCAACCAGTGCGAGCGGTGCAACGATTCCGTAGATGATGTACTCTTTGCGGGTGAACTCCTCTGAGAGGATGTCCTTGCCCATGATTTCAAAGAACTTTTTCATAATTAATGTATTTGGTAAAAATAATAATTCATGAAAAACCGCCGACCTTCACAGGCAGACGGCTGAAAAAATGGAAAAATTCAGATAATGATATACAATAACTAATTATCATGCGTCTTGAAGCCGTAGACGGGCTCGAACCGCCATCCACTTTGCGAGTATTCATTCTATTAGCCAAACGGCAAGTGCGCTCTTCCTTTTGAGCTATACGGCCTACCATATATGTATTCTTATCAGGCCGCAGGTCGCCACCTCCTGCTTTCCATCCATTCGCGTTTTGAAGCCATCAATTATAGTTCGTTCATTTCTTACCATCAGGAGCTCGCGCCTATCGTGTGCATGCAATCACGTTGCATGGATAGGTCTTTCATGCGTCATTCCCTTCAGGCAAAACCACCCTGACGTCGTTCAGCTTGCGGTCATGGATTGTTAGTCTCTCGCTCGCCTATCCCGCCCTGGGGTGGATATTTTTATTGTCTCAGTCTGTCAAAGAACGATCTCCTTTCATGTGTGGAGGGTGATGGATTCGAACCATCGTTACGCTTTCGAACAGTATCGGTCTTATGCGTGCATTTGCTGCCTTGCTTTGCTGCTGCCTCGCCACTCAGCCAACCCTCCGACCGCGATTATATCAATAGCGTCTGTAGTTTACCTTCGGCAATAAGCCGTTCAATCAAGTGCTGGGGGTAGGCGTACCTGGATGTGCGGATTGTACCGGACTCGCGGTCTTTTACCTCCATCCGTTGACGTGGGATATACTTACCGTATTCCTTTAGCCAGTCTTTGGTGAACATGCCAAACCGCTCAAGGAACTTGTTGGCGGGAAGCCACACCTCGTTGTACATCTCAAAGTGCTCGCGCATCACCTTCTCGTTGATCTGCGCAACCTCCCTGGCGATTTCCTGCTTCAGTTGTTTGTCCATGACTGTCATTATCTGATTCTGGTAATACTAACAGCGGAAGCCTCCCAGTCGGGCTTTACCGTGAACTCGTAACCCTCCTCGTGCTTCAGGTGAGTGGCTGTCACACGTGCTGAAGCAATCTTTTTGCGGTCGTTGAGCGTGAAGATGCGCGTTTGACCGATGTGCATATCTCGCAGCTCTTGTCTTGTTACTCTTTCTTGCACCATTGTTTTAATGTTTCTTAATTTTATAGCATTTTTGTATTATAATCGGGAAGAAAGCCGTATATTTGCAACCCATACACTCGCCAAAGTGTTTGCAAAGCGGTTCGAACGCTTTTGCTTGAAAAGACGAACTTCGCCTGACGGCTATTCTTATGCCCGATTATCTTTCTTAATTTCGGTGCAAAAATAAAACATATTTGCCATATAACAATCAATTTATAAAACAATCATGCTATATTTTAAGTATTATTAAAACAAAAGTGCTATATTTTAATGATTGAAAGACAAAAAAGACTCAAAGAAGTGTATGACCACCTTAGACAATTTTATGGCATACACACGCAGACCGACTTCGCAAAAGTCTTACAAAAGTCGCGCAATTCTATTACGCTTGCGCTAAACGGAAATGAGGCTTATCTGACAAACAAACTTTTTGATAGTATCTGCGAGAAGTTTCCCAATGTGTTCAATCTGGACTATCTGCTGACTGGTAATGGTCAACTGATAACACAGGAGGAGGATGCACGCATCGGTGAGCATGAACAAGCGAAGACGGAGCTGGAGCAGCAGGCCGACATCCTGGAGCTGTATGCGCAGCGCATACGTTTGGTGGATGATCTGCGAATGACACTAAAAGAAGAGCTTGCAGAAGTCCGTGCAATACGCACAGAGCTCCAGAAAGCCCGTGTTGATTTCCGCGATGCGACCAACCGCATCACACAACTACTCCACTCATCATCCTCTATAGGATATGATGCAGCGGCCGACTCTCTCGACAAATAAAATTAGATTAAAAGTATTAACCAAATGTTTCCCCACGCCACCACCGTCCCAACGGAAAACATCAGTAAAAATGCCGTGACCCCACAATTGCGGAAAAGTCCCAACGGAATCACATCCCGGAGTGCCGGGAATGGCTGAAAATACTGAGAACACTGATAGAATGGGCATTTGAGGAGTTTTTATCAAAATTCCGATAATTAGAGAAAACGGTGGATTTTGGGTAATAATTTGCCAAATGTTTCCCCAAGGGTGATCGGGGTGGGTAAACAATTAAAAAGAAAGAAAACTATGGCAATAACAACTTCAATCGTATTCGACCATCGTGGCCGTGCTGGGCTGGATGATAGCGGCCCTGTAGAAATCCGTATCACGCACATGCGCAAGCATTATTATATTAATACAGGCGTGCGTGTGAAGAAGAGAAATTTCGCTTTCGGGTCTGTGATTAATGAGCGCAACAGTGTAGAGCTTAATGAGCAGCTCGTCATCATTCTGAGAAAAGTAACTGAAGAGGTGAATCGCTGCATTAATAACAACGAGCCGATAGATGTTGCATCCATTAGGCAGCGTGTATGGCAAATTGGAGTCACTAACGCTAAAGGAGAAACCACATTTTTGGACTGGATACGAAAAGAAATAACATTACTTGACCATCGCGTGGGTACGTTAAGACACTACGCTACAACCCTGAAGCGACTGGAGGCTTTTGGTGGCATGAAGAGATGGCAAGATGTTAATATTGAGAATATCTACGCATTTGATGCTTTTTTGCATTCAATCACCAAAAAGCAGAGTGACGCAGAGCGTAAAGAGAAAAAACCTGTTGAGCGCATTTGCCAAAGTACCGTCTACAATCGCCACAAAGACTTGAAGGCATTACTCTATCGTGCCGTTCGCCAGGGGATCATCGAGCAGAATCCCTATGAGAGGCTGCGTGGACAGTTTAAGCGTGGCGACAAGGAAAACACCGAATATCTCACAGAAGAGGAAATGAACGCTATTGTAAGCCTGAAGCCTGTGGAGGGCAGCCGGATGGCTATCGCCAGAGACTTGTGCGTGATTCAGATGTACACTGGTCTTGCTTATTCAGACTTAATGGCATTCGACATTAAAGACTACAAAAAGGTTGACGGTGAATATGTCCACGTTGGTGAGCGTGTGAAGACTTCTACAAAGTTTGTGAACCAGCTACTCCCGCCTGTTGTAGAGGTGCTGGAGAAATACAACTGGCAGGTGCCACACATGAACAACAAAGAATACAATATCGCCCTGAAGATGATTGGCCAAGTAGCTGGTGTGCGGTTTCCACTTCATTCCCACGCGCTTCGCCATTCGTTCGCCACTTGGGCACTAAAGAATGATGTACCCATCCAGGTTGTTTCCAAAATGCTCGGCCACAAAAGTATATCGGTTACTCAGCGTTATGCCAAGGTGCTCGCGGAAGATGTTACGAAAGAGTTTTTTAGATTAAAAAATAATTTAAACAAAAAGAACCATGAAGAAAACAATGTTAATGATGGCGGCATTCACAATGATGATGACCGCATGTGTGAACGACAATGAACCAGAGGTGAACAACTTCAAGCGCGTGAAGATCGCGGTGGGCGGCGACATGGACTTTATCCAGACGCGGCTGGCTGCGAACGACAAGGAGATGACCGACCTTTGGGTGTTCGACTACATCGGGACGGAGCTGATGCAGACCGTACACCAGACCCCTTCGGACGAGAACTGGGGCAGTCCTGAGATGATGCTTGCCTATGGTGACCACACGCTCTACTTTGTGGCAAGCCGTGGCTCGCAGCCTACGGTGACGGGAACGGTCATCAAGTGGGGCGGACCGAGCGACACGTTCTGGAATGAGAAGACGGCGACGGTGGGCAAGGACTCGCCTGCAAATCTCGCGGTGACGCTCCAGCGGGTGTCCACGCGGTTGCGCGTGAAACTGAAGGACTTCATCCCTGCGGAGATGGCTTCGGTGACGATTGCCGCAGATACCTGGTACAACAGCATCGACTTCAAAACGGGCATGACCAAGGAGAGCTATGCGGAGTCTCGGCAGATAAGCATCCCCGAAGAATATAAGGAGACGACAGGACAATTGACGATAAGCCTGTTCGGACTGAGTGACAGCGGAGAATGGGTCACCAACGTCACGCTGACGGCGAAGGATAACGACGGCAAGGTGATCGGCACGGCTACCATCGAGGATGTCCCCTTCGACCGTAACCGCACCTCCGACTATACGGGCTACCTCTTTGGCAA
>Ga0326512_10003995_pt1 | contig 10750 bp, 12 predicted proteins | sample 1_2617_0518_D_FD_203652 | JGI IMG/M metagenome (GOLD analysis project Ga0326512, IMG submission 203652) | Bovine rumen microbial communities from UC Davis, California, United States - 1_2617_0518 | ecosystem: Host-associated > Mammals > Digestive system > Stomach > Rumen | place: USA...
AAATTCAGTATCATACTCTCAATCATTTCGCGTGCTTCCTCGAAATGATTACTGCCGATGCCGAGGTCTTGCAGGTATATGCGCACCGGTGGAATGCCATCCGTCAACGCCTGCTGTGTAAACAACGGCTTAGGTGTTACAGGTGACTTGTCAAGGTGCATATCATAGAAGTTCCTGATGTATGTCTGCAGATGATTGCTCACCGTCAGCAACACCTGCTGCTGCACCAGATTAAGCCTGCTGCCTAACGACGTGTACTTCCAAGGCGTCCTTATCCACGTCTGCTGCTCCACAAGCTGCTGCATTACCTGCGTCTGCTCTTTCCTGTCTTTCTTTGTCATAACTCCTAAAAAGTTGGCGCATACTCCCTAAACACCCCGCTAATACTCCCTAAAAGTTGAGTAACTGGCCCTTCGCGTCAGTGTTTATGGGCATCTGTGATTTCGCTAAAGAACTATAAAGAACTATTTTTTAAAATATATTATTACATTATATTATATTAAGGAAACAGAAAATTCCCTATTTTTCTGGGCTCGCGCTGCCATTACTCAACTTTTCCGGAGTTCTGGCATTGTTCAAAGTCCATTTTTCGCACATGCTACTCAACTTTTTCGGAGTTCTCGCTATTTTTCAGCCACTGATGCACTGCCTCTATCGCCATGTTGTTTATCGTCACCCTCTCGCCATAGTCCTCATAGCGTCGGTTTTTGAGTTCTGTCAGGCGCTTATGCAGCGACAACGGCAGATGTATCAGTACATCCTGCGTCTTCTCCTTATGGTACACCCCCTGACACGTCAGCAACGGTTTTGCCGGCGGTAAGTCAGTGATGTCACGCACATTCTCTAACTTAGGTGCAGTAGCCACACCCTGCTTGATAGTCTTCTCGGTCTGCTCTATCAGGGCAGAAGTCTCGACAAAATTAAATTTCTTTCCCATTTTGAAAATTGAAAATTGAAAATTGACAATTTCGGTTTCAGGTTTCAGGTTTCAGGTCTTTAACCGTTAACCGTTAACCTTTAAACTTTACTCTAAACTCTCACCCAAAAAGCTCACGCGTGAGCTTCGTATAGTCCTCGCCCACTGTTGAGTAAGGCTTATACATATAGATATCTTTCAGGCGCGTCTGGGCTTCATCTATTTTTATGCAGCTTCTCACCAAGGTATTCGTCACACCCTTGAAATTCTTGTGCATATACTCCCTAAAATCCTTCACCAGTCGCGGCCTGCCATCTACCATAGTGGGGAGAATGCCTTTCAGTGTCAGGGTAGGATTCAGTTCCTGCTGCACCTCACGCAGCGCCACGAGGATTTTTCCCACACCATTCACAGACAGCCCCTTCATCTGCACCGGAATAAGCAGCCCCGTTGCCACCGCCATAGCGTTGTACGTTGTCTGTGACAGCGCAGGAGGGCAATCTATCAGCACATAGTCAAAGCTCCTTAAGATAGTTGTCAGTTTCTCCTGACTGTGCACCTCAAGCGGCTGCCTGAAACACTTTGCCAACACCATCTTTGGCGACATCTGCCTGAACAGATCAGCGTCAATGGTATTCATCTTTGCGCTGCCTGGTACCATGAAGACACCCTCTCTGTTTGTGTCATACACCGGCAGGCTGTCACCCTTCTGCATAGCGTCATAGACAGTGCGCCTGCTGTCGTTGTCACCCGTCGGCTCCCAGCCAAATAACATACTCAGGTGCATCTGCTCGTCAAGGTCTATGACAAGCACCCTGCACCCCTCTTTTTCTCTCACCAATGCAGCAGCAATGCTCTGCACCGTCGTTGTCTTGCCAACACCACCTTTATGGTTAGCAATCGCAATAACTTCCTTTAATCTAATCATAACTTTAATTGAAAATTGAAAATTGAAAATTGATAATTTCGGTTTCAGGTTTCAAGTTTCAGGTTTCAAGTTTGACCTTCGTCGATAATCCCAAGTTCTCTCAGTTCTGACTGCGCTTTCCCACAGGGGTTACTCTTGCGCGTCATCACTATTCGCTTTGGGCTCATTCAAGTCTTTAACCTTTAACCGTTAACCTTTAAACTTTACTCTAAACTCTAAACTATTATCTTATCGCTCCAACGATAAGGCTCACAAGCGCAAGCGGCATCAGCAATCCCGTTTCCCACAATATCCCCATAGCCAGGCCACATCCTGCAATCCCAAGAGCGTGATATAACACAGGCCGTACAACAGCCATGTAGTGCGACGACTCTGCCACTTTGTGCGACGACTCTGCCACTTCGTGCGACGACTCTGCCACTTCGTGCGACACTTCTGCCACTTCATGCAACGGCTCTGACAAGGTTACAACTCTGTAAATCTTTGGTGTAACATCATTACTCAGTCCTACCTCAACCTCACAACCCTCTGTAATTCCCAATTTCTGCATAGTCTGCTCGCTACCCAACGACACCTTCGTAACCTTGCGCCCCATAATCATTACAGGCTCTATATATGCCACAGGAGTACGCTTTCCAGTGCTGCCTATACTTATCTCTATGCGTGACACCTTTGTTGCGGTCTTCTGTGCTGGAAACTTATAGGCGATGTTTCCTTTTGGATGATGTTCTGTGCATCCCAATGACTGTGCAATAGGTTTTGTGTCTATCTTTATAACAACACCGTCTGTGGGCCATTCCAATGCTTCGCGCTGCGCTGCAAAATAATCAAGAGTCTCTAACACGCCCTTATTTCCCCAGCAACCGCGACAACCGCTTGTCTTAAAACCCTGTTCCTCAGCAATGCCCATACTGACACTCTCTGTACCAATGGCCTCAGACGTATCAAGCTGCCACGCTACAAACTCCAGCAACTCCATATCGCATGACGGGCATACCTGATTAGTCAATGCAGCAGCAGCCGTGCGGCAATCCTTGTAACCCAGACGGTTGAGGTTTTTCTTTGGGCATACTATCTCGCCCCTCACCTCTACACGTCCGCTTTCGCTGATTCTCTGTGGAACAGACGGCATGAGCTTTACATGTGCCAGCAAATCCTGCCCCATAACGCCCTTCTCTCCGCGAGTGGCAGCACTGACCAATATACCATCCTGATACACCAGGGAACACGAAATGCCGTCAAGTTTCCATTCTAACACATAGTGCAGATCATCTTCCTTGTGCAACTTCTTTTCCGTTGCCGTAATCCATTTTGTCACCGCCTCCTGTGTCTGAGCCTTCTGGCATGACAACATCCTTGTGCGATGACGTATCAGGCGGCGTCCACTCCTTGCGTCCACATCACTGCCCACCTGCTGCGTCGGAGAATCTGCCAGCGTCCATTCTGGATGTTCCTGCTCCGCACACTCAATCTCTGCCACAAGTGCATCAAAAGCAGCGTCACTAACCGTAGGCTCTGCCAATACATAATACTCATAACTTAACTGCTTTGCCCTATCAACCAAGGCTACATACTCCTGCTGTTTCATAACTATTATCTATTATCTTTTATCTATTATCTATAAACTATTATCTATTATCTATAAACTATTATCTATTATCTATAAACTATTATCTATAAACTATCTAAATATTAACTATCTATTAACTATAAAAAAACTATTTTATAACTATCTGGGTGCAAAATTATAAAGAATATCTTATACTTGCAAAGATTTTATAAGAAAAATATAAAACATAACTTATATTTAACTATAAATTAACAAATATAAGATATATCTTTACATATTTTCACACAATTAAGGTATATATTATAAAAAATCCCCAAAAACTTGCACAATTCCCCAAAAATGCCTACCTTTGCAGCCACATAAACAGTAAGAAATATAAAGAATATATTATATATGGACTTAAAGAAACGTATCAAGGACCTCGGCTTTACCACCTCTATGCTGGCAGAAAAGCTCGGAGTCAGTCAGCCCGCCATCAGTCAGGCTATCAACGGCAATCCATCTTTGTCACGTCTGCAGGATATCGCTGCCGCTATGAACGTCACCCTCTCAGAACTCCTGGCAGAAGATAGCACCCCCACCCATGCAGACAACACCACAATACGCTGTCCCTATTGCGGGAAAAGCCTGGAGTTGGTGAAAGGAGAGGAGTGACAAAAACCACAAAAACCCTTTTTCAGGATTGAAGCTCTTTGCAGAGCCATGTGTCAAGTAATATGCCTGTGTCTATGAAAGCAAGCTCTCATGCCACAGGCATATCCCTTATCACACCACCAACGTGGTATCAATCCTGAAAAAGAAAAAACCCCGCTTTCGCGGAAAAACCTCTTACATCTTACTTCTTACCTCTAAAAGGTTAGCGGTTAGCATTCTTTATCAGGGTGTCGATATATTCTGACTTATTCCTCACGTCAGCAATGATATCTGCAGCCTCCTGACTTATACGCACCATAAGAGGGATTTTTCTGTCCGTCGTGGGGCGCACGCCACCGCGATAACCACCACGACCAGACACCTTCTTTATTTCTTCATTTTCCATAATTTCTCGCCCTTTCTATAATTACTTTACTACTATAACCAGAATCTTGTCGCCGTCGGCGTACATATCGTCCCATGTGCTGCTGCAGTTAGCCAGTATGGTGCGCTCGTAGTCCTCACGGTCCATCAGCTCCACGTCTGCATCCACCTCCCCCTTCTCGTCGAATGGCAGCACGTCAATCTCTGAGTTGTCGAAGTTGCTGTTGCCGATATACTTCACCGTGTCCGTGTGGATGCTGTGATTTTTGCCTACATATTCGTATGTCTCAACGAATGATGCCTCTTTTGCTCTCTCAATGAGCTCTTGCTTGTTGTACTTCATTTTCTCACCCTTTCTGTAATTAGTGATTATTCCTATATTCTGTAATTATTTGTTATCTATGTTTTTCATGTCACCCAATACTCTGCGGTTTATTATGCCATAGTCACCGGCAATGACATGAAAAAGCAGATTTGTACTCACACCAACTATATAGTTAGCTTTTTCTTCACCAGGCACGGGTGCAAGCTGCTCCAGATAAAATAGCACTATGCGTACAGCAGCTTCCTGTTCCTCTGTCAATTCATAACGATCTTTTAAAGTTTTGATGGCGTCAGAATACACATTTGTATTATGTTCCATTACTCCGTTCAAAAAATCCATCATCACGTCAGTTAATTCCTCAACTCTTTTAATGTTCTTTTCCATAATCTCAAGTCTTTTAATTTAATAATGTTTATGTTCTGAAATCTGATGCAAAAGTACAAAGATGTTTTGATATATGCAAGCATTTAGCAAATTATTTTCTTGAAAAATGCTTGCATTTAGCACTTATTCACACTTTGCTATATGAAAGCATTTAGCAATTAACAGACGTTAAGACTTTTGAGGACATAAAAAACCTCAGACCCGATAAAGAGTCTGAGGAAACGATTGAATTGACAAAAACAACTTGCCCCCATTGCGGGGAACTTGCACTAACCTTCATCCCAGCCACCACTGTTGTAGTCGTTGTTGTTGCCGGTGCCTGGGTTGGTGTTTTGGTTTTGGTTTTCGTTTTGGTTTTCGTTACCGCCGTTGCCACCACCTTCGTCGCCGTTGTCAGCAGGAACAGCAGCATTGTCGGCGTCTTGCTGTCCTTCGCTGGTAGGGGTTACAACAACCTTGAACTCCGCCTCTGTCTCGATGCGTGCAGCCAACTCAGCGTCAGGCTCGAACACTACACTTGCCTTTGCACCGCGAGTGCTAACCTTCTCTGGGTCTTCATCTGCCTTGCCCGATACTTTTAACTTGAAAGTGCCAAGGCCCGCAACGCTGACAGCGTTACCATTCAGCAGTTCGTCGATGATGTACTGGGGGAAGTCCAGCATTACACCGCTTGCCTCGCCCACGCTGTATGTACCACCACGCGCCATGCGCTTTGCCAGGGCAGTCTCACCAACGGTTGCAATACGCGTCCATTGTATCCAGTGGAGCACCTTCTTGGTAACAGGGTTAATACCCTTCTTCTTAATTACATTGATCATAGAAAAAAAAATGAATTAAATAGTGAAACATATATAACACCGCAAAAGAGAGCCATTTTAGGCGTCAAAGCTTTCGCACACCCCCTTTCAAAGCTTTCGCACACCCTGTGTCAAAGCTTTCGCACACCCTGCGTCAAAGCTTTCGCGGTGTTTTTTCTTATCTGCTACAAAGGTACAACATTTCAAAGATCGCACTCGGACAATACCATTTTCGTGAGGTCACGAAAATGATGTCAAGAACCATTTTATTGATGTCAATAAGATGGTCGGAACTTAACACGTCGCCACGCAGAACGTGTTAAGGGAGTTGGTGAGTCAGGCGGATGTGTGTCCCGACTTATGAATTTATTGATGAAGTAAATCTGACCTTTGCCTGTTACCTTCGTGGTGTTGCGTGTGCGTATCTCGCCATCCACGCTAAACACGTTCTGCTTCATAGTAAACAATCCTTGCTCTATATACTGCTGGTAGGGCTGGTTCAGTTTCTCACCATACGAGCAAAGGTAGTGGTTATCACGCAGCCATTGAAACAGGCGCTTTTCACCAATAGGGTAGCCGTTCTGGGCAATCATCTTCGCAAGCTCACCAATCAGGCATGACGATTTAGAGCCTTGCACAGCGTCAGCGAATATCACCTTTGGCTTATCTTCAACGGCTTGCGCCTTTAGCCGCGTCGCTTCCTGCTGTGCCTCAAGACGCCCCTGGCGCTCCTTCTGATACGCCTGCAGCATGCGGATAGCACTCTCAGGATCATGCAGCATATTCTCCACCGTCGTCTCTGTTGCATACATACCATGTTTGCGGATGCTGGGTAGGACTTCGGATGTCACCCACCTACGGAACGGCTTTGCTTGCTCGCTGTCGCTCCTGATTATGACATCATAAAGGCCGCTTTCCGTGATGAATGTTACCTGCTGCGTGCGTCCAAGGTTGTCGGTGGTGTCCACCAGACGGACATCATCCTCGTCAAGTCTGTTTTTCACGTTTCGTGAATTGTTTATCCCGATAGCCTTGCACACATCCGAAAGACAGAACATCGGTGCGTCTGCCGTTCCTGCAGTCCGGATATCTCCAAACTGAGGATTGTTAAATACTTGAATATCGTTCATTGTATTGACGTCAATAAGATGAAAAGAATAGGACCGATAACGCCGTACTTAATCCAGTCGGAAAGACTAAAACCCTCTCTCTGGTAGTCTTCCATGATTATTTCAAACAACGTTTTCATTTTTCGTTCCTCCCTCAAAGTCTGGTCTTTGAAATACAGCGCCCACAGGATGAGCAGAGCAGGTATCCCAGATTTTGGCATACTCGCGTACTTGCTCAGGGCTTTTGTCGCTGAGAAACTTCTTAATACCTTCTTGACCGTCTCTGACAAGAATCATCAACATACCCATGAAAACCATACGATAAGTGAGTATGTTTTCTCTTTCCTCTTTTGAGATTGTGCAAACCTCAACATTTTTCTTTTGCTTACCCATGATAAAAAATAGAATTAAGTTGTAGGCAAAGGAAAGCGACTGCCATTTTGCGCTGCTTACAACATCAAGGCTCCTTGTAGTGGGGAGAGAATGTTACGCTAATGGTAGTCGCTATGACTTAATTCCATCAAAGTGCCTCTCTTTACCACGCATGATCGTTGGTTGTAAGACTTATCGGCCAATTTTTATGCGAGGCCACCGCAAGGAGAACAATACTCCCTTGAGATTGTAAGCGGTGGCAAAGGTAAGCACTTTTTTTGAATCCTGCAAATTATTTCGACATTTTTTTCATGTAACTTGTTGAATATATCTAAGATATATAAAAATTGTTAATGCCCGAAGGCTCGAAAAATGATTGAATCGTTTGCGTTTGTTTACGTCTGTTTGCGTTGCAAAGGTAAGAAAAAATATTGACACAACCAAAGAAATAACAAAGAAAAATAATTATTACCTTATAAAAAGTATCAAAAGTATAAAAAACACCTTATAATATATATATAAGGCTGGTGTCTCAGGGTTGTTTGCGTGTGTTTGCGTGTGTTTGCGTTTGTTTGCATCCAACAAAAAAACAACCGCCGACTTTCACAAGCCAGCGGTCATCACCCTAAAAATTTAAAGTCATAAAAGACTTTAATGCTTTAATAACAATTTGGACTATATTATACAAAAGCTTATATTGTTCTCTCAAAAACTCTAATTTCCCATACACGTTATAAAGTAGTGTTTTGCCCTTCTGTGGCTATTGCCTCGAAGTGTACGCCTATCGGTTTGCCGCAGTGCGGACAAATCATATTGGCCGCAGTCTTTGGCTCCTCGTCATCATCCCTCACCAGTTCCGAAACAGTCAGGCCGATGATGTCGGCTATCTCCTTCAACTTCTGATATGTCGGGTTGCCGTTGTTTATAAGCTGCGATATACTGCTCTGGGGTACGCCCATCTTGCCGTTCTTACCCTTCATCAATGGGGCCAGTGTCTCTTGCGTAAAACCCTGTTCGCGTATTCTCTTGCGTAAATCCATAGTGTTTATAATATTATTATTTGAGTTTGGGTGCAAAAATATAAAGAAAAAGTGATATTTACAAATAATTTAATAGAGTTTAAGAAAATCATCCTACCATCTTCCAGCCTTTCTCTTTTGTATATAATTGTCTCAGGAAGTCAAGAGAGCGCACCTTTGCCCTCACTACACCCTCAAACAGCGTATAACATAGAGCATAGCGCTCGTTGCCTGCATAGTCGCTGATAAATACCTCTACATCCTCGCCCATGATGTCAGAGATACGAAACCGGCGCCCTACAATGTCGCGGTCTTCGTCGCTGATTTCGTAAAGGCTGTGTAATTTGCGGAAGTCGTCAGCGCTGTAGTCGGTAGCCCATGAAGTAGGCATGCTTTGTAGCTCGCGGCTCTTTTCTTTCTTCTCCCACTGTGAGAAGGCACAAGCAGCCTGATCGAGACTGATGCCATTCTCACACTCTTTCAACGTTGTGCCTTCATACCAGCACACGCAATAGGTCCAGCCTTCAGGGTTATTGTGCCCGTTGGTGTAGGCTGTTCGCGCTGTTATCTTCTTGCGGCCACACTCCAGGCTCTTAATAAGTCCAAGTTGTGCCGCATCTGCTATCTCGTTGCGGTAGTATTCTGTGCGCCCAGAATCTCCACTTTTAGAGCCATCATATAAAGACAGCGCTTCGGCGACAAACTCCCCACCATTCAACTCGTAACCAAAGGAGCCCTTTACACTCTTACCAAAATCCAACTTATAGAGAGTCACCAGACCAAGGGCACAACTGTTTCCCTTGCGGACGCTCACCACCTTTGCAACCTCGTTGCTCTGGTTGTGGCGCACCATGTCGCCCACCTTGAAGGGCTCAGACTCTTTTAATGAAGGTTCTTCCACTGGCTCGAAGTACAGACGCGGGTCGATGTCCTCCGGCTTAGTGCCCCATGTCTTCACCTCGTCGGCGATATACACGGGCTGTGGCCATCCGTGGCGCTCTCCCTGCTCGTTCCTTAACCAGCCTACAAAGTAAGTCGGCTCGTTGGTCTGCTCGTAGATATTGCCAGCCTTGAAAGCCGTCTCGCCTCCCTTCTTCATTACGACGCTCTTGATGCAGCGATACTTCTTGCCCTTGATAAAAAACGAGTCATCCTTAATTTCCGATACAGTCTCTAACGTAGCCTTTTCTTCCTCCTTCTCGGCCTTCTCTAATCTCTTTTCAACCTTCTCCAGGATGTCGGTCCAATCCAGTTCGGGGTGATCCTTTGCGCACTCCTGGGCTGTCTGCATCATAAACTGAGCCTTCTCCAGCTCTGTCAAATAGGAAAAGTTCTTCGGCTTGGGGCTGTTGTAATAATACTGCTGTGCGGCGTATTTCTTGCTCCATGCCTCTTTGTCGGCCTCTCTGCGGGCGTTATAGATGTCGCGTGCTGCTGTCAGCGTCTCGGCCTCCTTGTCGCGTCCTGCGGCGCGATATGCAGCGATAACGGCCATATTCGGCCAGTCCTCGCCCGTCATCATCTTGGCGGGCTTGTCGGCTATGCTCTGAAAAAACTTATCCACGTTGTTCATTGATACGCGCATCACCCCCTCCTGTCCCATGTAGTAGTCCAGATTGCCGTAGTTCTCTACGTCAGGCAGTCCCACGTTGGCACAGTTCGGCGTGTAGCAGATCTTGTCCGTCAGTTGGATAGATACGCGCAGCCAGTCAAAGTCGTTCACACCGTCGTTGAATCTCTCAGCCCATGCCGTCACGCCGGCGGCGGTCAGTGCCGGGTGGTTCAGTCGCTCCAGTGTCAGCACGCGGCTCACTGGCTTGTCTGTGCGCTTGCTCAGATAGTGGCAGCGTATCTTCTTTGTCTCGCCCGTCAGAATGTTAATTACCTGGCTCATGCCGTTCTTGCTCTCGATATTGTTGTTATTAACTGTTGTTGCCATAATCTTTATTTTTTTGGGGTTCTGTAATTTGTATAATTTGAAATAATTTGTATAATTTCTCGCCGTCAGGCGACTAATCTGTGATGTTGTCTATAATGTATAAATGATTAGTAATAAAGCAGGCTGCAGTCGTCATCGTCCATGAAGGCCACACAACCGCTGTACGTGCTCAGGAAGTATTCGGGGCCGTAAGCGTCCAACATTCGGCGGGCTACCTTCTCCCATCGGCCTTTCTCCACCGTCTCGCGGGCACCCCGCTTGCTCATGCCTATACCCTGAAGGATGTTTATCCAGTCCTCGTCACTGCAAGCGCTCTGGCACTCGCTGCCCTTCTCGTGGATGTCGCCCAGCACGTAGCGGCGGGCGGCTCGCTC
>Ga0326512_10003996_pt1 | contig 10747 bp, 11 predicted proteins | sample 1_2617_0518_D_FD_203652 | JGI IMG/M metagenome (GOLD analysis project Ga0326512, IMG submission 203652) | Bovine rumen microbial communities from UC Davis, California, United States - 1_2617_0518 | ecosystem: Host-associated > Mammals > Digestive system > Stomach > Rumen | place: USA...
GAGCATGTGCACGACCACCTGCGCAATGTCCAGCGACATATCGGCATCAAGATGGGAATTGAGCAGTGAGCCTTTGAGACTTAAATCTGCGTCGGCCACTTGAGCCAGCATGTTCTGCTGAAGATTGCAGTATTGCGCAGAAAGGTCGTTCAGAGAGATTTTCTCTAACTGAATGGTTTCGGGCAGTTTGGAGGAGGACTTTTCTTCTGAGGAATCTTTCTCGCTGGGCTTGAAGATGCTCAGATTGCTCCATCCGTCGGGAGCTGTGTAGAGATTGGCTTTGGCATTGTCTAATCGCACCTGGCGCACAACGATAGAGCGGTCCTTAAGGAAGGCTCGGAGGTCGATGCCCACGGTGAGGCTGCCGATATGGGCCAATGTGTCATTGTGGACAGCCTTGGCGGCCAAGGCATTGCTGTCGGGCAGGGTGTAGGGATTAATCAGCACCACATCTTCCACATCCAGTCCCACATTGGGATATGTCTTGAAGAGGGTGAGATCGACACGCTCAAAATGATTCTCACAAGTGAGGTAGTCGGCCGATAACTTATTCACGATAGAAGTGAGCCGCGCCGGAGTGAAAATCACCCAGCAGGCCACCACAACGACGATTATCACCACCCCTATTAATGAACCAAGGGATATGAGTGCAATCTTCCAACCTTTTTTCATAAAAACCTACTTCTTAGTGAACGTTCTGGAATTGCCGTAAAGGTCCTTCCAAGTAAATGAGGTGGCACTTTGGGCCGTGAAAGAGTAGTCGTAGTAGACGTGCTGACCCATCTCGCCGTATAAATCGATCTGGAGCTGGTTATGTTTTACTTCCCAGTAAAACTTATTGCCTTCGCCTTCCTGCACATCTTCAGACTCGTCCCAAGTCTCACCCGAACGGGTGCTGTCGCTTAAGTCCATGGCATCGAAACGCCAGAACTCCTGAGTGTTGTCCATGGCATACCACGTGCCGACTAGGAGGTCCTCATCGATATTGATGGTAACAACCTCGGGCTGGCAGCTGGTTAGGCAGAGCGAGCCCATAAAGAAAGCCACGAGTAGACCTAAAAAATGCTTCTTATTCATTGTCGTCAACCACATAAACATCGCGATAGGTGCGACCTACGCCATCATAATCGAGACCGTAACCCACAATAAAATCATTCGGGATTTCCTTACCCACATAGTCCACCTTGAAATCCTCCTTAAAGTTGCCGGGTTTGAAGAAGAAAGTGCAAATGGCAATGCTTGCAGGCTCAAGTTTCTTCAGCTCTTCTATCATGAATTTCATCGAGAGGCCGCTGTCGACAATGTCCTCAACGATAATCACATCACGGCCTTTACACTTCTCAGGAAAGCCAAGGATTTTCTTCACATTGCCGGTGCTGCTCATGCCGTCGTAAGAAGAATAGCGCACAAACGACACCTCGGCATCGAACTCAATATATCGGGTGAGGTCGGCCACAAAAAGATAACTGCCCGTAAGTACCGGGCAAAGAATAGGTTTCCTATGCTTATAGTCGTGAGAAATCTTGTCTGCCACTGCCTTCACACATTTCTGTATCTCGGATTCGGGCATATACACCTTGAAGATTCTGTCTTTTACCTGGATTTTTTCCATATTCATTATTATTTAGTTTACAATTCAACGTCAAGAAACCACCTGCCGAACCGATTGCCACGCGGCTATTCTTCGTCGCGCTCGGCGCTGTCCATGGCCAGACGGAAGCCAAAGAAACTATAGCCATAGTCGGGAAGATACCAACTACGCTCAAAGACGCTGCATCCCCACGAAGGGCTGTTAAAACATCCACCCCTCAAAATCCGGTTCTCGCCAGTCCTAGGCCCCTGGGGGCTTGTTTGGGCGTTGGCGGAATAGGACTCCATCCAGTCGCTGCACCATTCCAACACATTGCCGCCCATATCGTATAAACCCAACTCGTTGGGTTTAAGACGACCCACAGGATGGCTGCGGCCTCCGCTGTTCAACACGTACCAGCAGGTTTCCCACACCTGGCTATTCACACCGGGGTACGTCATGCCTCGGCTACGGTTTCCCCCACGGGCAGCAAACTCCCATTCAGCCTCGGTCGGGAGGCGGAAACGATAGCCTGTAATCTGGCTAAGGCGGGCAATAAAAATCTGCACATCGTTCCACGACACCTGCTCCACGGGCAGGCTGTCGTTGCCAATCCACTTGGAAGGGTTCTCTCCCATCACAGCGGTCCAAAGGGCTTGGGTGACCTCATACTGGCCAATGTAGTAACTGTTGAGCGTAACCTTATGGGTGGGTATTTCGTCAGAATAAGTGTTCTTCTCGCCACGGGGACGGGTGCAACCCATGGTAAAGCTGCCTCCCTCGACAGGCATCATGCGGAAAGGCAAATTATCGACATACAGCAGCAACGCCCCGTCGTCAATTTCCACCAAAAAAGAGAGTGAGGCCGAATCTATGCCTTGTATCTCTGGCAGGCGGAAAGCAGTAATCGTGAGGCTGTCACCTGGCTTGACTCCCTTGCCCACAGCACCTTCCAACCCCTTGAGAGGGGGCGTGAAATGGCCGCCGTCTATTGCCACCCGCACACAGATGTCGGCCTGCCTGTCCAGCCCGTATGTTATTGTCAACGAGTCGCCCTTGACGGTAAAGGAATGTTGCGTGACCTGCTGGGCATGAAGGGTTGCACAGCAAATAAGCAACAGACCTATGGCAACAAGGCGTCTCACAACAATAGCACCTGTTTAGGCATTCATGTGGGCATCGCTCCACGCTTCGGGATTCTTGCGCCAGTTGGCAAGAGACTCCTGGTCCGAGGGGCGGATATAGTCCTCCTTGCAGGCAACCTCCAAGAGGGTATCGTAGTTTGTGAGAGTCCGCAATTCAACATCAGCGTCGGCAAAATTCTTCACGGCCACGTCCAAACCGTATGTAAAAATAGCGGCCATGCCTTTCACCACGCAACCCTTTTCACGAAGGGCGTTTACGGCAATCAGGCTGCTTTTGCCCGTAGAAACAAGGTCTTCAATCACCACGACGGTCTGGCCGGCGTGTATTTCTCCCTCAATCTGGTTGGTCAGTCCGTGCGACTTAGCCTCCGAACGGACATAAACGAAGGGCAAGCCCAACTCCTGCGCCACCAGAGCGCCCTGGGCTATACCGCCTGTGGCAACGCCGGCAACGACATCGATGCCGCTCCACGTATTGTTGATAACCTCAACAAAACTCTGACGTATGAAAGTTCTGATTTCGGGATAGGAAAGCGTGACGCGATTATCGCAATAAATCGGAGATTTGCGACCCGAAGCCCATGTGAAAGGATTCTCGTTGTTAAGCTTTATTGCTTTGACTTGCAGTAAAAAAGTGGCCATCTGCAGGGCCATGTTGTCGGTTGTAATCATACCGCAAAGATACAATTTTTTTTTATACTGAAAAAATATTTTTGCGAACAACGACGTTATTAACAAGTATGAAGCAAATGACCATTTCTTTCTACGACCACTTTATCCATTTTTGCGACTACCGCGAGATAGGCAAAATCCAAGTGCCCGAAAACTTCCAAGTCATGGACGACACACTCCTCCAACCCTGTTTCGACAGGCTCAAACAGGGCGTCGACCTATGGGTATGGTACCAACGCGGATTCCGTCGCATTGCTGACTACTGCACCCAGCACTACACTTATGTCAAAGCTGCAGGGGGGGTGGCCAAAACGCCAAACGACGAAGTGCTTCTCATTCGGAGGGAAGGATTTTGGGACATACCCAAAGGAATGGTCGAACCCGGCGAAACCCTTGCGCAGGCCGCCTTGCGCGAAGTGCGGGAGGAAACAGGCATCGCCCGTCTTTCCCTCGGTCCCCTCATCACCAAGACCTACCACCTCTACGACAAATACGGCGGTTGGCATCTCAAACAAACCAGCTGGTTCCACATGTCGGCCTCCGAAAAGCAGTCCACCCTGCCCCAGCGGGAAGAAGGCATCACCGAAGCCCTGTGGGTCTCAACGAAAGAATGTTGCCAACGGCTCAGCCAATCTTTTGCCAGCCTCCGTCTTGTGGCACAAAAACTCTCCACCTCATGGCCAAGCAACTGAACCCATTCCAAATAGCCGTCACGCAAATCCCAGGCCTAGGTCCTAAGAGCCTGCGGCAACTCTTCGACGTATGCGACAGTCCCGAGAAACTCTTCTCCCTGTCCCACGCCCAGTTGAAAGAAATATTCCCCCGCCACCCCGCCATCGTCAGCCATATCGAAAGTAAAAGCACACTCCTCAAGGCCGAAAAAGAACTCCCACGCCTCGAAAACTTCGGCATCGACACCGTCTTTTACACCGAGGCCGACTACCCCCGACGGCTCAACCAATCCGGCTGCGAAGACACCCCTGTCCTCCTCTACCGCTTAGGCACCTGCGACCTCAACCCCCACCATTCCATTGCCATGGTAGGGTCGCGGAAATGTACCGACTATGGGCGCATCACCACCTTTCGTCTCGCCCAAGAAATGGCATCAGACAAACCTCTTATCGTCAGCGGATTGGCCTACGGCATCGACACTGCTGCCCACACTGCTGCCCTCGACAACGCCATCCCCACCGTCGCCGTCCTCGGGCATGGCCTCGACACCATCTACCCCACCCAAAACCGAGCCCTTGCCAAACGCATTCTGAACCAAGGCGGCGCGCTCCTCACCGAGTATCCGCTCGACACCGAAATCCAACCCTCCTACTTCCCCGCCCGCAACCGCATTGTGGCAGCCCTCTCCGATGCCACCGTTGTCGTAGAATCTGCCGAACGTGGCGGCGCACTCATCACCGCCAACATTGCCAACAGCTACCACCGCGAAGTCTTCGCCGTGCCCGGCCGTCTGGGCGACCCCCTCTCAGACGGTTGCAACAATCTTATCGTCAACAACAAAGCCATCATGCTCCGCAACGCCGGCGACCTCTATTTCCAAATGGGTTGGAAAAATGCCATGATCAAAGACCGGCACAAAGAAGAGCAGCAGGAACTTTTTGCCTCGCTGAACGAAAACGAGCAGACCCTCGCCAACCTGCTCCGCGACAATCGCGAAATGACGATGGACGAAATGAGCCAAAAATGCACCCTCTCTCTCCCCAAAATTGCCTCCATCCTCATGGAATTAGAACTAAAGAAAGTCATTCGGTGCCTTCCGGGGAGAATTTACAAACTATCGTAAATCAGCGTTTTAGGTAGCAGAAATATCATTTTTATCATAAAAAAACCTTTTATTTTCAAATATTATCGTATTTTCGCATTTCCAAAATTGTCCTCCCCGACAACGTTCAACTTGTAGAAAAAAGACACAAATATACATGAAAGAAGTTATCAAAGGAAAGATTTCTCAAATCATTGGCGCCGTAGTCGATGTCACCTTCGGCGACGACGTCACCCTACCCGATATTTACGATGCCCTCAAAGTAGTCCGTCCCGACGGTACCGAAGTGGTCCTTGAATGCCAGCAGGACATTGGCGAAAACACCATGCGCACCATCGCCATGGACAGCACCGACGGCCTTCAGCGCGGCACCGAGGTGGTCTCCCTCGGCGGCCCCATATCCATGCCCGTCAGCGAAAACATCAACGGCCGTCTTTTCAACGTCATAGGCAAGGCCATCGACGGCATGCCCGACCCCGCCTACGAGAAACGCTACAGCATCCACCAAGACCCGCCCAAGTTCGAAAATCTGGCCACCAGCCAGGAGGTCCTCTTCACCGGCATCAAAGTCATCGACCTCATCCAACCCTTCCTCAAGGGCGGCAAAATCGGCCTCTTCGGCGGTGCAGGTGTCGGCAAGACCGTCCTCATCCAAGAACTTATCAACAACATTGCCAAGAAATACTCCGGCATGTCCGTCTTCACCGGCGTCGGCGAGCGTACCCGCGAAGGCAACGACCTGCTGCGTGAAATGATCGAGGCCGGCGTCATCAGCTACGGCCCCGAATTTGCCAAAAGCATGGAAGAAGGCAGCTGGGACCTCAGCAAAGTCGACATGCAAGCCGTCAAGGACTCCAAGTGCACCATGGTCTTCGGCCAGATGAACGAGACCCCCGGCGCACGTGCCCGTGTCGCCCTCTCCGGCCTGACCCTTGCCGAATATTTCCGCGACGGCGACGAAAAAACCGGCGGCCGCGACATCCTACTCTTCATCGACAACATCTTCCGCTTCACCCAAGCCGGTTCCGAAGTCTCCGCCCTTCTCGGCCGTATGCCTTCCGCCGTGGGCTACCAGCCCACCCTGGCCACCGAGATGGGCATGATGCAAGAGCGCATCACCTCCACCAAACGGGGCTCCATCACCTCCGTCCAGGCCGTCTACGTGCCTGCCGACGACCTCACCGACCCCGCCCCCGCCACCACCTTCGCCCACCTGGATGCACAGACCGTGCTCAGCCGTAAGATTTCCGAACTCGGCATCTATCCTGCCGTCGACCCCCTCGACTCCACCTCGCGCATCCTCTCTCCCGACATCGTAGGCGAAGAGCACTACAACACCGCCCAAAAGGTCAAGCAAATACTCCAGCGCTACAACGAACTGCAGGACATCATCGCCATCCTCGGCATGGAGGAACTGGGCGAGTCCGACAAGCAAGTCGTGGCCCGTGCCCGACGCATCCAGCGCTTCCTCTCCCAGCCCTTCCACGTGGCCGAAGCCTTCACCGGCCTGCCCGGCAAATTCGTCAACATCGAAGACACCATCAAGGGCTTCAACATGATTCTCAACGGCGATTGCGACTACCTGCCCGAACAGGCCTTCCTTCTCGTCGGCACCATCGAAGAGGCCATCGAAAAGGGCGAAAAAATTCTGGCCGAGACGAAATAACCATTTTTGCAGCCATGAAAGTCAAAATCACCAAACCCGACTCCACCGTCTTCGAAGGCGAAGCCCGTCAGCTCCACCTGCCCGGCGTGGGCGGACGTTTCGAAATGCTCGAAAACCATGCCCCCATCATCTCCGCCCTCACACAGGGCACCCTTCGGCTTGTCACACCCGAAGGCGAGGAGAAAACCTTCGACATCCGCGGAGGCGTCATCAAAGGTCAGCAAAACGACATATTAATCTTGGTACAATAACCACCTCACCCATGGAACCCATTCTCATCCAAGGGGTGCTGCTCAACCAAGAGGTAACCGATATCCTGATAGACCATCAGCGCATTGCCGGCATTGGAAACAACCTTCCAGTGCCGGCAAATGCTATCCGGATTGACGGTGCCCGCCTGGCAGCCTTCCCCTCCTTCGCCAACATGCACACCCACGCCGCCATGACCCTCCTCAAAGGCCTTGGCAGCGACCTGCCCCTCCAGCAGTGGCTCAACCAGAGCATCTGGCCCGCCGAAAAGCATCTCGACGACCAAGCCGTCTACTGGGGCACCAAGCTGGCCTGCCTCGAAATGATCAAGAGCGGCATCACCCTTTTCAACGACATGTACTTCCTCCTCCCGGCCTCGGCCAAGGCGGTAGCCCAAATGGGCATCCGTGCCGTCCTGGGGTTCAACATCTTCGGCGACGGCGACGAACTCACCGACCAAACCTTCCTCCGCCTGCGCCACGAGGTGGAAGGCGCCGGCGATCTAGTGCGCCTCAGCATCGCACCCCACTCCGTCTACACCGTCAGCCCGAAAGGACTGCGCCACTGCGCCGAGATGAGCCAGAAATACGGCACCCTCTACCACATCCACATGTCCGAGACCCAACGCGAAGTCGACGAGTGCCTGCAACAATACGGCTGCCGTCCCTACGCCCTCTTAGAGCGCACCGGGGTGCTCGGCCTCACCCGCGGCCGCCTCATCGGCGCCCACAGCCTTTTCCTCAACCCGGAAGAAATCGCCCTTATGGCCAGCCACCAAGTCACCGCCGTCCACAACCCCGCCTCCAACCTCAAACTGGGCTCCGGCGCCGGTTTTCTCTACACCGAACTGCGCAATGCGGGAGTCAACGTAGCCCTCGGCACCGACGGCAGCGCCAGCAGCAACAACCTAGACCTCATCGAGGCCGCCCGCCTCATGTCCTACCTGCAGAAAGGAGTCCGGCAAGACCCCACCGTGCTGCCTGCCTCCGAGCTGCTGCAAGTGGCCACCCTCAACGGCTTCAAAGCCCTCGGCATCGACGCCGGGACAATAGCGGTGGGCAAACTCGCCGACCTCATGCTCGTCGACCTGGACAACCTCGCCTTCGTCCCCAACAACGATGCCCTCTCCGGCCTCTTCTACGCCGCCCACAGCGACGCCGTGGACACCGTCATCTGCAACGGCCGCATCCTTATGCGCCACCGCCACGTCGACGGCGAAGAGGAAATCATCGCCCAGGCCCGCCGCCATGCCCGCAACATCACCCATCATTAAGGCAACGGGCCTCCCGCACTTCGGCAAAACAAATAAACCTTTAGCAAAACACCATCACACAGAACCAGCTGTGGCATCAACGAGCATACACCGTCACCAGATGAGAGCCAAGACCCTATCCGCCATACTGCTAACCATTATCGTCGCCAGCTGCAGCGTGCCCGACAACAGCGACAAACAAATCTTCCGCTACAACGAGTCGGCCGGCATCACCTCGCTCGACCCCGCCTTTGCCAAGGACCAAACACTCACCTGGGCCTGCAACCAGCTCTACAACGGCCTCGTCCGCCTCGGACAGGACCTCCAGCCACAGCCCTGCATCGCCTCCCGTTGGAGCGTCAGCCCCGACGGCCTCACCTACACCTTCACCCTCCGCCCCGACGTCTTTTTCCACAAGAGCCCGCTCTTCGGCACCCCCGACTCCACCCGTGCCGTGGTGGCCGCCGACTTTCTCTACAGCTTCCGCCGCATCCTCGACCCCGACGTGGCCTCGCCCGGCCGCTGGGTCTTCAGCCAGGTGCAGAACCTCTCCGCCCCCAACGACTCCACCTTCGTCATCCGCCTGAGCCAGCCCTTCAGCCCCTTCCTCAGCCTCCTGGGCATGGCCTACTGCTCCGTGGTGCCCCGCGAAGTGGTGCAGCACTACGGCCCCGACTTCCGCCAGCATCCCTGCGGCACCGGTCCCTTCTTCATGCAGCTGTGGAAAGAAAACGTCAAGCTGGTCCTCCGCCGCAACCCCCTCTACTTCGAGCGCGACGACCAGGGCCGCCCCCTCCCCTACCTCGACGCCGTGGCCGTCACCTTCATCGTCGACAAGCAAACCTCCTTCCTAGAATTTGTCAAGGGCAACCTCGACTTCATGAACTCGCTCGACGCCGCCTACAAGGACGAAATACTCACCCGTACCGGCCAACTCAAGGCCAAGTATGCCGACCGCATCGACATGGTCAGCACCCCCTTCCTCAACACCGAATACCTCGGCTTCCGCATGGAAAGCCCCGCCTCGCCCCTGGGCGACAAACGCATCCGGCAGGCCATCAACTACGGCTTCGACCGCGAAAAAATGATGAAATACCTGCGCAACGGCATCGGCGCGCCCGGCACCGGCGGCTTCGTCCCCTGCGGCCTGCCCGGTTTCGACACCGTGCCCGACTACGGCTACCGCTACGACCCCCAGCGCGCACTGGCCCTCCTGGCCGAAGCCGGCTATCCCCACGGGCAGGGGCTCCCCGCCATCACCCTCTCCACCACCAGCAACTATCTCGACCTCTGCAAGTATATCCAGCAGCAGCTGGGCCTACTGGGCATACAAGTGAAAGTGGACGTCAACGCCCCGGCCGCCCTGCGCGAACAGATAGCCCAAGGCAAGAGCGGCTGGTTCCGTGGCAGCTGGATAGCCGACTATCCCGATGCCGAAAACTACCTCTCGCTCTTCTACAGCCCCAACCGCACACCCGCCGGTTCCAACTACACCCGCTTCAAAAGCCCCGCCTACGACCGCCTCTACGAGCGGGCCAGACAGGCCACCGACGAGGCCGAGCGCATCAGCCTCTACCGCCAGATGGACAAAATGATTATGCAGGAAGCCCCCGTCGTCGTCCTTTACTACGACCAAGTGCTGCACTTCACCCACAAGAACGTCCACGGCCTGCGCAGCAACGCCATGAACGCCCTCGACCTGCGCTACGTCACCATCGACCGTTAAAGCGCCCCGTAGTCGATCTCGTCGTATTTCAGTCCTTCGGGAATGTGGTCGGTACTCACCCAGCCGATATAGTCAAAATTGTGTATCTCCTCCTCCGGCACCATGATACTGTGTCCCACCGTGCCGTCAGGCTGCTTCACCGTCACCACATACAGCCCTTTCACCTTTTGGGAAGGCCGCAAGGAGACCTCATAAGCCCCCTCCAGATACTCAGGCTCCTCCGTCCAGCTATAGCTGCTACCATGCCTAGAAAAATTGCGCAGAGCCGACAGAGACAATTCCATATCGCGGTAGACCACCATGCTGTCCGTCAGCTCCATCGTCGTGATGGCATCCACACTCAGGTAGTACCTTCCCCGGTACTTTGTAGATGCTCATTGTCGGCAGCGACGCCCGCAGAAGACTGAGATGTGCATTGACTGTGATGAGATATGAATTTGAACAGACTAATTGGATGAGCAGCTGTCAGTTACTTTTTTCCGCCAGCCAGCAGCCGGCAGCCATCACGGCGGTGGCGACGAGGAAGAGGGGCGTCAACGGTTCGCCGAGCAGCACGAACGACAGGGCGGCACCGATGAAGGGGGCCAGGGCGTAGTAGGTGCTGGTGCGGGCGGCGCCGATGGTGCGCTGGGCGTAGGTGTAGCAGTAGATGCTTAGGCCGTAGGCCACGAAGCCGAGCAGCAGCAGGATGAC
>Ga0326512_10003997_pt1 | contig 10746 bp, 13 predicted proteins | sample 1_2617_0518_D_FD_203652 | JGI IMG/M metagenome (GOLD analysis project Ga0326512, IMG submission 203652) | Bovine rumen microbial communities from UC Davis, California, United States - 1_2617_0518 | ecosystem: Host-associated > Mammals > Digestive system > Stomach > Rumen | place: USA...
CGAGGATTGACAACATCTCCTCGTTCCAAATCTCAGTAGACGAACTCAATAAGTGGGTACTCGATGAACTCAAGCCTAAAGCAAGAATGGCCTGGAACGGCGAGGGCGAGCTTCTGCCCGGCGACTGGTGTAAGTTCTGTACGGTTAAAACTCGCTGTCGTGCTCTCTATGAGGAACAAATCAAAATCGCTAAAGCTGACTTTGCAGAAGACCCACGAATGCTGTCTGACGAGGATATTGCGGACATTGTTCGTCGTGCTCCGAGTTTCACAAGCTGGGTTAACTCCATTACAGAGTATGCACAGAATCAAGCCGTTAATGAGGGTAAACAGTGGCCTGGTCTTAAACTGGTTGAGGGACGGTCTGTCCGTAAGTGGATTGACCCTGACCTCGCAGAGAAGACAATCCGTGAACGTTGTCCTGAAATTCCCAACGACGTACTCTACACTACTAAGCTTAGTAGCTTGACTACTATTGAACGCGCAGTAGGCAAGAAAGAATTCTCAACACTATTTGCTGATATTGTAGTAAAGCCTGCTGGTACTCCAACTCTTGTTCCGGAGGACGACAAACGCCCTGCTATCGGTATCGCACAAGCACAAAAAGATTTTCAATAATTAAAGCTATGAACACAATCATTGTAATGTTTGACGGCACTTGTAAAAAGAAGTATGCCTACAACACCGACTCCAAAGTTGCCACTGGCGACGTTCTTGTATCTCCTGACTACAGTAACAGCAAGATGACTGTTATTGACGTTCTGGACGAAAGCTATAAGTATGTAAACCCGGACACTGGCGAGCTTTCTAACAAGATGACTTCTCTGAACCAGAATCTCATCAAGACCTTGAAAGTAGTCGCTGACAAGACGGACCAGACTATTCTTTGTATTAGGTTAACCAAATAACTCAGTACCATTATGGAACAAACAACAAAAGTTGTAACTGGAAAAGTACGCTTCAGTTACGTGGCTGTATTCCAGCCGAAGGCTATGGACGAGAAGTCTGAGCCCAAGTACAGTGTCTCTATCATCATTCCGAAGAGCGACAAGGCCACGCTTGACCGCATCAACAAGGCTATCGAGGCTGCAAAGGTTGCCGGAAAAGCAAAGCTTGCTGACAAGACCGGCAAGATTCCGGCCAACATCAAAGTTCCTCTCCGTGACGGTGATACGGACCGCCCCGATGACGAGGCTTATGCCGACTCCTTCTTCATCAACGCCAGCAGTAATCGTCGTCCCGGTGTGGTTGACGCCCAGCTGAACGAAATCATCGCTCCTGAGGATTTCTACTCAGGTTGCTACGGCCGCGCCTCCATCAACTTCTACGCATTCAATGCCGCTGGCAACAAAGGTATTGCTGCTGGTCTGCAGAATCTCCAGAAGTTAGCCGAGGGTGAGCCTCTTGCCGGTGCTTCCGCTGAGCAGGACTTCGGTGGCGATAACGAGTACAAAGACAGCGATATGCTGTAGTACTCTCTTGGCTCGGATAGGACGTAATAGAAAGCCGTCACGGTTTTTAGCCAATTTTTACCGGCAAACATTAGCTGGCCCGTTACCAGCCCGAGCTACAAAGCATTCTGTTGTGAAACCTAATGCAAAACTTAGTGATTTTAAGGACAGCGCTCATCGACCAATGGTAGGTCCTCAGTCTCGCTTGACAGCTTGCTGACAATGCTAGTTCGAATCTGGCTGAGCGCACTATGGACTACCTATTTATAGACTTAGAAACATACTCCTCGAGAGACTTGAAGACTGTAGGCCTTTACAAATATGTTGAAGACCCGGAGTTCGAAGTTCTTATTTGTGGCTATGCTTTTAACCATGAGCCGGTTACTGTTGTTGACCTGGTGAATGGTGAAGAATGGCCAGAACGCCTGGTTAACGCCCTTAATGACCCTAATGTTATTAAAGTGGCGCATAACTCTGCTTTTGAGCGTCGATGCTTTGCTCGTATTGGTATGAAGACCCCTATTGAGCAATGGCGTGATACTCTTATTTTATCCGCTTATGCTGGTTTGCCTCTTGCATTGAAAGACGTCTGCGACATTCTCAAAATAAAGGAGCGTAAACTCGCTACAGGACTTTTGCTAATTAGATTCTTCTCCTGTCCCTGTAAACCGACCAAAGCTGACCCTAACAAGACCAGAAATTATCCAGAAGACGACCCAGAAAAGTGGGAAGACTATAAGGAGTATAATGACTATGACGTGCGGTCTGAGCGTGAGATATTCTATAAGCTCACTGAGGAAACGCATGTAGAATGGCCGAAGTCTGAATTAGAGCTTTATATCTTGGACCAGCAGATTAACGATAGGGGCATTCTGCTCGACCTCGACCTCGCTGAAAAGGCCCTTGACATAAATGAGAAGTATTCGGCACAAGTTTTTAAAGAAGCACAAGATTTGACCGGTCTGGAGAACCCCAATTCTGTGGCGCAGCTTGCAGATTGGATTGAGGCTATTACGGGTCTTCGCCCCGAGTCCTTTGAGAAGCGATACTTGTCTCAGTTATATGAGGATTACGCCAAATTCCCTGAAGTAATTCAAATGCTAGACTTGCGCAAAAAGCTCGCCAAGTCTTCCATTAAGAAGTATCAGATGATGCTCAATTGTGCTATGGACGATAGGCGTATCAGAGGCACATTCCAGTTCTATGGTGCAAACAGGACTGGTCGTTGGGCTGGTCGTCTTCTGCAATTACAGAACCTGGCTAAGAACCATATCAACCATATTGAAATAGCAAGAGAAGCTGTAAAAACTGGCGACGTAAATGTTGTTAGTATGATGTATGATGACGTGTCTGACATCTTGTCGCAACTCATTCGTACTGCTATTATTGCTCCTGAAGGCAAACTTATAGGTGTTGCTGACTTCTCTGCCATTGAGGCCCGTGTTATTTCTTGGTATGCCAATGAGCAGTGGAGAATGGACGTGTTCAATGGTGATGGTAAAATTTATGAGGCTACTGGTTCTAAGATGTTCGGTGTTCCAATCTCTGCGATTACCAAAGGTTCTGAATTACGCCAGAAGTCCAAAATCTCTGAGTTGGCTCTTGGTTATGGTGGAGGCGTTAATGCGCTTGAAAGAATGGGCGGTCACGATATGGGACTATCTCAGCAAGTCGAGCTTGACCTGGTTAGGAAATGGCGTAATGCAAATCCTGCAATTGTAAAGATGTGGTCCGAGCTTGAGACTGCAGCAGTTACTGCCATCAAGTATCACAAGCCTGTTGTAGCTACAGTCCGTAAGCTGGTCTTTGAGTGTGACGGTGAGAACTTGACCATTAAGCTCCCTTCTGGCAGAAAGCTCTATTATCGGCATCCGCACTTTAAGAGTGTACGCGTAGGAAGCTCAACCTATGAAAGTTCTAATATCTTCTATGAAGGTACTACTGATAAGGGCGTCTGGGGTGATATTGATACTTACGGCGGAAAGCTGACTGAGAATATTGTACAGGCTACAGCTCGAGATATGCTGGGCAATTCTATGCTCAATCTTGCGGCGGCTGGTTATCTTCCTATTTGTCACATACACGACGAAGTTCTTATTGAAATACCAAAAGAAAATGCGGAAGACCACTACAACAAGATTGTGAGCATTATGGATAAGCAGCCTAAGTGGGCTTTAGATATGCCGCTTAAAGCAGATGGATATGTAACACCTTTTTACTTAAAGGACTAAAATAATGACTGAGTTTAAAGTAACTACAGACGAGCAGTTAGATGTAGCGATTGGTACAAGCGCAACAAGTAAAACCTGGCGTAATACAAAAATTATGTGGTCAGAGCTTGTTGCTCGTCTAGCTAAACCCGTAGTAACCGTTGAGACCTACAAGGAATACAATGCTATGCCAAAGTCTGACCGAGCAAAGGTCAAAGACCTTGGCGGTTATGTTGGCGGTTTTCTTGTTGGCGGCAAACGCGATAAAGCCAGTGTTTCTTACCGGCAAATAATAACACTCGACGTTGACTTTTCCCACGATAATTTCTGGTGGGACTTCACTATGCTGTACGACTGCGCGGCGGTTCTCCATGCCACGCACTCCTCGGGTCCAAATCATGTTAGGCATCGTCTTATCATTCCTTTGGACAGACAAGTCTCTTGCGAGGAGTATCAAGCCATCGCGAGAAAAATTGCCGGTAACACTGGTATTAACTGTTACGACTCGACAACCTTTGACATCAATCGCTTGATGTTCTGGCCCTCCATTCCGAAGGACGTAGAATATGACTTCCACTTCCAGGACGGCGCGTTCTTATCTGCCGATAAGGTTCTCGCTACATATAGTGACTGGCGCAATGTTATGGAGTGGCCGTCACCAGAGGACGAGGCAGAGTACATAACTAAGACTATTAACAAACAGGAGAACCCAGTTGAGAAGTCTGGTATTGTAGGAACTTTCTGCCGCGCCTACTCCATCACCGCAGCAATTGAAACTTTCCTCTCAGACGTGTATGTCAAGTCCGGCAAGGACCGGTACACGTACACACAAGGTTCAACTGCTTCAGGCCTGGTTGTATACAAAGACTTGTTTGCATATTCACACCATAGCACAGACCCTGCAGGTAATAGACTCTGTAATGCGTTTGACTTGGTTCGTATTCACAAATTCGGCAATCTGGATAAAAAGCCTGAAGATACTGCCAGTTTTAAAGCTATGGAAGTCTTCGCGACTAAAGACCCGGAAATCCGCAAACGAATTGCAACCGAGAATATTCAGGCCGCAAAATTTGACTTTGCTGAGCCTTATGAAGACCCAACGCCTGAAGACACTGAGTGGCTCAAGAGTCTTACCGTTAATACAAAAGGCGAGTATGAAACAACGGCAAACAATATAAACATTATACTTTCCAATGACCCGAAATTAAAAGACGCTTTCAAGCTAAATACTTTTAACAATAAGCGTTATGTTGTGAAGAGCCTTCCTTGGAGAATTGTTAGAGGGGAAGAGCCGTTGAAAGACGTAGACTACGCGGGCTTGCATAATTACATTGAGTGCTTGTATAATATCGGGTCTTTTGCAAAGATTGATGATGCTTTTGCGCTCGACTTTGAGAAGAACCAATACCACCCAATTCAGGAATACCTTATGGGTTTATCCTGGGACGGTTCTCCTCGTGTTGATACGCTTCTTATTGATTACTTTGGCGCCGAGGACACTCCGTATACAAGAGCAATCATAAGAAAGACTCTTGCAGCCGCAGTTGCTCGTGTATTCCAGCCTGGCATTAAGTTTGACACAGCTTTGGTAATTGTAGGTCCGCAAGGTTCTTATAAAAGTACGTTTGTTAAGAAGCTCGGTCGAGACTGGTTCTCAGATACATTTACAACAGTTCAAGGTAAAGAGGCTTTCGAGCAGATTCAAGGCGCGTGGATTGTTGAAATGGCCGAGCTCTCTGGCTTGAAGAAAGCTGAGGTTGAGGCTATCAAGCATTACATATCAAAGCGCGAAGATTCATTCCGTCCGGCTTATGGCCGTGTGGTTGAAACCTATAAACGCCAGTGTGTGTTTTTTGGTACAACTAACTCACAAGACTTCTTGCACGACCCTTCTGGCAATAGACGCTTTTTGCCAGTAGACGTGAATATCGCACGAGTTACAAAGTCTGTTACCGAAGATATGACAGACGAGGAGGTTGACCAGATTTGGGCTGAGGCTTATCAAATCTATAAGAACCACGAGCCTTTGTACCTCCAGGAAGAAGCAGCTAAACTCGCAGTTGATGCTCAGAATAAACACGAAGAAGCAGATAACAGACGAGGCATTATAATCAATTATCTTGACCGACTTTATCCAGAGGACTGGGACTCCAAAGATGTGTTTGAGCGTAAGCAGTGGCTCGAAGACCCTCTCTCAGCAAATGGTACAGTACGTAAAGACTATGTGTGCATTGCAGAGATTTGGTGTGAGTGCTTAGGTAAAGACCGCGCAGATATGACAAGATACAATACTCGAGACCTCAATGAAATAATGAGAACTATTGACCATTGGGAGAACACGGGTTCAACTAAGACCTTTGTAAACTATGGCGTCCAGAAGTATTATAGGAGAAAAGAAGGATAGCGAGAAAACTCTCGAGCACTCTCTGGTTGAGAAGATACGTCAACGTGGTGGTATATGCTTGAAGTTACAAGGCAATATGTATGCGGGCATGCCAGACCGGTTGATACTGCTACCGGGAGGACGCGCGGTTTTTGTAGAGCTCAAGTCTGAAGGTATTAAGCCAAGAAAACTGCAGCTAATAAGGCACGAGGAATTAAGAGCTTTAGGATTTAAGGTATTTGTTATTGATACATACGAAAAGTTAACACAGTTTTTAAATGAACAAGTCTGATTTACATAACTATCAGCAAGTTTGCGTGGACCATATCATAAATGTTCCGTATTGCGGTTTATTTCTTGATATGGGCCTCGGCAAGACTGTTATAACCTTGACGGCTATCAATGACTTAATGTTTGATTATTGTGAAGTTAAACGAGTTCTGGTAGTAGCACCTAAGCGTGTAGCAGAAACCGTATGGCAGGAAGAGGCTAAGAAGTGGGAGCACTTAAGGCATCTGCGCTTCTCTAAGATTATTGGTACTCCGAAGCAGAGAGTAGCGGCGATAAACAAACAGGCCGACATCTATATTGTATCTCGCGATAACATTGCCTGGTTGTGCTTGTACTTCGGTGGACAGAAGTTACCCTATGATATGATTGTAGCGGATGAGCTAAGTAGCTTCAAGTCATATAAGGCCCAGAGGTTTAAGGCTCTCCGTGCTATCCGCCCGAGTCTTATGAGATTTGTTGGATTGACTGGCACACCCGCTCCAAATGGTTTTATTGACCTGTGGCCACAAATCTATCTTATGGACCGCGGTATGCGTTTGGGCAAGACTATAACAGCTTTCCGCCAAAACTATTTTAAACCACTTGTGTCCGATGGGTTTATCGTCTACAAGTATGGGTTGCTGCCTGGCGCTGAAGAGGAGATACGCCGCAAGGTTTCAGATATTTGCATAAGCATGTCTGCTAAGGATTATCTGACAATGCCCGATAAGATTGATAACTTTGTAGAACTCCAAATGTCTTCTGCGCTCAAAGCCCAGTATGACGAGTTTGAGAAGGAGAAAGTACTCGAGCTTACAAATGCAGTAGATGCCGATGGAAAACCGCTTACAATTACAACAGCTAACGCAATGGGCCTGTCTAATAAACTTCTCCAATTTGCTAATGGCGCAGTATATGATAATGAGGCGGAAGCAAGACAGGCGCATGAAGTTCACGATATAAAACTTGAAGCGCTTAAAGAAATAATCGATGATGCAAACGGACAGCCGGTTCTTGTGGCTTGGACTTTCCAGTCTGACCGCGACCGCATCAAGGAGTATTTCAAAAGCTATGAAGTAAGAGAGCTTAAAACTGCTCGTGACATAGTTGAGTGGAATGAGGGCAAAATACAAATTCTTATTGCGCATCCTGCTTCTGCTGGTCACGGCCTAAATCTCCAAGCCGGAGGAAACATTATAGTCTGGTTCGGTCTTACCTGGAGTCTTGAATTGTACCAACAATTTAACGCCAGACTTTATAGACAAGGCCAACAGAAGGGTGTTATTATAAACCATTTGGTTGTGAAAGGAACAGAGGACGAAGAGGTTATAAAAGCTCTCAAAACTAAAGATAAAACACAATCCGGGCTCCTGGAGAGTCTTAAAGCAAAGCTTGATAAATATAAACAAAATTTCCAATAGCTATGAACATTTTACACAGAGCTGACGAAATCGTCAACCGCCGTTCCGAGGAACGCGAACGCCAGTATGGCCCTTTCTCCAAATGCATGGAGCGTGCAGCAAGCATCTTCAATGCGATGTCTCCCGAGGGTGAGACTATTACGCCTGAAGGTATGTACCGTGCAATGATTGCAATGAAGTTCGCCCGTGAGGCAAATGCCCACAAGGAGGACAATCTTCTTGATGCTCTCGCTTATATCGGAGCGCTCAACAACTACATCGATGAGAAACACGAAGACCCTAAACTCTTTTAACCATGGTAGAGATTAGCAACGTAAAGGTTTATGACCTTCAGGAAAGTGTCTGCGCTTGCCGCAATGCCATGCGCATTGAGCCTTCTGACTATTCCGCAGAAGACTTTGAAAAATCATTAGAGCGAGCCAAGAAGCTGGCAAGTCTCAATAGTAACTCTGGTCACCCTAACTTCCTGACTGGTATTCGCGTGTCCTTTGACATAGTGTACCCGCAGTACTTCACTCCACAGCTCCAGCGCTACCATTTCATTGACATCGTGTCTTCCAGTAGTAAGGACCATAGACTGTCGAGAATTATGGAAGCTAACTGCTACAACAAGTATGTGAGCGAAGAGGTTAAGGCCTCCGTGCAGAAGTACCTCGATGCTTACAACGCCAATCCGAGCTATGAGAACCACATGATTCTCCTTAGCAACTGTCCTCTCGGTCTGCAACTCTTTATGAGGTGTAGCACTAACTATATGAGCCTCAGAAACCTCTACCATCAGCGTATTCACGATAAGCTGAAAGAGGACTGGGGTGCAGTTCTCGACATGATTCGTAATCTGCCTTATGCAGAAGACTTTATAACTCTCGGCAAGTAATGGGACGCACGTTTCAGGAAATAGCAGATGAGATAGACTTGACTTGGAATGGTGTAAACAGGCAGACCGTTAGAGCAGGTATTTATCTGGAAGCACTTCAGGAGTTTGATACGACTGACCCTGAAGCTACCCGCGGCGGACAAAGAGCCAAAGACTTGGTGTTGGGCTTTCTGCAAACTGCGTATTGTTTTAAAGGTCGTGCGAGCTATAGACTGAAACGAGAACTAAGAGACGCCGCAGGTATAGAATTTGATATTCATAAAAGTTGTCACGTAATATGAAAATTGTAAAAGTAAGAAACGTTAAAACTCCTGAAAGGGGTACTAACAAAAGCGCAGGAATAGACTTTTATATTCCTGAAGATTTTGACACAAAGATGCTCTTCCCGCATACTGACATCCTTATCCCGTCTGGTATTGTAGCCAAGATTCCTGAGGGCTATATGCTCATGGGCGCAGACAAGTCTGGTGTTGTAGTGTCGGAAGAGGGATATGTAAGGACCAAGCTCGGGCCCAGAAAGCGCAAGCCTTTTCCCAGCCCGCTCATTGTTGGTGCCAAGATTATTGACGAGGACTACCAGGGTGAAATCCATATCCACGTCATCAATGTTGGCAACAACTGTATCACGCTCACTGCCGGTATGAAGATTGCACAATTCATTCTTGTACCTGTATTCTATGACAATGTTGAGGTTGTCGACTCGAGAGAAGAGCTCTTCCCTGAAGAGTCTGACCGCGGTGCTGGTGGTTTCGGTTCAACCAATAAGTAGAAACTTAGGCCAGTCTCCGAGTTGTAAGCAGCTCTACCTACAAATTTACCCGTGTCCAAATAAACTGCAACAAGACAACTAAGTGAGACTGGCCTTTTAATCTTAATGCTATGACAAGAGAGGAGATGAAATTTCAAGTAGCTGTATCTTGTATACAAGGTATCTTGGAAGCTAAACTCAGTGTTATCGGCGAGGTTGTTCCGGAAGTAGCCGTGAAAGAATCCCTTCGCGTAGCCGATGAATTTGTAAGACAATGGTTTGGTGACTCTAAATAATAAAACTACTCGATATGAAAGAACAGATGCCTAAAAGCGATTCTACTGCCAAATATCCTGGCAGCGAGATGACTATTAAGTCCATCAATGAGATGGGCTCTAAGATGGAGAAGATTATTCTTGACGGTCTACCCAAGACCAAGCTCTTCTCCGATGCTGAGATTGTTCTGCTCCAGTTTGTGGGCGCAATGATTTGCGGGTCGCTTCGGGACCACGAGGCAATCAAAGACCACATCAGCTATTTCTGCAGAGACCTTGCTGGTTATGCTAACACCTGGATGAAGCTCGATGACCAGAACAAGCCGAAACTTATTCAGACTCCAGGACTCATCAAAAAGCCGTAGTCATGAAACACTTCGATGTTATAAACATTATTCTGTGGACGCTTGTGCTTTTGGTCCTCTTGTTCTCATTAGGGCGAAGTCTCAGAGCTGAGCCTGTAGCGGAGGAGCCAGTTCCAGTTGTTACCGAAGTAGCAGATACTCTGGACGTCTGGCAACAGCTTATAATGGCAATTGCATTCACTGAGAGCCGATTCACTACAGATGCTTTAGGAACTGCAGGAGATACAGGAATTCTACAATTGCGAGAAATCTATGTCAAGGAGGTAAATCGTTTATACGGAACTGAGTATACTATTCAAGACGCCTATGACCCAGAAAAGTCCTTGGAAATTTTCGGCTTGATGCAAGAGCACTACAATCCTGATAGGGACTTAGCTACAGGAATCAAGTATCACAACAAGAGCCCTTTTTATGCTACTACGGTTAAACAGAATATGGCGCTTATTCAACGTTACGAAGAATTTAGAAAACTTTTAATGAATACCGAATTATGAAACGCTTTTTCAAAAAAGTCTGGAATGTTATCCGGACAATTGGACTGATGATTCTCGGAGTTCTCTTCATGATTGCATACTTCTTTAAGTGGCTCTGGCAAAGACTGGTAATCTGGGTGCGCGACACCAAGCGGGCTAGGAAGACCGGCAAAGTTATTGTTAGGATATTTGAGATTCTCTATATGCCCATCTATTACGCGGTATACCTCGTCTCAATAGTCCTCCGCTTCTTAACTTGCATCTGCTATGTCTT
>Ga0326512_10003998_pt1 | contig 10745 bp, 9 predicted proteins | sample 1_2617_0518_D_FD_203652 | JGI IMG/M metagenome (GOLD analysis project Ga0326512, IMG submission 203652) | Bovine rumen microbial communities from UC Davis, California, United States - 1_2617_0518 | ecosystem: Host-associated > Mammals > Digestive system > Stomach > Rumen | place: USA: California...
GTAGTAGTCTTCTCATCGTCGAAAATATTTTTAAGTGTTTGCGCTGCAAAGTTAATAAGAATTTTGCAAATTACAAAATTATTCGTAACTTTGAGCATTGCCCGAAGGTACTTTCGCTCGAGAAAACCCAAATAAAATTTGGATTTCTCCTCGCTTATTCGTACCTTTGTCGGCGTTATGATAGATAGAGCGACGATAGATAAAATCATGGACGCCACGAACATAGTCGACGTGGTGGGAGAGTTCGTGACCCTGCGAAAGGCTGGTGTGAACTATAAGGGCCTGTGCCCCTTCCACGACGATACCACCCCTTCGTTCATGGTGTCGCCATCGAAGCAGATATGCAAGTGCTTTGCCTGTGGAGAAGGTGGAACAGCTATCAACTTCCTCATGAAGCATGAGCAGATTACTTATCCGGAGGCCCTGCGCTGGTTGGCAAAGAAATACAATATCGAGATACAGGAGAAAGAACTGACTGACGAAGAAAAACGGGAGCAGAGTGACCGTGAATCGATGTTTATTGTCAACGAGTGGGCACAGAAGTATTTTCAGGACATGCTGAAGAACGACCCTGACGGCATTGCGATAGGAAAGCAATACTTCCGTAGTCGAGGCATCCGTGATGATATCATCGAGAAGTTCGGACTAGGTTATGCCCTTCAAAAGCGCGATGCCCTCGCCCTTGCTGCTCAGAAGGCAGGATATCAGGTAGAGTTCCTTTTAAAGACAGGTCTGTGTATTGATGGTGAGAAAGGCATTCATGACCGATATGCAGGGCGTGTGATCTTTCCTTGGCTGAATGTGAGTGGAAAAGTAGTGGCCTTTGGAGGCCGACTGCTTGACTCGCGTACTAAGGGCGTACAACAGAAGTATGTGAACTCGCCCGACTCGGAAATCTATCATAAGGAACGTGAACTCTACGGACTCTATCAGGCCAAGAAGGCTATCGCCAAGGAAGATTGTGTGTTTATGGTAGAGGGTTATACCGACGTGATAGCCATGCACCAGTGCGGACTGGAGAATGTGGTGGCTAACTCGGGTACGGCACTCTCTATCCACCAGATTAAACTGCTAAGGCGGTTCACGCAGAACATTACCTTATTATATGATGGTGATGAGGCCGGTATCCATGCTGCCATGCGCGGTACCGATATGCTGTTGGAGGAGGGTATGAACATCAAAGTGCTTTTATTGCCTGACGGAGACGATCCCGACTCATTCAGCCGTAAGCACTCTGTCCAGGAGTTTAAGGAATATATTGAGCAGAACCAGACAGACTTCATCACCTTTAAGGCTAAGGTTACGGTTGAAGGCATCACTGATCCTGTGAAACGCTCTGAGGCCATCAGCGGCATCTTGAAGAGTATCTCGGTGATTCCTGATAAGATGTTACGTGACGAATATGTACGTATCCTCTCTCAGCGACTGCAACTGAAAGAACAGACCCTCGTAAATGCGATGAACGATATGATTCGCAAGAGTCATGAGGAGAAAGAGAAACAGGCTGAGCGTGACGCAGAACGTCAGAGCTCAGAGAATGCCTCCCCGACATTTATCGGTCTGCACACCATCGATGAACAGACCCACGAGGTGGAGCGTCTGTTGGTGCAGTGCATCATCCGGGATGGCGAAAAGGTAATATATAAGGATATTGAGACCGAAGACGGAGGAAAAACCGATTTGACGGTGGCTCAATATGTGGCTTTCGACCTCGGATCCGACGGGCTCTCCTTCCACGACGACCGATATAACCAGATACTGCAAGAGGCCGTAGAACATAGTGGCGAGGAAGGCTTTAAGGCTGAGACCTATTTTATGCAGCACCCTGACATCCAAATCAGTCAGCTGGCTGTAGAACTTGGCATCGACCGTCATCAGTTGGGTAAGAGCTTCCAGTTGAAAGACCGCGATGGAGCCTTACTGCAACATGTGCTCCATCTGGTGCTTGACTTGCGACTCGACATCGTGGAGAAACGGTTGAAGGACATTCAGGCCCAGCTGAATACGGTGGGCTCTGATATGGAGAAAGTAAAGGCCTTGTTGGCCGACTACAAAGAGACTCAGCAGTTGCGTGACGCTTTGGCTAAACAACTTGGCAATGACATAGTAGTATAGGATGATAAGTTGGAAACTCATATTATTCAGTGTCTACCAGATAATCGTGATTGTGGCGATTATCCATGTGATACTCGACAATCGTCAACCTGCGAAGACGATGGCTTGGGCACTGGTGATATGGTTCGTACCTGTGGTGGGTATTGTGTTCTACCTCTTCTTTGGCATCAACACCCGCAAGGAACGTTATGTGAGTGAGCGCAGCATGAACCTGCTGACCAAACGCTCCATGCTGGAGTTCGCTGAGCAGCAGGATCTTAAGCTACCCGATAAGCACAAGCCACTGATCGATCTTTTCGTGAACCAGAGCCTGGCATTGCCTTTTAAAGATAATGAGGTGGATATCTGCACCAATGGCTATCAGTTTTTTACCGCCCTGCTGGCTGACATACGGAAGGCCAAGAGCCATATACATATCGGTATGTATATCATTGCCGACGATGCGCTTGGCAGACTCTTCAGCGATGCCCTGATAGACAAGGCGCGTGAGGGTGTCGAGGTAAGACTGATATACGATGATGTGGGATGCTGGAAGGTGAGGCACCGCTTCTTTGAACGTATGCGTGAGGAAGGTATCGAGGCAGTGCCGTTCATGCCGGTACACTTCCCGCAGTTTACGAGTAAGGTGAACTATCGCAACCACCGTAAGATCATTGTCATCGACGGACAAATAGGCTATATTGGCGGCATGAACATTGCTATGCGCTATTGCAGCGAGTCATGGCGTGATACCATGTTGAGGGTGACGGGTGGCGGTGTCTATGGACTCCAGCGCGCTTTCTTGGTCGACTGGTATTTCGTTGACCGCTCTTTGTTGTCTGATAGGAAATATTATCCCCCCATTGTCGCCGATATTGCCAACGACGTGATTGCTCAAGTGGTAACCAGTGGGCCGGTAACGCCCTATCCTGAGATTATGCAGGGCTTTGTGCGAATCATTCTGGGAGCCCGTCGCTATCTGTATATCGAGACACCATATTTCCTTCCCAACGACTCTGTGCTTTTCGCTTTGAAAACAGTGGCCTTGGCCGGTGTTGATGTCAGGGTGCTCTGTCCCTTGCACAGCGATGCCCGTTTTGTGGAGTGGGCCAGCAGGTCGTATCTGCGTGAAGCCATGGAGGCCGGTGTACAGGTGAGTCTCTATGAAGGCGGTTTTCTTCATTCAAAGCTGATGGTATGCGACGATGCTATTTCCACCTGTGGCTCTACCAATCTTGATTTCCGTAGCTTTGAGAACAACTTCGAGGCTAACATCTTTTTCTTCGACGAGCAAGTTGCTTTGCGCCTGAAGGATGTCTTCCTTCAGGATATGACACATGCCAGACTTTTGTCGGATATACCTGAACGAATGAACGCGAAGTTCCTCGCTCGTCTTTGGGAGAGCCTTACAAGGATGCTTTCCCCGTTGCTCTGAAAATCGAGAAGTTCACGCTGCCATAGCTGCGATGCTCTACGAAATGGAGATCGTTTGAGAAGTCGTAGTCCTTGCCGTGCTCAAACACAAAGACCCCATCGGGCTTCAGCAGTCCTTTCTCGAAGATAAGTGAGGGAATGGTGCCAAGCTCTTTGAGCGCATAGGGAGGGTCGGCAAAGATAAAGTCGAACTGATGCTTGCACGACTTAATGAAGCGGAACACGTCGCCGCGGATGGGCACGCATACCTGGGTGTTGAGCTTCTTCAGACATTCCTGTATGAAACGGTGGTGATCGCGATCCATCTCTACACTGAATACATGACTACAGCCACGCGACACTAGTTCGAGCGATATGCTGCCGGTACCAGAGAAGAGGTCGAGAGCCGTGGCATCCTCAAAGTCCATGTAGGCAGTCAGGACATTGAAGATGTTCTCCTTGGCAAAGTCGGTAGTGGGCCTTGCCTTAAACGAACGGGGAATGTCGAAATGCCGTCCCTTGTATATGCCAGTGATTATTCTCATCGTCCTTTAGTAAGTAATGTCATGAGGTCATAGGGCATGCCGGCAATCTTGGTGGCAGGTGCCTGCTGGAAGTCGGCAGAGGGATTGATGACGTATGCCTTCTGCAGATAGCGTTTCAGCTCAGGAACCAACCAGTCCTGTTCGGGAATGTTGCCTACGATGTGCAGCTCGTCGTGTTCTGCTTCCAGGTGAAGCTGTTTCCAAACGTAGAGCAGGAAGTAGAGTGCATCGTGAGCATGCGAGGCCTCAAAGGTGTTACAGAACTTGAAGCGGTTCTGCTGGAAACTGAATACATCGAGATGCTTGTTGTGGAAATAAGCATAGAGCTTATTGCGGTGACCTGTAAAGCTGCGCTGATGCAGATGGTTCCATACAGGCACCATAGCATGGATAAACTGAACGTCGTCGAAGCGGTCGTCGATGGCCCCCTGTACCTCCTTGACGATTCCGAACAGGCATACCGTCTTCAGATTGGGCAGCACATTGTAGTGCACGATGCGTTTAGCCGACTTCATTGGCAGGGCGTGGTTGAGGATGGTTTCCATATCCTCTTCCTCAAACTGCTCGATAGGCACCAGTATCGATGGGGTGTCGACCAGCAATTGGCAACGGCGGATATCGGGCGTCAGCAGTTCAACGCTCTTGAAGGCCTCTCTCAGGTTGGCCGTCATAGAGATGCCGCCCCTCACGATGTAGGGCTCGAAGATGATGGGACGCTCCGTGTTGGCAGCGTCGTGCATCGTAAAGGAAAGTGAACTCTTTCCCAGGCGTATGGTCATCTTCCTGTTCTCCATTATTTTGCATTAATTACGCTGGCCACGCAAAGCACCAACAGTGCTATGGCGACTATGGCGAGGATGATATTCGTCAGTTTATTGTTCAATTGCATAATCGGTTGCAAAGATACGAAAAAAGACACAGATATCACAGATTCTCGCAGATTTTTTTTATCTTTGTGCCCGTTATGATTCAAGACGAGCTGAAATACCGCATCCTGCAGACGTTCGGATTCGCGCCTACGGCAGAACAAGCCGAGGCCGTCGACGTGTTTACCCGGTTCATGACTGATCGCGACGAGCATGTGGTCATGATTCTGCGTGGCTCTGCCGGAACGGGTAAGACCACGCTGGCTGGTGCCATGGTCAGGGCCATGAAGAGTCTGAAGCAGAAGCTTATCCTGCTGGCACCTACGGGGCGTGCCGCCAAGGTATTCTCCCTGAATGCAGGTTCTGCGGCCTATACCATCCATCGTCGTATCTATCGGCAGAAGTCGGCGGGCGACCTCTCGGCTTTCAATCTCAACGACAACCTGAACCGCGACACCTTATTTATAATAGATGAGGCTTCGATGATTTCTAACCTTGGCTTGGGCGAGTCGGCCTTCGGCAGCGGCTGTCTGCTCGACGACCTGATGCGGTTTGTGTATAATCATCAGAACTGCCGTATGCTGCTCATAGGCGACAAGGCACAGCTGCCCCCTGTGGGCGAGGAGGAGAGTCCGGCCTTGATGGCGGGTATGCTGCGTGCTTATGGCATGAAGGTGTATGAGTGCGACCTCAATCAGGTGTTGCGCCAGAGTGAGGACTCGGGCATACTCTCCAATGCCACGATGATACGTCAGATGGTGACATACGACGAGATGACCCGGTTGCCGAGGATACGCTTCAAGGGTTTTGCCGATATCCAGGTTGTGCCAGGCGACGAACTGATAGAACAGCTGGCCAGCAGCTATAGTCGTGTAGGGCTCGACGATACTATCGTCATCACACGGAGCAATAAACGGGCTAACATCTATAACCAGGGCATCCGTAATACTGTGCTCGATCGTGAAGACGAACTCTGTCGGGGCGACCAGCTCATGATTGTGAAGAACAACTATTTCTGGACAGAAGGGTCCAAGGAGATTCCTTTCGTTGCCAATGGCGACCTGGTTGTGGTACAGCGGGTGAGGAACGTGCATGAGCTCTATGGCTTCCGTTTTGCCGAGGTCACCATGCAGTTTCCCGACTACGACGACTACGAACTCACGGCCACCGTCATCATGGACTCGTTGACTACAGAGGCGCCGGCCTTGACCCGTGACCAGCAGGAACAACTGTATAATGCCGTGATGGACGACTATGCCGACGTTTCCCTTAAGGCCGAGCGCATTAAGAAACTGAAGGGCGACCGTTATTACAATGCCCTTCAGATCAAATACGCCTATGCCGTCACCTGCCACAAGGCGCAGGGTGGCCAGTGGGCACATGTGTATATCGACCAGGGTTATATGACCGACGATATGCTGACCCCTGACTATATCCACTGGCTCTATACGGCCTTCACCCGAGCCACGGAAAAACTCTTCCTCGTAAACTGGCCTAAAACCCAGATGGAAGAGCCTCTGATGCCTTGAATCAGATATATTGTACACCGGAATTGCTAAAGATTGTACACCTAAGTGCCTGATATTACACCTTGTATTATATATAATTATTAACTTTGCGTCACAAATTCAACCATTATAAATAAATCAAAAAAACAACAATGAAAAGAAATCTATTCAGTATTATGTTAGGAGGGGTGCTTGTGCTTACCGCTCCCGCGTTGACAAGCTGTGATGACATCCTTGGTCTCTCAGACAATCCCGTAGAGTCGTCGGCCCTTGCCGAAGCTATCAAGGATGGTGCCGAAGTAACCATTGACATGAGTATGACCGGCAATGTGGAAGGGGAAAATTTCTCCTTAGACGCGCAGGTGACGTATGAGAAGAAGAACGGTCAGTATGTCTTTAAGACAGCTACTGCGGATGCGGGCCCAGACGTAGAGGTCGATGTGGACGAAGAAACTCTGGAATTGCTTGCTCAGCACTTCAGACTGAAGTATGAGAAGAGTAGCAATCAGATAAAATTCATAGGCAAGCTATTTATTGAGGGTGAAGAAATTGAAAGCTCTATGAGCATGCTCTCTTCTATCATTGTCTTCGATGTTGACAATGACACGTATCAGCAGTTTGGCTATCCCTGCCCTATGACCTTTACGTTTAAAGGCATCTCTGTAAATGGCGTTGACAAGACCAAACTGATTAAGAATTCGTATAAGGAGACGGTCAAGGCTGTTCGGTCTATGGTTATGTCAAGAGCTGTAGCCGGCACCAGATATGTCGATCCGGAGACTCAGTGGCTTTCTGTATATTATAACGACGGCGAGACCTGGGCCGACGTGAACGATAGGTATACCAAGATAGCAGGTGAGGCCTTGTTCAATGGCGGTGTTGACCCTGATCTTGATGAAGCTGTAGAAGGCTCTGTCGTGGTGAATGGTGAGCCTGCAATGAAGTTTAACTTGCGTTATAAAGATGATAACACTAATGTGAAATACGGTGATAAGGTAGGTTATAAAGACAAAGCCGAGCATCCCGTATATGAATTTAGGATTTTTAATCAAGGTACATGATAATATCCCAAGTCCCCTGACATAAGAGGGGGTGGAAAAGACAGAAGGCTCTCCTGCAATTAGGAGAGCCTTCTGTTATGTTGTTAGTGGCTTTGACTTGTCTGATACTCTGTCGGCGACAGACCTGTGCTTTTCTTGAATACGGTCTGGAAATAGTTGCGTGTGTTGAAACCGCACTGCTGGGCTATCGTCTCGTTGCTCCAGTCGGGGTGGCTTTTCAGCAGCTGTTTGGCCGCCTCAATGCGATGGAAGGTAATCCACCTGCTGAACTGCTCGTGGCTGGTGGTCTTCAGCCAGTTCGTCAGCTGGTAACGAGGTACGCCGATCTCCTGGGCCACCGTCTTGATGGTGATACCGCTGCGCAGATGGCCGCCTTGGGCGAGCCAGTGGTCGGCCGCTTTGGCGATGCGGTGTGTCGTGTCTTTGCTTGTCGCCTTTTTGTTTTCACGGGCGTCGTCCTCCACTTCCTGTTGCACTTCCTCTTCGTTCTCCTCGGCCTCACGCATCTGCATGGCGGCATTGGTGCGTATGTAGCCCACGAACTGCAGCCACATGTAGAAGATGCTTCCCACGAAGAGTAGTCCGTATGCAGACAGTATCAGTCCTGTATGATATATCAGTACGGGCACCAGCAGGGCCAGAACGGTGAGCACCATGATACTGTATTGCATCCATCTGAGCATGTTGCTCCGCTCGCGGTCGAAGTAGTTGGCTAGTGCTGCCCTCATGCGGTGGAGCTCTGTGAGCAGCAGGTAGGTATAACATACCTGCATTGTGATGTAGCATACGCTTGCCATCAGTGCCGCCTGACGCATCTCGGGCGTGTCCGACAGCAGGGGCTGGCCGTTCATCCCTGCCGCCGTCAGCATGATGGCGGCTGCGGCAGCCAGGGCTACGGGGCCAACAAACCATTCCCGCCAGCGTATTCGCCCCTGCCGTTGCAGGTTGAGCATGCTCAGCGAGATGAGCGTTGAGCAGGGAATAAAGAAAAGCAGGTTGATGATTACCGCCTGAGTGACGCCCATCGCCCGGAATCCATAATGGTATTGTAGCGAGAACTGCATGCCCAACAGTGCCAGTCCGCCAGCCATCAGCCAGCGTGAACGGTTCACCACACGGTCGTCGTTCAGCCACTTGGGCATCCAGAATGCCAATGCCATCGTCATCAGTGCCATCAGCATCACCCCTGTATATTGCATATCCTCAACCATAACCTGATTTCTTGAAGAAACGTCTACAAAGATACGAAAATTCTTTCAATATAATGCGTTTTGGTGTACAATTTCTTTGTTTTTATGGTAAATTATACACCAAACAGTTAAAGATTGCACACCAAATGACTTGTTTCTGTAACTTGTGTCGTGTATATTTCGTAACTTTGTGGCACAAATTCAACCATTACAAATAAATCAATAAACAAAAATGAAAAAGAATCTTTTTAACATCCTGTTGGGAGGGGTACTTGTGCTTACCACTCCCGTGCTGACGAGTTGTGATGACATCCTTGGTCTTTCAGACAATCCTGTAGAATCAAATTCCGTACTTGCAGAAGCTCTTGATGAGGGTGCAGTGGTAACCATCGACATGGCTTTTACTAGTTTTGCGTTGAAAGGTGACGCTGAAGATTTGCAGGTGAAATTTAAGAGACAGAACGGAAAGTTTGTTCTTAAGTCTGTAGAATTAAGTGAGGGCTCAGATAAAGAGGAAGACATTGAAGAGGCCCTGGGTAAGACCAAACTGACGTATGATGCAAAAGACGATCAGATCAGACTTGTTGTTGACACAAAGATGGAATTCGGAGAAGATGGGTATCAGGAGCTGACCTCTTCGATCATTGTCTTCAACCTTGCCAACAACACGTATGAACAGTTCGGTTATCCCCATATGCTCATCCTCGATTTCAAAGGCATCGCCGTTAACGGTGTTGACAAAACCGACCAGATTGAAAACTTAAATAAAAAATCGGTTGAAGTTGTCTATCCTATTATGGTGAAGGATCTGGTAATTGATGTTGTTCCGGTAGGATCAAGAGGTGTGGATGCAGAGATATCTTCAGTTCGTAAAATTCCGATGATGCTGGCTCCTGTCCTTTGTGTGCAATATAACGCAGGTGAGACATGGGCTAAGGTGAACGAGAGATACATCAAGCATGCTGGCAAGGCCCTGTTCGAGAATGATCTTGACGATGATGCCGATGAGCCTGTAATTGGAACTTTGGCTGGAGTGACGTCGTTTGTCATGGTTTACTATAATAACAATGAAACGGTGAAGTATGGTGATAAGGTTATCAACGAGAGCAGTGACGGTTCACCCGTCTATGTGCTTGGCAAAAATAAAGCTAGCTTAAAAGATTAGCAAACTCCCCGGCTTAAGAGGCATTTACAGCGACAGAAGGCTCTTCCGCAATTGGAAGAGCCTTCTCTTTTGGCTGCCAGAGCATATCCGCAAAGGTGACAAAGACTATCTGCATGATTGCAATTTAGACTAAATTGCTCACCAATTTAATCTATTTTGCTCTGCAATTTAGTCTAAATTGTTTTGCAAAATAATCTAAATTACATCTATTGGGCATATATTTGTCATGTTTAGGGCTTGTATATGTCAGGAGAAATGATTATCTTTGCCAGCGAATCAGATACTAAATACAAACTGTTATGGCATTACATTTCACATTAAGACAAAGCAACATCAAAGGTAGTAGTGTATACAAGAAGTGGTTTGCCCACACCCTGAAGCAGGGAGAGCTGACGATGGACGAGATTGAACGACGTATCCAGAACCGCTGCTCAGTAACACGTGCCGACGTTCGAGCCGTCATCACGGCCCTTCAGGAGGAAGTGGAGAACGGGTTGAAAGACGGCATGGTGGTGAACCTCAACGAGCTGGGGAAGTTCTACCTCAGCATTCGCAGTGAGTGTGTAGACAGTCCTGAGGAGTTCAGTGTGCAGAAACACGTGAAGGACATCGTATGTAAGTACACACCTCAGGGCCACCGCATCAATGCCGGCGACCAGCGAATCGTGAGAGCCTTTACCAACGACTGCACGCTGGAGCAGGTTTCCGCATACGATGAAGACGGGCACGTAGCTAAGCGCGTGCGCCGAGGCGGACATATCCGCAAAATCTAAAAGGGGGAATCGGGTATCAGAGTTCCTTCAGATACCGTTCGAGCTTCGTGAGGTCGACAGTGGAGAAAACCACCTTGCCGTCGGGGGCGATGACCACCATCGAAGGGATCCATTTCACACCGTAGGCCTT
>Ga0326512_10004002_pt1 | contig 10741 bp, 14 predicted proteins | sample 1_2617_0518_D_FD_203652 | JGI IMG/M metagenome (GOLD analysis project Ga0326512, IMG submission 203652) | Bovine rumen microbial communities from UC Davis, California, United States - 1_2617_0518 | ecosystem: Host-associated > Mammals > Digestive system > Stomach > Rumen | place: USA...
GGTGTCCTCACTCTTGTTGACGAGCAGAAAGTAGATAACCGTCCAGTAACCGAACGTATCAAGACGTTAGCCGATGCGATGGAGGCTCTTGGGCAAGGAAACCCTCTTGTTGAGGAGTATATCGCAGTCAGAGACAAATTGCGTACTGATGCTGGCGAACTCATTGCTTACCTTAAACTCCGTATCATCGTTGCTGCCCTCAATGAGGGCTGGGAACCGAAGTTCGCAGAAGATGAGTACAGGTACTTCCCTTGGTTCTACTTCTATACCAAAGAGGAGTACGACAAGTTAGACGACGAGGAAAAAGGGCGTTGTGTTCTTCGCTCCGGCAGCTACACGTTCTCGTTCTACGGCTTCGTGTATTGCAGCGCGAGTTACGATGCTTCGAGCTCGTTTGCCAGCAGCGGCTCGCGGCTTGCCTTCAGAACTCGTGAACTCGCAGCCTACGCAGGTAGGCAATTCACCGAGGAATGGGCTGACTTTATGTTTAAGCCTCGCACTGACGAGGGCTTAAATGGAAAGTCAGAGGCAGGTACTATCAATTTCAACGGTCATGAATAACGGCAGACTGCAATTCTTTAACCTTGTCAAGGCTATGCGTGAGGCGCAAAGGGATTACTTCTCTACACGTTCTCACGATGCCTTGGCAAAGGCTCGCCAACTTGAAAAACAGGTCGATGCCTACATCAAGCGTGGCGACGACTATCTGAAACAGCAACAACCCCAACAAACATCTTTATTTGATTAACTATGGCAAAGAAAGAAGAACAGGAATTTACAGGTGCTGACTTAAAGTTTCGTCACTTTGACCTTGCCAAACGTCTTTCTGTGAACATGCTGCAAGAAATGATACAGGCAAGAATACCCAAGGAGGAAATACCACAAGTGCTGAACGATATGTGCAAGTTCGTCGTACTGTCAGAAGCCAACGTATCAAAAGAAAACGCTCTGTTCGTTGTTCAGCGTTTTGTCGAACTGACAACAGACCTAACCTGCCTGATGATGCGCATCGTGCAGAATCAGACTATGGAAGATTTCAAATAACAAAACCATCAAATCACAACAATCATGAGTATCATTATCAATGGAAAAACCTTGAATGAATATATCAAGGAACAAAAGGAAAAAGGTGAAGTGCTGGAGAATGTCTGTGGCACTCAAACAAACAAGTTCTGCAAGAGTAGGGTTCAGATAAGCCATTCCTACGGCGACCACGAAAATTTTCTGCTTACAGACAATGCTCGCGTGACCATCAACCGCAACGGCAAGAGATACACGTTGAAAGGAGACCGCATCGAGAAAAAGAACGGTCAGTGGTACGTCGATGGGAAAGCTGTCGATTGGGAAACGCTCGGCGGCAAGTATGAAGAAGATAATATCAGCGTGGAGATACATGGCAACGTGCAGACTCTTCACACCCTGTCGGGCGATGTAAAGGTGGTAGGCGATGTGCAGAACCTTTCTACCACCAGCGGTGACGTGGAATGCCAGTCAGCATACAACATTAGCACGACCAGTGGCGACGTTGATTGTGGCGATGTCGGAGGAAGTGTAAATACAATCAGTGGAGACATACACAGGAGATAACAAACGTAACCTAACATGACTGATAACATTAAACTCCTATATATAGACCTGTTTTGTGGTGCTGGTGGCACTTCAACAGGTGTAGAGTACGCCACATTGGACGGTCACAAGTGCGCCAAGGTCATTGCGTGTGTCAATCACGATGCCAATGCCATTGCCTCACATGCTGCCAACCATCCCGATGCGTTGCACTTCACAGAGGACATCCGCACTCTGGAACTGACACCGCTTGTTGGTAAAGTCCATGAGAGCCGTGCTGCATACCCCGATGCGCATGTAGTCCTGTGGGCTTCACTTGAATGTACCAACTTCTCCAAGGCACAAAAGTGGTCACGCTGTTCACTCCCGGCCATGTGTATGATTCACTTGATGCCGTCCCTGTCACATGCCGTTCTGTATGCAGCAATGTCATTGATGCTCCCAAACCTCAAACTTCACCACCTGTTGAGCGTCCTGTTGATTCACCCAAAGATGATAATGCAACTCTAATCGCACATCGTCAACATTACAAGGAGTTCAAGGCTGCACATTGGGACAACAAGCACAACCGCCTCCAAATAGATGCACTCGAAGAGTTCTATGACATCTTCCGCGAGGGTGTGGCCATGAAGTTGCGGATGCTCAACAAAGATGTTCCACCTCCATCACCACGTCATACGGTTTCCTCTGCCTCGCATGTTACCGTAGCACGGCAACCATTACACAACCCAAAACCCAAACAACTTTCACTTTTTTAATAATTGAAGACACTATGACTTACCAAGAACTGAAAAAGAAAATACGCGCATTGGATAGGAAAGCAGATGCAGCATACAGCCAACAATACAAGCTGCGTCGCAAGTATATACAAGAGCATGAGCCATTACATGCCAAATGTTATCAGCGCATGACTATTCGGCTCCGAGTGACTGAAAAATCTCGCAAACGGATGAGCGAGAAAGAACGTAGCATGAGGAAGTACCAACTTGGCAACGAGTACACCGTTACTGGGATTTTCACAGGATATGCCCTCATGGACGACGGTGACATACGTCCTTGTTTCTATGGCAATGTCTCCTACTCTCGCTACGATGAAATCATAAGTGTGGAACTGACCAAGCATCAGCCCGAGGGAAATTGCCGTCTTTGCAGATGCTATAAGGATGGGCTTTGCTACATGAATGGTGGACAGACCATAAGCAAGTCATGCGCCAGCCACAAAGTCGAAGATGGCGACGTGGTTTGCCCTAAATACGAAGAAGTATTGCCAAATGGCTTATACAAATACGGTGAAGCAAACAAGCATTGTCCAAACGTCACCATTGCAAAAAACAGCAAAGGCAATAACCTCTACCGTGTTTACTCCCTCAACTGGAATTATTACACAGAATACACCGAAGCCGAAATTTGGCAATTCTATACAATAGAACCTAAAGAAAAACCACAAGACTCATGAAAAAGATAATGTTCAATGACCGATACGACCTTACATTGAAGGTTCTGAACGGTCATAAGACGCAGACAAGGCGAGAGGCTTACGATAAGCCGATGCAATACGAGCAGCACGTTGGCAGTGAAAACGGACATCTGATATTGTTGGATGGATGGGAAAAAGTTGCTAAAAGTGTTTACAGGGTAGGCGAAGAGATTGCCATAGCACAAAGGTATAGTGATTTTCGCTGGCCTGCGCCACAAAGGAGCGACTTTCAAGAAATACTACACTCTGCTGGATGGAATAACAAGATGTTCGTCCGTGCAGACCTCATGCCTCATCGCATACGTATCAAGAACATCAAGGTTGAGCGTTTGCAGGACATCAGCGAAGAGGATTGTTTGAGAGAAGGAATACAAGAGTATTTTCCATATATAGACCGAAACCCCAATGACAGAGTTCGCACCTTTCAATACTTTAGGGACGGAAAGATTCGACATCGTATGAGTCCTGCGCCTGAATGTTTCGCATTGCTTATTGACGACATTTGCGGAAAGGGCACATGGGAGCGTAACCCTTGGGTCTTCGCCTATTCATTTGAACTTTGTAGGTAACTCTAAACTTAACGAGCCACCACCAGCAAACATCTGTAACTTTGCCGTCAAACAAGCCATACCGTTATGATTAAAGAAATACAATACGCTGGTTACTCCACAGAGCCGTCGGACTATGAATGTGCCGACGGTCAACTGACCACCTCCCTCAACCTCATCAACGAGGACAACCAACTGAAACCAGTCTTTCAACCATCGGAAAGAGCAGAATTGCCCGACGGCTATAAGATTGTATTCATACACAAGACATCAACCTTCACACACTACATCATCCAGCACTACGACGAAAGCGTAACGCCACACGTCTATAAGCTTTACTGGATAGACGAACCAAGTCAAGGCACATCACTCGTGGCTGCTGATTTCATCGACACAGGAGACAACAGAAACCTTCTTCGAGCGTTCAATGACATCATTGAGGTAAACGCCATTGGCAACACCCTCATCGTCCTGTCCTCAGACGGCATGCACTATTTCCTTTGGAAAAATGAAACCGTCAAATATAGATACCTCGGCACGCATTTCCCAGAGCTGCCCATTTCATTCGGACTGCAAGGAAGTCTATATCGTTCAGAAGAAAGGAATCTTAACGCTGGAGTTCCTTACTACACAGGAAATGCAGCCGATTCGCTTAATACATTGTGGATAGATAGCAGAGGACATGAAACAGCGACCAATCAAATACTTGGTGAGGTGAATAAATTTTTGGAAGAAGACGTGTATGCTGAAGGTAAATTCGTCGAACCATTCTTCGTGCGGTATGCCTACCGTCTCTACGACGAAAGTCTGACCATGCACTCCGCACCTGTCCTAATGATGTGCTCAACCGATGCCGTCCCATTGATGGCTGTACATCAATTCACTGGCTCTAACGGCACAATCAATAACGCTAAATACAGACTGGTGGCAATACTTCACCAACTGGACTACATTGTGAACAATGTCATAGACAAACAAAACCTTTCAGAATGGTCTGACATTATAAGGTCTGTGGACATCTACGTTTCCAAGCCCATCAGAATGTACAAACAGAGCGGTAAAGTGGAAAAGTTTGAAAGATGTTTTATCGACAAGGATGGGAACCGTTTGGAAGACAGCATCTGTAGTTGCAAACTCACCAATCAAAACACAACGGAGTTCCCTACTGCAACATTCCCACTCATATACCAAAGGCATCACATTGGCGAAGCATACATCAGAGCATTCCCGAACAAAGACAGTAGCAACAACTATCTTGTACCCGGATGGAAGATAACACTGCCACAATACGACACAGATGTAGTCAATCAAAACATTCGTGATAATGGCAATTTCTACTTGCTGAAAAGCATTAACATTAGTGACCTCGCTACAGACGCGAGAACAGTCATACCTATCGCCAAGGACTATCTCACCTCACTTGAAACAAGAGAGGTGATGACGGATGATTTCAGAACACATGACAAAATCATTCCGAGAAAATCTTTCATATATAATTCAAGGCTCAACATATCTAATTTGACAAGAGAACTCTTCAATGGATTCCCTTCAAAGGCCGTACTCCAATACGAGAATGGATACAAGCGTCTTCTGACACCAAGCTACTATCTTCCGACAGGTGAAGCCGTTGTCGGTGGACAGAAAGATACAGACTCCAGCGACAGAGGTACATGGTATTCCGAAATCTATGTCCTCATCGAAGAGGAAGGGAAGTCATTCGTGGTCAAATGCGAAGAGGAACGCATCGGCCTATGGTGGCGTGCCAAAGGGGACACGCCAGCAATGGACTTGGTGCCTGATGTTATGTTCTTCTACTACCCCAACCCGAACGCAAAGAAGGCGTACATCTATGTCAGTGGTTCGTTCATTACAGGATTCTACAGGACATTTGAACTGCCATTGCAGCAGCATAGCATGCTAAATGGAGCATTCTACTTCAATGGATGGCAAGCACCCAACACTGTTTCATCAAATCCGACATTGACCACAAACAACACCATTCCCATCCCAAACAAAATCTACGCATCAGAGGTCAACAACCCCTTCCACTTTCCTTCACGCGGTACCAAAACAGTAGGAACGGGAGAAATACGAGCAATATGTGCAGCAGTCAAGGCCATGTCGCAAGGCCAGTACGGACAATTCCCACTCTACGTGTTCACCGACGAAGGAGTGTGGGCACTTGAAATTGCCAAAGATGGTACTTTCGCCGAAATGCCGCCGCCAGTCACACGCGACGTGTGCATCAATCCCAAGAGCATCACGCAGTTGGACAGTTCCGTACTCTTTGCCACAGACAGAGGCATCATGCTACTCAGCGGCTCAAAGGCACAGTGCATCACCGACAACATCTTTACGGAACAGCCGTTCAACGTACTCGACCTGCCAGGCATCGACCAACTGCATACAAAACTCGGACATGCTGCAGATGCTTGTCTGCCTATGCAGCCGTTCATCGGATTCCTTGCAGGGTGTCAGATGATTTACGACTACGTGCATCAGCGCATCATCGTGTTCAACCCGACAATGGAGGAAATCAACGGCGTAACAAAACAGAAATACACTTACGCCTACGTCTATTCCCTCAAATCTCAGCAATGGGGCATGACATTCTCCAACATCCTTTCGTGCATCAACTCATACCCGGATGCACTCGCCATGACACACGACAATAAACTGGTGTCATTCAGCGATACCGACGAAACGCTGTGCAAGGGATTGTATATCACCCGACCACTCAAACTGGAGGCGGCAAACATACACAAGACTATCTCCGCACTCATTCAGCGCGGACACTTCCAGCGTGGCGACGTGGGGACTGTTCTGTACGGTTCGCGAGACCTCTATACGTGGCAGCTCATTTGGTCAAGCAAAGACCACTACCTGCGCGGATTCAGAGGAACACCATACAAGTATTTCCGCATCGCAGGGCTGGCAAACCTCACCGATGGAAAGTCCATCTTTGGTGTGTCAATCAATTTTGAGCCTCGACACACCAATCAATTACGGTAAATAGTGTTATCATAGTTTTAGGTTAGTATTTTCATTGTTTAAGAAACGCACCCGTCTGTGAAGATAGGTGCGTTTCAATAGTTAAGTACGATTCTTAGCAACTCCCTTACCACGGATGCGTCTTGCGCGTAAACACTCCCTTGTGGGTTGTCTTGGCCTTCGTAATCTCTCCTTCTGTCGCCTCGGCTTTTGCCGCCCAGTTCACTGCGGCATCGGGATTGGTGATGCTCAGCCAGTCGGCAAGCACACGGTACACCATGTATTCGTGTATCAGACGTGATAACAGGTGCATCGTAGTACGAGACACGCTGTCCGGCACATGCAACTCCACCACATACTCATCGGGAGCACACAGACAGTTGTCTATCTCCTCCTCAATGGTTTCTTGCTTCGTCCAAGGGTAAAGCAACTCTATCACGGCAGCATGCACCACCGCCAAGATGCGGCTCACCCTATCGACATTTCCCTCCTCGCCTATCTCGGCAAGCACATGTTGGGCGTGCTGTTTCTCTTCACCCATCACGTCAGCCTCAACATAGGCATAGTTCTTGATGTCGTAGAGCAACTGCGAGCGCAGGAACTTCAAGCGCACCGTGCGTTTGTTCTCGCTGTCGGTGTTGTCGGCATGGCCACAAAAACAGATGTCTGACATAATGCACTACATGTTAAGGGGTGTACGTTGGACGTTCGGGGCGGCTGCGCTTGTAGAGGGCTTTCTTCGCTCTGTCAAGTGCCGCTTCGGCATCAGCCTTGCAAGCCTCGGCAATCTCCGGGCAGGTCTGACGATACCATTCGTAGATGCTGCGACCAACAATAAACTCATGGATGCCACCACCGAGCGCGTCAGCGGCTGCACTGTTGTAGTTGCTTGGTAACAGGAAGTTGAGAGTAACGGCGTTACCATTTTCCACATTGCTGTCAATGAGGTTGTTCGTGGCGTTAACCGTCTCGTTCAGATACTCGCCTAACTCCACCTTCGTCTCGGCAATAGCATTGCAGATGGCGCGGATGAGTTCATACGAGTTCTCCAAGTCTTCGCTGGCCTGCATGTGCGCGGCTGCCTCATAGTTGAGCTTGCCAGCTGCTTGCAGACTGCGTGCTGTCACGTGCGTCTTGTTCATAATTGCGAACTTCAGTTCCTTGGTCTGAATGGTGACAGCGAGGTTTTTCTTGTTCTCTGCCATGATAATGAATTTTTATAGGGTTTTACTTTCTTATCAGTCGTATGTCGGACGCACAGGCTTCTTCTTGAAGAATGCCTTTTCTTTCACCTCTTCCAGTATGGCACTGCCACGGTCGGCAAAGTCACCAGCCTCTTTCTTGTTGGTGAACACGTACCATTTCCCTGCGATGTTCTGCACAAAGTAGGAGAACAAACCAAGCTGCATACTTGGCAGCAAAGCAGTGTCGAACGAAACGGACACGTTCAAAACAAGGTTGTAGGTGTCCTCGTCTTCGCCCATGCCCTCCGAGGTGAGCATACGGATAAATGTCTGTGCCACCTCCGCACGGCTCTCATCCCAAAAGCGTTTCAGTTCGTTTCTGTCTTCGTCCACTATGCTGATGCGCTTATAGGCATTTGTGTCGCCGTCCATCTTTGCGCCAGTGTAACCAGTGGTCTGTGCCACTTCATTAAACACGTCCGACTGTTTTATTGATAGTGTGATGTCCATATTAGAAACTTATTATTGAGTATGTAATACCGATGCCGATGTATGGCTCCATCTGTTGGCTCTTGAAACCATAACCGTAACCGCCTGTGATACCGAGGTGCCATTTATTAGGGGGCTTATATGCCCTTTCGCGTATCATGGTGGTTTTTGGAAAAACAAATATGCTGTCAAGATGAGGTTCGTAACCACTCACGTATGCCCTATATTCCTCACCTTTATATACTTTCTGCGTGATGGGGATTTCCACCGCCATGCTGTCGCTTTCATCTGACAACCCCTGCGGTGGTATAATTTCCCCATCTTTTTGCGCATAATTTCCAGCCAAAAGTGTGTCCTTTTGTTTGGCCACTGGAAGGTACCGTGTCACATATCTAACCACCGCACTGTCCTTTGGCACAGGTTTGTAGTACGTAATGGTATCTACAAAAGTGGTGGTGTCTGATACGATATGATATTGCCTTACAGATGCCACGCCACAGCGATAGCCCATGTAGGCGATAAGACACATCAGACTTGCAACAACGGCAAATAATGTTACGATAATCTCTTTTTTCATGATACACTCTTGATATAGTTAATAATTCCCTCCACATGCAAATCCACAATGCTCTTCCTGCCTTCCTCGCTCAACAGGAAGTCCACCTCTTCCTTATTGTCTTGGAAAAGATTCTCTGTCAGAACGGCGGCACAGTTCGTATGCTTCAGTATGTAGAAGTTGGCCTCCCAATACTGGCATGCAGGAACAGCACGGTTTCCCTTCAAACCTCTCTTGGCCGCAGCTTTGTACAGATGTTGAGCCAACAACCTGCTGCGCTCGCTGCCTTTGGTATAGACCCATCCGCTCCAGCCTGTGGCACTCTTCCAGCCACCATTTCCAGCGGCATTGTTGTGGATGCTCACCAACAACACACTCTTGCTCCCGAAAGCCTTGCAGACGGCATTCACCCTTCGGCATCGAGTCGCCAACGATATGTCCTCATCCTCTTCAACGATACACTGCGCTTGATAGCCCTTGGCAAGAAGTGCCTTGCGCACCTCTGCGGCAATCTCGCGGCAATACTTCCACTCCTTCAAGCGTCCGTCGGGGCTGCACTTCCCCAGAGTGTTCACACCATGACCATTGTCAATCAAAACAATCATGCTTCGCCTCCTTTCTCCTCGCTTTCGTTCTTGGTGGTTTCCCCACCAAGTCCTTCAAGGTTCACGTCAAAGTGCCGCGATGTCTTGTCAACCATTATCTTTTGCAGCAACTTCCAAAAACGGCTGTCTGCTTCACTGCGACAACTGCTCTCGTTCTCAAAGATGCTCCATGCCTGTTCAAAGCATATCACACCTGTAACGATGTATGACAAAGGTATCGACACGTGGACAAACACCCAGTGCTCCACCAAGTATGCAAGCACTATCAGCCACAACCGTTTGGGAATGGTGGAACGTATCACCTTGCCAAAAGCAAAACTGGTGAACTTCGCATCTTTACGCTGCGTCTTGTCCGGGTACATGCGTTTAACACGCTTGTCTAATTGGTATGCCGTCCATGCGTCATACACGATGAAGATAATCGCCACGATGATAAGTGGGAACGTAGGGTGAAACTCTCCGACAAGCCAGCCGAAGCCTCCACCAATGACACCAAAGATTACTTTCCAGTTCATTGTTTCATCTTTTTTTCGTGCAAATTTACCCTTCTTGACCGGGCTTCATCCGTTATCTTTTGAGTTGCACGAAAAAAGAGCCGTAGGCTCATCACACCTGCGGCTCTCTCACAAAACCTATTGTATATATCAAATCATGAGTAACTACTCGTAAGGGGTCATATCCAGCGCGTCCTTTTCCTCCCATCCGTCAGTGAGGCACTTGTTGATATGTGCCACCGCTGATACGTAGAAGTCGGTGAACTCGGTCATATCCTCAAAGGTATGGTACACTGGCACGCCGTCAGCGTCCTCGCCTAACTTGAACTTCATCGGAAGCATCTTGCCACCGTTCTGCACGTTGAGGTCGTATGCTGCCTTGAAATTCGTTTGGTTCTCTTGGCTCAGCCAAACCTTTACACCCTGCCACACGAAGCCGTCAAGTATCCTGGCATCGGTGTTGGCATTGATTTGGTCAATGATAATCTGCCTTATCTCCTGTACGCTTGGCTTATACTCCAAGGTCAAGCGGAAGTTATATCCTGTGCCTGCGTCCTCGCCGTAGCCATAGAATATCTCCCAACGTCTGCGGCCTACCTGCTGTATGCCGTCGTTACGTCCTGTTGCACCATATATCTTTTCCATGCCGCAAAGATACACCTTAATATATATACGCGCACGTTATCTTTTGTGTTACGAAAAACGATATTTCACCTTGCCTGCATCAAACACTTCACTGACGATGGTAGTCTCAAAAGGAAAACCGTCCTCGATATCGCTTATCTGGTCGAGGATAGATTTCATTTCCTCACTGGCAGTAAAGAACTTTCC
>Ga0326512_10004003_pt1 | contig 10741 bp, 10 predicted proteins | sample 1_2617_0518_D_FD_203652 | JGI IMG/M metagenome (GOLD analysis project Ga0326512, IMG submission 203652) | Bovine rumen microbial communities from UC Davis, California, United States - 1_2617_0518 | ecosystem: Host-associated > Mammals > Digestive system > Stomach > Rumen | place: USA...
ATCCCGCAAAACCATGGTCTCAACCGCAAATCGTTCATAGATGAGCTGAGTGATGACGTTCAGGTTCAGTTTGGTGACGATGCTCCCGCGTTTTGGCTCAATCCGGATGAGACCGTTTGACTGCAGCCGCTGAAGAAGACTTCGGGCAGGCGTTCTGGACAGCCCGAAACGCTGACAGAGCGAGCTTTCACTGATGATATCCCCCGGTTTATGGACAAACCGAAGAATTTCCGCTTCCAGCATCTTGTACTGCTGTTCATGATCCAGCAGGACTTCAGCTGCCATAAAAACCACCTCACTTCAGGACGTTGGCTTTATTCCGGAATTTCAGACAATTGATGCAGGGCGACACATGCCCGGTCCGGTGCAACTGCTATAGGCGTATGATTGTCTGTTGCAGACAGAGGGAAATGCTCCGCCTGCTGAATGTCTGGATTTATCATAAGAGAAAGCGGACAGAATGTCAATATCTTGTATACAAGCAGCCAAAATTCGCCCGAGGAACAGAACCGGGGAATCCACTGCCGATGGATATGCCACTTTTGAAAAGTACAGCAGAAAAACAGTGCAGGCACTAGCCCGTATGGCGGGAAAGAAATTTTTTCGGGAAATGATGGAAAAGGGACTTGAAAGGACGGAATGCTTCATGATATCATGTATACAAGAAGCACGGCAGGACCGTGCAAAATATGAGGAGGAATTCATACATGAAGAAACTGTTAGCTGTTGTTCTGGCGGCGATGATGCTTCTGGCCTGTGCAGTTGCCGTGGCAGAGGATCCGTATGCATCCCTTGGCAATTTTGAGATGAAGGTTGGCCATGCGCAGCCCAAGGGAAATCCGCGTGATGTTTCCATGGACAAGTTCGCCGCGGATGTTGCGGAGAAGACCAATGGTCATGTCAAGGTTACCGTGTTTGGCAACGGCCAGCTCGGAACGGAGAAGGCTATGCTTGAGCAGGTTGTCGGCGGCGTCATCCAGGGCATGCGCGGCGGCCAGTTCGATTTCAGCCCCCGTCTTCTGATGTTCACCTTGCCGTTCCTCACACAGACCCGTGCACAGGTTACCGCTCTTCTGCAGAGCGATCTGGCCAAGAAGGTCTGCGCTGAAGCGGAGGAGGCCACCGGAACGGTGATCATCAATCTGTGCGATGCCGGCGGCTATCGTCAGTTCTCCAACAACAAGCACCCGATCACCAAGCCCGCCGACCTGGCCGGACTGAAGATGCGCACCAACGGAATGAAGACGATCGACATGACCTTCATCGCCCTGGGCGCCACCACGACCACCGTTCCCTATGCGGACCTGTACATGGGCCTCAAGACCGGTATCGCCGATGGTCAGGAGAATCCGTGGGTCAATGTTGAAGGCATGAAGTTCTATGAGGTTCAGAAGTACTTCACTGAGGTGAACTATCAGTTCCATCCGGACCCGTTCTATGTCAATGCTGCCTGGTGGAATGGACTTCCTGAGGAGTTCCGCACCATCATCAGCGAGTGCGCAACCGAGATGGGCGCCTATAACGATGAACTGATCGATCAGAACAGCGAAGCAGCCAAGCAGGTCATCATCGACAGCGGTGCTGAGGTCTATGTGCCGACTGAAGAAGAACTCAAGGCCTTCCAGGATGCATGCCAGGTCGTCTATGAGCAGGTCGTCAAAGAGGGCATCTGCACACAGGAAGAGCTGGATGAGATGCTGGCAATTGTTGAGGCAGCCAAATAAGCTTTCCAAAGTGATCTGAAACGGGTCGGGGCTTCGGCCTCGGTCCGTTTTTAAGTTTGAAAAGGGGGAACCATTGTGAAAAAAGTCGGTTCCGTGATTGAGAAAATCTACTTTGGCATTGGTGCGGCGGCGATGGGTCTGCTGGCCGTCCTTGTTATTTTCACGGTAATCATGCGGTACTGTTTTTCCCTGAGCTGGAAAGAACTCTCTGAGTTTAATGTTACATTATTTGCCTTTACTACCTTCTGGGCACTGGGACTCAACGTGCTGCGTGGGGAGCATGTCAGCATTAACATGCTCTACGATCATTTCAAGCCCTCCGTCAAGCGCTGGGTTACGCTGATCAACTATGCCATCATGATGGTGGTTGACGGTCTCTTTGTCTACTATTCCTGGCAGTATGCGATGAAAATGGGCAAACAGATCAGCCAGGGCATGGAAATTCCCATGCTTTACATGTACGGAATCATGCCGGTATGCGGCATCATCTGTGCGGTGTGCATCATTGTGAAGGCAGTCGAAGCGGTCCGTGCACCTCTTTCAGCCTTTGAGGTGAAGAATGATCTGGTGTCGGATAAATAAGCGAAAGGAGGAGAACACTGCTTTATGGCATTAGTATTTCTTTTGATCGGTCTGATCGCGTTCGCAGCCATCGGAGTGCCTCTGGCCTTCGCGATTGGCGCGTCCTGTATTACGTATCTTTCGGCCGCACAGCCCGTGTTCCTGTCCATGATGCCCCAGCGCATCTGGGATGGCGTCTACAGCGAACTGATGATTGCCATGCCGCTGTTTATGCTGGCCGGTGAACTGATGAATACCGGCGGCATCACCAAGCGGATCATTGATTTCTGTATGGAAATCCTGCGTCCTTTCCATGGCGGCCTCGGTGAGGTGAACATTGTTGCCTCCATGATCTTCGGCGGAATCTCCGGATCCTCCGTAGCGGATACCTCGGCTCTTGGCAGCATCCTGATTCCTGCGATGGAGGAAAAAGGGTATCCGAAGCACGTCTCGGCGGGCATCACGGTTGCCTCCTCAACGATGGGTATGATCATACCGCCGTCCACCCCGATGGTGGTTTATGCCATGGTTTCCGGTGCATCCATCGGTGCACTGTTTATGGCAGGTGCTGTCCCGGGCATCCTGATCGGTCTCTCACAGCTGATTCTGGTGTTCTGGCTCAGCCACAAACACGGCTGGCATCCGGCCCGCGTGCCGTTTTCCTCCCAGCGTTTCTGGAAAGCCATTCTCTCCGGCATTCCGGCGCTGCTCATGCCGGTGTTCATCATCGTCTGCGTTTCCGGCGGTGTCTGCACGGCGAGTGAAAGCGCCGGCGTGGCCGTGCTGTACAGCGTGCTGGTCGGCTTCTTCCTTTACCGGGAACTGACCTGGAAAGATGTGTGGAATGCTCTGAAAAAGACGCTCATCTCCTCCTCGTCCGTCATGATCATCATTGGATTCACCCAGATCTTCACCTGGATTCTGACCATTCAGAAAGTTCCGGATATCGTGGCGAATTTCTTCCTCAGCATGAATGTGTCAAGAATCGGCATCGCACTCATGTTTGATGTGCTGATCCTGATTATCGGAACGTTCATCGACGTCAGCCCGGCGATTCTGCTGCTGACCCCGATCATGCTGCCCGTCATGCAGCATTATGGTTTCTCTGCCCTCCAGTTTGGCGCCATGATGATTACCGGCCTTGCCATTGGCCTTGTCACACCGCCTGTTGGCATGTGCCTCAATGCGTGCAACAAGATCAACCGCATGCCCATCATTGAAATTTTCAAGGGCGCTGCCCCGTATGTCATCTGCAACGTGATCGTTCTGATCGCCATCAGTGTATGGCCGCAGCTGACGGCTTTCCTGCCTAACCTGCTCGGTTACTGATTGATATAACTAAAAGAATGCCAGCCCTGTACGGGCTGGCATTTTTTGTTTGGAGGCGGGGGTTACGGACAGAGATGAATGATGTCATCCATGGGTCCTTCCAACTGGAAAGAGGCGGTGCCGGAAAGGGCTTTCAGCGAGTACCCGCCCCGGTAACCGGTGAAACGGAGGTCGCCGTTTTCATCGGTGATGAGGGTGGTATGGGTTTCCCAGGTGTCGTGGATGAGTTTGTGAAGGGCGACGTAGGAAGGCTTTTCGGTGTTGTCCTGATGGACGAAGCCGGAGGGGGCACCCAGCCAGCAGCCGTCGTTAAAATCCCAGGTCGTAATGGCCTCGACCAGGGGATGGGCGAAAAGAATGGAGTACATTTCCGTGATTTCCTGCGCCTGACGGAGTTCCCCTTCCGAGGTGCTCGGCCAGAGGTCCACCTGCCAGTCGTTGAGGTCGACGATATCCGGCGGCATGAGTTCGCCGGAAATCAGGGTATTTTCCGTAAAGTGGATGGGGAGACCGAGCGGGGAGAAGCGGTCAAGGACCTGCTGCAGCTTTTCGGCACCCCAGTATCCCTGGTGCTGGTGACTCTGGATGCCGATGGCGCTGATGGGGACGTCTGCCTCAAGGAGCCCTTCCAGCAGAATCTCATAGGCGTCACTGGTATTAAAATCATTGATCAGCAGGATGGCATCCGGATTGCTCTCCCGGGCGGCGGTGAAGACTTTCTTGACAAGGGAAATGCGTCCTCTGTCCCGGCAGATCCGGGTGACGGCGTTGTCGTAACGGTCAAATACCGGCATGATGACAACCTCATTGATCACATCCCACATGTCGATGACGCCGCGATAACTGCTCACCTCCCGATGAATCCGTTCGAGCTGACGGTGCAGGATCTCCTGATTGTCAAACTGCAGCAGCCACGGGGCGCAGACCGTGTGCCAGCAAAGCGGATGTCCCTTGACACGGACACCAAGGCTCTGCAGCCATTCGGCTGCCTGCATGGTTTCATTGTAGGCGGTCTGTCCCTCGACGGGTTCATAACGTCCCCAGTAAAAAGGAAGCGTTGCGTAATTGAACAGGCCCAGCCATTTTGCCATTCGTTCACGCAGGAGTGCCTGCTTTTCCGCTTCCTGCGTTTTCATCAGTTCAACGGCATCAAACGCGCCGCAGCCAAACAGGAATAAATGAGAGGTCTGGTCGACAGTAACGGGGGAAAGGATGGCCGGGGTTCCGTCCGGATTGAGAATGTGCAGCTGTGCCGGTGCCTGGCGGTGTGAATAATCATACATGGCGGGTTCCTCCGTTCGAGGTCATAGTCGGTTGTTTACGTGGGAATGCAGTGCGGAATATGCCTGGTTCATCTGGTCAATGCCACACCCTGACGAGGCCTTAAAGCAGGTCTGTTATGCTTGACGGGGCGGACCTGTCTTCTTATAATTCATTTTGAGATATTCAGGCGGACAAGTCAAGCCCTGAAAGAGGAAAAAATGCCGGTCAGGCCGGCAGAACGGAGGAAAAGATGAACGCGTTTTTAAAAAGTGTCATGGACCGGCCGGCGGAAAGCGGTGCGACCCTGTGGTGGATGGGACAGATGGGTTTCCTGATGAAGATGGGGGACACGGTTCTGTGCATCGACTATTATGCCTCACCGGACCCCAGACGGCAGGTCAGGCCGCTGGTGCCCGCGGAGGAGGTGACGGGCATTGATGCATTTCTGGGGACACACAACCATCTGGATCACATGGATCATGCGTCCTGGCGTCTTTGGGCTGCGCAATGTCCGGGCGCACGGTTTATCTATCCGAGAGTCCATGAGCGGGAAGTGCTTGAGGACGGGGTGACAGCGGACAATGTGCGGGGACTCAATGACGGGGAAACCTGCACGGTCGGGAATGTGACCATCCATGCCATTGCAGCGGCTCATGAGTTCATTGGCCGGAACCCCGAAACGGGGCTGGTTCCCTGTCTGCAGTATATAATCGAAGGAAACGGCGTGCGGATCTATCATGCGGGGGATACGCTCCGGTATGAGGGAATGCTGCCGGCGCTGAAAGCGTTTGGCCCGGTGGATGCGGCACTGTTGCCGATCAACGGGCGGGACGGGGAACGATACCGCCGGAACTGCATCGGGAACATGACCCATCAGGAGGCGGCGGATCTGGCCGGGGAACTGCAGCCGCGGATGGTCATTCCGGGACACTGGGATATGTTCCGGGACAATCCGGGGGATCCGGAGGCATTTGCGGATTATCTGGATGCCAAATATCCGGGACAGATTGGCTGCGTGAAGCCCCGACACGGGGAACCGATTCGCGTGGAAAAAGAGAAATAAACAGAACCGGCTGCGGTGAACGGAAGCCGGTTTTGCACAGCGCTGAGACGGCGGATGAAAAACTTGTAAAAAATAGCCGCTTTTACAATGCCGATTTTGATGGTATACTAAACATGGATTTTTATGAATTCGAATAAGGGGAGGGCTTCCGAGGGTGAATCATCTTCCGCAGGAAGAATTTATTTCCGGCTTTTCGTTCGGCGATGTCCGGTCATTCAATGCCCTGCAGCTGGCGTATCTGGGCGATACGCTGCATGATCTGTATGTCCGGTCGTTTCTTCTGACCTCCGGCAGACAGGTGGGCGCGATGCACCGGATGGCGACCCGGATGGTGAGCGCCGGGGCTCAGCGGGCCATGCTTGAGGCCATTGCAGATGAGCTGACGGAGGAGGAACAGGATATTGTCCGGAAAGGACGGAATGCACAGGCAAAACATGCACCGCCCAAGCATGCGACGGCGGCGGACTATGGCTTTGCTACCGGTCTTGAGGCGCTGTGGGGCATGCTGTATATCAGGAAACAGACGGAACGCCTTCACTATCTGATGGAAAAAGCGATTGCTGATACGGAGGAAATATGGGGACAGCGCAGTTAAAAGTGAAACTCCTTGCAATGACACCGGACCCGGATAAACTGACTGCGCTGGCGGCCAGAATGTGCTATTCCGGGCAGAACCTTGAAACGCTCCTGAACCGGGTTGAAAATGAGGACCAGGAGGCTTTTCTGGAAGGGGTCATGGGCAGAGGCCATCTTTCGGTGGCGGAACATGCCAGCTTTTCGTTTCTGATCGAGGGCGTCAGCCGGGCACTGCTGGCCCAGCTGACCCGGCACAGAATCGCCTCTTTCTCTGTGCAGAGTCAGCGGTATGTCTCCATGGAGAAGACGTTTGATTATGTGATTCCACCCAGCATCATGGCACTGGGAGAGGAGGCCTGCCGGCGCTATGAGGCACAGATGGAGCAGATGCATGCCTGGTACTGCGAATGGCAGGCAGCCCTTGGCGGAAAGGGGCAGTCCTCTAATGAGGATGCGCGCTTTGTGCTGCCCAATGCAGCGGCTACCCGCCTGGTGGTGACCATGAATGCGCGTGAGCTGTCGCATTTCTTTTCGCTCCGGTGCTGCGGCCGGGCACAGTGGGAAATCCGGGAGATGGCCTGGCAGATGCTTGAGTGCTGCCGCAGGGCGGCGCCGGTGCTGTTTTCCAAGGCAGGACCTGCCTGCCTGAACGGACCGTGCCCGGAGGGGAAAAACAGCTGCGGTCAGGCGGAAAAGATGCGGGCCAGAGTGGCGAAGATCGGGGAAAAGTGATCTGGGGATGAACCGGTACAAGTACCGGAAAGTGTAAAAATGAACGGGATTGAAGGGACGTGAGAACGTGGCATTTTATGACAAGCTGACCAGCAAAAAGAGAGATCCCAGAAATGACTGGCGGGATGATGAGAAAACGCATCGGCCGAAACGGGATCTGGAAAAGATGGGGGCCAAAAAACCGGTGAGGGGGACCTGGCACCCTGCAGGGGATGAAACAGAAAAACCCTGGCAGAAACGCGAGACGGAGAACCGGGGAAAGAGGCCATTCGGACCGGAGGGACGCGACGGCGGTGACCGCGGGATGCCGAGGCGTGAGGCTTTTAAAGGAAAGAACAGCGGCATGCCCGGGAAGGAATTCAGGCCGCGTCAGCAGGACGCGTACGGACGGGATGAGCGGCATATGCCTGAGCGGGGACCGCGTGAGCCGGTGCAGCCGCGCGAGGCGGAGGCAGAGAATCTGCTGGTCGGGCGCAACCCGATCCGGGAGGCGCTCAAGGCCGGACGGGATATGGAAAAGCTGCTGGTGGCCAAAGGGGAACTGATGGGTTCCGCCCGGGAGATCGTGGCGATGGCCCGGGAACAGCACGTGGTGGTCCAGGAAGTGGACCGGGCACGGCTGGATGCCATGGCGCCGAACCATCAGGGAATGATTGCGGTGGTGTCGGCGTATCAGTACCATACCATTGAGGATATTTTTGCCCTGGCAGCAGAGCGGAAAGAGGAACCGTTTATCGTCGTGCTGGACGGGATTACCGATCCGCACAATCTGGGGGCCATTATCCGCAGCGCTGAATGTGCTGGCGCACACGGCGTCATCATCCCCTCCCGCAGGGCAGTGGGACTGACACCCAGTGCCGTGAAGGCGAGTGCCGGGGCAGTGGAACACATTCCGGTGGTCCGGGAGACCAATCTCTCAAGAACGCTGGAGAGCCTCAAAAAAGATGGATGCTGGGTTTTCGGAACGGCCATGGACGGGAAAAACTACCGGAACGCGGATTATTCCGGTCCGGTTGTGCTGGTCATCGGCTCAGAGGGCGAGGGCATTTCCAAACTGGTGAGCGAGCACTGCGATGACATGGTTACCATCCCGCTTTACGGGAAGATCGATTCACTCAATGCCTCGGTAGCAGCCGGAATTATTCTTTTTGCCATTGCCGAAAAACGAGGTGCCAAGTGAAACCGCTTCTGCTGGTGGATGGGTACAACGTGATCGGGGCATGGATCGTTCCGCAGCGGGAACATCTGACCATTGAGGAATCCAGGGACCGGCTGATTCACATGATTGCCGACTATGCCGGCTATTCCGGGGAGGAGGTCATTGTGGTCTTTGACGGCCACTATACGGACCGGCCCATGAGCACCCGGATTGAGCAGTATGGCATTCAGGTGGTATTCACCCGTCATGGCGAAAGCGCGGACAACTACATTGAGGCATCCTGTGAGGCGGCGCCCAAATGGCGGAAAGTCCGGGTGGCCACCAGTGATGCGGTGGAGCAGACGGTGACTATGGGCCGCGGGGCGGTACGGATTTCCTCAAGAGAGTTTCTGATGGAGCTCTCCCAGGTCCGCACGCAGGGAAAGCGGACAGTTGCCGCGCCACCTTCACGGGGTGATCTGCTGACGCGGCTCACACCGCAGCAGCGGGAAATATTTGATCGGATGCGAAAGGGAGAGGCTGAGGAATAGGGCATGGAGGAAAGCCGGTATGAGGGAAAGAGCGACGAGGAAATCGTCGCACTGGCACAAAACGGGGATCTGGAGGGAATGGATTATCTGCTGGTACACTACAAGCAGCTGGTCACCCATAAATGCCGGCCCTATTTTCTGGTCGGAGCGGACCGGGATGATGTGATCCAGGAGGGGATGATCGGGCTGTACAAAGCGGTCCGGGAATATGATCCGACGCGGTCGATCCCGTTTCGCACCTACGCGGACCTTCGGATTCAGAATCAGGTCATGTCGGCGGTCCGGGCAACGGTCCGGCAGAAACATATTCCGCTGAACAGTTATGTTTCCCTGAGCACCCCGGTCTATGAGGGGGAAGAAGGCCGCACCCTGATGGATACCCTGGTTGAAAACCGGAGTACGGATCCCATGGAACTGCTGATTGACCGGGAGGACATTGACAGCATCGAAAAGCATCTGCAGCCCCTCCTTTCGCCCCTTGAAAAAGAGGTGTACAGTCTCTATCTGGAGGGGAAAAACTATCAGGAAATTGCCAGGGTGCTGGGGAGAACGGCAAAGAGCATTGACAATACGCTCTGGCGCCTGAAATTCAAAATGGCGGAGGTCCTGCGGGCAGAGGGAATCATCGTGGCCAGTGCCCGGGAGGATGACCGGCGTGCCCAGATGCGGGAGAAACGGCGCGAGGCGGTCAGGACCAACGCGCGGGAACACGCGCGAAAAAAGGCCAGAGCCGCTGCGCACGCATCCGGCCGAAAAGGAAAGGACGATCCTCCGCCTAAAAAATGACCGGATCTGACAGGACACAAAGCGTTTCCTCCGGCCGGCCCGGAGGAAACGCGGTCTTTGTTCGGGACTGCCGCGGGACAGGAAACGACCGGAGAGTGAAAATTGCCGCAAATTCATCGGATTATTCAAGAAAAATAAATTGTCGAGTATTGACAATCATTTCTCTTTCAGCTAGAATATGCCTATCGTTGACGCCTGACAGGTCTGCAGGTGTAGTTTAATGGCAGAACTTCAGCTTCCCAAGCTGATCGCGTGGGTTCGATTCCCATCACCTGCTCCATAGCGACCACCGACAATTCGGCGGGCCGCACAACTACTGTCAGCCGAAATATCGAGGAGGTTTTTCCAATGGCGAAGCAAAAATTCGAACGTACGAAGCCGCACGTAAACATCGGAACAATTGGACATGTTGACCACGGCAAGACGACGCTGACTGCTGCCATCACCATGGTGCTCTCCACCTTTGGTGAAGCTCAGGCCATGCGTTATGATGAAATCGACAAGGCGCCTGAAGAGAAGGCACGTGGAATCACGATCAACACCGCACACGTTGAGTATGAGACCGAGAAGCGTCACTATGCTCACGTTGACTGCCCTGGCCATGCTGACTATGTCAAGAACATGATCACCGGTGCTGCTCAGATGGATGGTGCTATCCTGGTCGTTTCCGCTCCGGATGGCCCGATGCCTCAGACCCGTGAGCACATCCTGCTCGCCCGTCAGGTCGGCGTTCATTACATCGTTGTGTTCATGAACAAGACCGATATGATGGATGATGAGGAGCTCCTGGAGCTGGTCGAGATGGAGATCCGTGAACTGCTGAGCAGCTATGGATTCCCGGGCGATGAGATTCCGATCATCCGCGGTTCTGCCCTGAAGGCTCTGGAGTATATCCAGAACGGCGGCACCGATCCGAAGAATGCACCTGAGTGCAAGTGCATCTTTGAACTGATGGATGCTGTTGACAGCTACATTCCGGAACCGCAGCGCGAGACCGACAAGCCGTTCCTGATGCCTG
>Ga0326512_10004004_pt1 | contig 10739 bp, 11 predicted proteins | sample 1_2617_0518_D_FD_203652 | JGI IMG/M metagenome (GOLD analysis project Ga0326512, IMG submission 203652) | Bovine rumen microbial communities from UC Davis, California, United States - 1_2617_0518 | ecosystem: Host-associated > Mammals > Digestive system > Stomach > Rumen | place: USA...
CTAATGCTCCGTAACAGACAACATCATAAATTGAATTGTTTAAAAAACCGAGTATTACCTTATCTCCAACGGATAGGTTTGCTCCGTTGAGTATTGGTACATTATTATGTTCCAAGTCATTATCTGTTTCCTTTACACTGCAGTATATCCCATCTAATTTTGTAATTACCCCATATTTCTCTGTAGTAATGTCATCAATGTTATTGGTTGCTTTTAAGAGATTATCATAGAGATTGTTTCCCATGAGAAACTCCTCCTTACCTCTTTATCTCTAAGTAAATCTCTTTTGTGTTTTCATCAAAACCAAAATCAATACTGGAAATAGATTCATCAATACTGTTTAATCTAGCAGTAAGACCAGCGACATTCGCTTGATTAATGCTGCCAGAAACATTAGCGCTACTGGACTGGAAGACAAAACCTAATCCAGTCACTTCTCCATTGTTAGGGATAGTTACAACTATATCATATTCCTTCAACACTTTCAATTCTGGCACATTAGATAAATCATCATAATCTAAGTTATTAGCAATCGGAGTAGTTCCTCCCTTATTTGCTATGTAAAAAGTACCATCCCCATCCAGGGTAATGGATTTGAAACCACCGAACCTGTTGAAGTTTGGATAAACAGTCAAACGGTAAACTTGACTGGAACCGCTGTTGTTCTCAATGCTTGAACCAATGCTCAAGTTACTGTTCGGAGTAATGTACACATCAGCAACCTTCGCCTTAACTACTGTGCTAGAATTAGGGAAAACACCCCCATTATCCGCAGGCAAACCTATACTAACTGTCCAGTCAAAAGCATTACCCACCAATACACCATCATTCAAATTCTCACTATAAGCCTTATCACCATTCTTAAAAAAACTATTAGCCATCAATACTCACCTTCCTGAATCTCAAAATTAACCAATTCCTGATCATGCTTATCGAAGCATGCCTTGAAGTTACTGCCTCTTACGATTATGAAATCATCATCAACAACTGCATTGCTTACAAGCTTATCAAAGTCATACTTGTCCCAAGTAGAGTCATCGAAACAATCCATCAAATCAAACTTTAACTTTTCCTTATCAAAATCCAACTTTAACCACCTACACTAATCAAGATGTTGCCCTTAATAGATATGAATGATTCAAGGAACCTTAGGAACTGTTCATCCCAACCATCATCAGGTATAAGGATACTAGTTGTACCTTGAGCCAACCTATCATTAACAACATTAACGCCACTCTTATCCACCAGGTTGTCCGTGATTATGTCTGTATCATCCTCATCATAAGCTGCCAATGTAACATTAGTGAATGGTGGATTATCATAACGTTTATGGTCTACTGTGTGAATGCTGTTCAATAGGGTTGTGCCTGTCTCTGCACTTCCAAAAGCATTACCAAATGCGACTAGCAAATCCTTCATAGTCAACAATTGATGGTTCTTAAGGTATAGGTAGATACGGTATTCCTCATCAGTTAATACTCTTGAATATGTGGCTCCATCACTGGTATAGGATAAGTGTGGACGGATTAGATTATAGGACCTTCCCCAGAATATATCCAAACTGTTCAATATGTCATCGGTCACTGTCTCGCTAACCCATTCACTACCATCATAAGTGTATTTTGTGAATGAACCTCCACTAGTGGTGTAATTGGTGACATAATAAGTGTGGTTAATGTTAGGCTCTTCAGGGAAACCATTCACAATCTCAACATCTCCAACGTTACAATCAAGTATGCTGTAATCAATACGGAACTGTGTGATTAGATCATTCAACCAGTCAAAAGCCCCACCTATCACTTTATAAATGAAGTATCCTGTAGGGCTTGGTGGGTTCATGAAGTTGTTTTCAATGTCATAATAGTAATCGCATATTTCATCACCAGTTAAACTGGTATTATCGTAAGCCATCCTAATATCCTCCCTTAAGGTTCATCTGATTTGCCTGGTGTAGTAATCAATCCACCCGCAGGACCAGTATTGATGACACTTACATCAGGGCTGACTTGGTAAACCTCATCAGTATCCATCTCTATAGGTTCTGTCACAATACCCCAAGTAATGCTGCTATCACTAGTCTTTGTAGCTTTCTGATAGATTATAGCATCAGTCACTTCTGGTATTTCCTCAATAAGCACACAAAGGTTAGCAGGGTTAAATGATTGGTTAATGTTTGCATCCTCATTGAATTGGTTAATCACTGCTTCAACCTTAGGAGTAACAGTTGACAATGTTGCTTCAGGATACTCTTCTGTATCGATGTTCACATATATCTTGTAATTGATAGTGTACCCAGTGATTGAATCATCAGCCAATACATATTGTGGTGTGGCCTTCTGATAACCAAGGGTGATTCCTACGATGTTGTATTCATCCAATGCGAAGAATTGTCGGAGAGCATATTCACTAGGATAAAAGGTTCCTATAATGTCAGCTTGTCCTCCAGCGTATTCTTCCTCTGTCTCATCCTTATCAATAGGATTATAGATCAACAACAAGTCCTCATCCGCACTGACACCCTCCTTTGAAGGTACTATGTCATGCACAAGGTTAACAACTCCTTCATCAACAAATGGGATAGTCTTATACCAGTTGATACTGCCTGTAGGAGAATTGTTAGGATGGTCTAGTATCCTTGCCCTGTAATCATCATCGGATTCAATGTCTGTTCCGCCACTGAATGCAGTGTTGGTTACCTTGACTCCAGCTGGCAAGTCATTCTCAATGATAGTGATAGTATCCTCTAGGACATTAGTGTATTCTCCTTCGTATTCGCAGGTTGCTTCAAGCTTGATGTATTTCTTTCCGTTCAAGTATGAATCTGCATCATCAACTATGAAGCTGATGCTGTCATCTGTCATAACGGTAAGGTCTTCCAATATGACTGGGTCTTCCAAGTCACAAGTGGTACCTGCACCATCATTCAATATTTCATCTGCAGTCAAAGCAGTAGCATTGTAGTAGATGACAACATAACCAGTACTAGGGCTTGCAGGCTTACGGTATATGCCAAGACTGTCCCCAGTGTTATCGAGGAATTCTCCTTCTTGTGTGTGTATCATGCTCATCAAGTAATTGTCATTGATGTCTTCACGTGCTTCAAGGAATAATGAAGCGATAGTGTCCAGTAAGTGGTAAGCTTCGCTCCCTTCATTGAAATCTGTAACCTTTGTCAAACCATTATAATATGCCTGGTCATACTTGCTTTTCAAGTAATCTATGACCTCATCTTTTTCCAGTGTTGTTCCATCGAACAACTCCAAATATTCTGTTTCCTGAACCATCTCTATCACTTATCCTAAAGTATTAATCCTTTCCTCGAAACCTATTTCACTGCCATCCACCAATTGCAACTGCAATTGCAATTTTAGGCTGTCATGGCTTTCAGGGGTTATCTCCAGGTTAAGGATACTGTACACCCTAGGCTCCTCTAACATACAATTCTCCACGTAAACTCTTAACTCACTAATCAATGAATTATTAATCTTCTCCCCAAGGGCTTGGTGAACATTGCTCCCATATTCAGTATCTATGTTAGGGTATGTTCCAAGCCTTGTCAATAAACGGTTCCTTATAGCTTGCTCCGCATTCGCTAATTCAGTGACTAAACCAATGTCACCATTACTTGTAATGAATCCATCGCTGCTATAATCAGTACCGTAAATTTCAGTATCAGTCATTTTGTCACCGCCACAATTTTAGATCCATCAACCTCAGTCTTCATGTTCTGAGATACATCATAAGTTTTGCCCTTGTACTTGTTGTACATATGATATCTTTTTTCACCATCCAATCCAGTGTATTCTGCTTTGATTATGTCCACTTTCTTGTTGGCTCCCTTGCACATTATGTAGAATAGCCATGATGCATCTACACAATTGTAGGTTTTGCTAGTCCAGCATTTCTCGGCACTCTTTTTTCCGAACTCTGTTTCCTTTTCGGATTTGACCTTGTGGCCAATATAATATTTGTATTTGAAGCCACCAGTTCCACCAGCAGACTTTACTTTTAGGTATTTGTATATCTTACTGACTGTGCCGAGTTCCTTGCCCTTGAGCATTATCTTCTTGATGATTGTGGATTGCTCATTGAATCCTCCAATCTTTGGATGTATGCTTGATGGCTTACCCTTCAATGGATTATTCTTATTCCTATTAGTGGCAACGATAGCACCTTTATTGTTGGTTATAATGTAGTCTCCCTCATAAGGGTCTCCCAATACTGAGCTTCCTTTCTTAAGGTCTATGCTTAACTTTTGGCTGTCAATGTCAAGGCTTGCAGATTCAACAGTTAAAGTCTTGTTGTTTATGTCCTTGAACCTTTGGCCATCATCATAGCCCTTGAAGTTCAATGATAATAAGTCATCTACCTTAACCTGTAAGAATGCAGGTATCTCGAGTTTACCTGCATATTCAGTTCCAGTATTGATTAGGCTTTTTGCCTTTGTCTTTGACTCTGCCTTTGACAAGTTACATTTCTGACTTTGGGTTTCTGTAGCAGCAGTAGTCTTAGAACCTGTGACTGTAGCTGGTTTCAATTTACCCCTTACCTTTGTGGCCTTGTCCTGTCCTGAAGTACCGCAGTAGTCCGCATCACATTTGGAACAGGTTATTTCACCTTCAGGGGTTTTCTTTGGATTGAATGTCAATGTTCCTTTGGACTTGCAAAGGGGGCAGTAATTCTTCCAAGTGTGCTTTGTGAGTTTGTACTCGAAACCTTTCTTGGATGGATATGTCTTTACAGTGATGGTGTTGTTGTCTTTGCTTACTTGTTTAACTCCTTTCAAAACCATTCTATTCACCATTCCATTTTTAGCAGTTGAAAGTATTAGGGTTACTATAGTATGCTAGGTGTCCACCATTCATTGCATGATTACCCCATCCTTTGCTTGTAGTGGTGTCGGTTGCAAACCATTTACTATTCAGTTTGGTTTCTGGATAGAAGTGTCCTTTTATATGGTTGCATCTTACTTGTAAACCTACACTTCCTGCAAGGCTCATGTAAAGGTGGGTTTGGTCTGCACAATTGCCATTCCTCTTATTCAAGGTGCCTAATGCTCCCTTCTTCGTACAAGCATAATTGCTATACTTGATGTTGTTTCGCATCCATTTCCATATTGCCTTTGCCTTATCATTATCTGTCTTGGCAGAGCCTATGATTGAATTGGCTTGCTTGACAATCTTAGTATTGATGTTGTACTTGTTGATGAAAGCTTGACCATCACTATTAGTATCACTCACTCCACTTGAAGAGCCTGAACTTTTGCTGATGTTCTCAGTACAGTCAACAGCATCTCCTTCAATGTAACCCCAAGTGGCTATCATATCCCTTGAAGCTGTAGCAGTTGCTTTAGTTGCACCATTATACACCACTCTTCCGACAGTTACAACATTATCAGTTGTTAATGTTTCATCGTAACTTATGATCGTATTTGTGCCGTCTCCAGTGGTGGTGAACTTGTAGCCTTGTTCAGTATTGATGTTCTTTCCAAAATGAAGTACTCCATCTATATCAACATAACATTCTACTGGGTTTCCTGCTTTCCATTCAAGATATTGCAATTGCCTTGCGATTTCCCATATGCTTTTCTTCTCCCATTTAAGATACGAATGCTTATTTGTGGTTTTGGTTAAACCTGCAAGGCTGAACTGGTTAGGGTCATTCTTCAACAACTTCCTTAACAAGTTATAACTTGTGATATCATTGTAACTGACACTGCTAATCTTGCTCATGTACAACCTTAGGTAACTGACGCAATCATAATCATACAAACCATTAGTTGATTCCTTGGCCTTGTAGATTTGGCCTCCGAAACCATACCGTTTCCCCCTGGGGTCATTGTACCTTACCCTTGTCCCCTGGACTAAAGGCTGGTTGGAGCGGAAGCTTAATGAGTCTGCGGAATCTGACTTGTACTCTATCTTAGCATTGTTGAAGGGTATGCTATGGAAGTTTGTCTGTGCTAATTTGGCAGTGTCGCTAACATATAATGTTCCAATACTCAATTCAACACTCCCTCCTTATCATTTCTTCTTCTTTTTGCTTGTGATGTTGTACTTCTTACGCCAGTAATCCCTAGTGACTTTATCCCATTGTCCTTGATTGGATTTGGAGACTTTTATCTTATAGGCTTTCTGCAGCTTATTGACTTCCTGCTTAGTATATTTAAGGTAATCGCCATCAATCTTATAACCTTTGTAGTATCCTTTTTTCTGCAGGAACTTCTGCAAATACTTGACACATTTCTTATTAACCATACCATACTTCAAAGTTCCACAATCAGTTAAGAGTATTGTGATGTAACTGCTTGTCTTCTTGGCTGTGGTCTTCTTGGCCTTGGTAGTGGTTGTTTTCTTAGTTGCGGATTGACCTATACGCTTGAAAGTGGCATTAACAATATTCGGCTTCACATACTCGGTAAACTCCCAATTGATAAGGTAGGAACCGTTAAGTTTCTTCTCCTCCTTAAAATCTGTCAAGTAATAATTGCCGTTCACTTGAAGGTCTGAAGGCCCTACCAGTACACCATCCTTATTGGTGTAAGTCTTCGCAAGGTTACGATAAGCAGATAGTATATCTAATTCATCCTTGCTTACAACACTACTGAAAGACAATACTGTACCATTGGTGGAAAGGTACTCAACACTATTCCCACCAGTAGAGCCGATGAAAGTATTAACAGAATAATTCCTATCCTTAACCTTATTGATTGAGTCAAGAACATACTGTATCTTGACCCCTGCAAATTTCACTTCCACTATTATTCAACTCCTCGTAGCACATTTTGTTTATAGATCTCATCAGACAGTTTCCTTACAATGAAGTCACCAGCAGACTCTTCAATGATACCATTTAGTACGATGTTTGGTCTTCCGCCAGTTGCATTGCTGATGTTGCTTATCAAGTTAGTGTTTGCGCTGCCTATACCGTTGACGCTTCCCATGCTGATACCAGCACTACCAGTAGTGATTCCAGCGCTTCCTCCAATGCCCATTAACATATTATAAGCATTCTTGATGTTGTCAATGATTGGCTTTAGAGTGTTATAAGCGTTCATGAATGGAGCGGTTATAGCATGAGTTACACCATTGAAAGCACCTTGTACAAGTCCTTTAACTCCATTGAAAGCATTTCCTATCATATTGGCTATTGACCTTGCTTTAGCGGTGGCTTGATTCCAAAGGTTCATAGCTGCAGATATGATGCTCCATATCGCTGAGAATGAAGCGGATATTCTACCGACAAGCCAAGCACCAACTGCAGTTATCGCATTCACTAATCCTGACAATGCCCCACTAATGAACGAGTACAGTTGCTGACCGAACATTACTATGCTTGCCCAGGCGTTGTCTACCATTGCACGGAACCAGTCAACATTCTGGTAAGCCCATATCAATGCAGCAGCCAAAGCGATTAATGCAATAACAACCAATATGATAGGGTTCATGGCGAGTACAGCATTCCACGCCATAGTTGCGGCTTCAGCTAAAGTTATCTCTCCAGTCAATACTGCAACTACAGTTCCATATGCAGCAGTAGCTGCACTTAGTACTGCTTCAGATGCAGCTGATAATTTAGACACTATATCCAATTCCCTAAGGTAGGATACTATACCTACATCTTTGATTGCTTTCATACCAGTTGCCATTTGACCAAGCCCAGAGATGGTGTCTATGATAGGACCTCCTGCAACTGAACCTGCTACAATACCCATTCCCACAAGACCATTAGTAGCATCGTTTAATTGGAGGATGTAATCCATTGCTCCTTTCTCTGCACCCAACCACATTGAACTTAATGCGTCTTGGGAATTATAGAGCATACCTTCCCATTCTGCTTGCTTGTTAAGCATAGTGTCCTGTGTAGAAATACCTCCATAACCAAGGTCATTCAAGACTTGTTGCATTGCAGCTTGTCTTTCCATGAAAGTGTTGGCTTCTTTGAGTTTGTCAACTTGACTACTTACGATGGATCCTCTTTCAAGTTCTGCAGTGTTACCATCCAATAGGTATTTCATGATGTCCTGTTGGGATTCGGTTGCCATCTTTCCCATGGTAGCGGAACCTGCCATATAATCGGCCATGGTCTTGGTTGCTGCTTCCATTTCACTTGGATTCAAGTCATTCCCAAGTGCTTGTGCAGTTGACAACACAGACCGCATTGTGTTGTCATCACCAGGCATACTGGCCACAATATCAGATATGTCTTGATAGGTTTGTTTGGCTTTGTCTGCTCCAAGGTTCATCTCAAGGAATGCCTTGTTCTGTTCAGATTGCATTCCTGCTTGTTCAACTTCCTGTAGAGCATCCTTCAAGTCAAGCACACCTTGCTTGGCTTTGCCTACCCCATCACTAAGGTTCTGCATTGCTTGTTGAACAGCTGCATCATCAACATCAATGACGAATTCAGCACTACCATTAAGACCTTCCTCTTTCTCACCAGCAGCATCTAAACCATCATCATCAACAGCAACTTCAAACCCAACCACTTTATCAGCGAGACTGTCCAATAATGCTTCCAATTCTTTGACTTGTTCGTCATCGACATCAGCAGCAACTTTAATCTTTACTTCCTTTTCAACCATCTTGCTGAATCTCCATTATGTTTTAATATGTTAAGAATGAATTCTTGCTTGACCTGAAATTGCCAATCTCATCAGTGATTATTATGATCGCCATTTGCTGAAAACGATTCAAATCCATATAATCATCTAGGCTTAACTGTATGATATTACGGTCAAACATTCTTGTGATATGGCAAAGTTTGCCAGTCTTATAATTCAACTGTTCCTTCAAGAAATCGTTCTATCTGCTCCGAAGAAGCCTTATCTGTTTGTATGCCACTAACCTCATATATGCATTTGATTATATCAGTGGTGACACCTGCAGGGATATTATCCAATAGTATGTCAATCTTATCCTTAGGATAGGATGTTCCATCCTCTTTGACAAGACATTGGTATATGAGTTCATCGTTCATCTTCATAATGTCCTTCTGCCCATACTGTGCGTAAAGTTTCATGAAGGTTCTTTGACTTATCGGTTTCACATAGAAACTATAATCAGTATCCTCATAACTGATTATGTATTTCTTATAAAATTCGTTGTTGAGGATTCTCTGTTCAGTCTCCACTAACAAATCCTCTAGGCTCTTCTCTGCCATCCATTATCACCCTATAAAAAAAATTTAAAAAAAAATAAAGGAACCAAACCAAAAGGTTTTAGTTCCTAGTGACTTCTTCATCCAAATCTTCTGCAGTAAACTCAATAGATTCAGTGGTTAAGGAGTCTACATTGATTTCTTTACTGTACTTAGATACTAAGCAACCAAGGAAAATTTCCTTAACAGTATAGGAGGTTCCTCCTTTCTCACGGACAATCTCTTTGATAGTTACTTCACCTTTGTTGGTTCTCATGTCTTTCAATACATTACGCATTGCAAGGTAAGTTTCAACATCAGGTGCGATAAGTTTATCGACACTTACGGTGTACTCAGTTTTATCGATACCGAAGTTCACAGGACCATCAAAAGTTTTCTCAGTGGATACTTCCGCATTCTCATCTATCTTTACACCAGTACCACGGCCGAAAGTGACTCCATTAATAATAATTGTCTTATCTGCCATCCATAATCACCTCTTAGATTACATCGTAGGTTAAGTTCGCATCGATTTCAGTTACTACACCATCGAATACGATTTCCTCAATGTTAGCTCTTACACAATCTCTGTTCACTTTTTCAACACTGTACTTGATGTCCTCTACAAGGCCGAGAGTGTCAATGCATTCATGTTTTACTCTTGCGAGTCTTTGCTCGATAGCATCCAAGGTTATAGCATTGTTCTTTTCACCAAGGAAATCTTCCAAGTTGAAAAGGTTTATTATGTAATTGATAGTTCTTTCCATGTACAAGTCCAAGTGTACAGTAGCTCCATCAGTAGCAGTGACAACATGAGGTAACCTGCTGTTAACGATAACAAAAGTCTTTTCTGCACGGTTCAAACATTTAGCAACAGGAATACCTGCTTCAACAAGTTTGTAACCCATGTCAGAGGATTGTGCAAAGGTCATTTCAGCATTGACTGCTTCAACACCATCCAAGGTTTTCATAGTGAAGCTTGCATCAACTCTACGTTCACAGACCAATCCACAGTAGTATGCTGCAGATTGTGCTACAGACAATTCAGTATTGTTGACAGTGAACTGTTGACAGATTAAACCGAAACAACCTCCATCTGCAAAAGTGGCAGCAGTGGTAACATAATCAGCTGCAGCAGACCTGGTGACTGGAGCGATTAATCCTACAGGATGGGATGATTCAAACCTATCATCAATATAGGATTTAATGCTTGCAAGGTTAGTGTCAGTTAAAACGTAAGGTATCAATAAGATATCGTAATTCTCTTCAAGGCTGGTTGCAGCAGTAACAATCTCTGCACCAGTAGGGCTACCTGCGGTAGATGGGTTGATGTCTACAATAATCACATCAGTAGCACCACCACGGAATAAAGGTTCAAGGCATTGATCACCCACTGGTGAACTACTAGTGATTGTTCCAGTGGTTGCTTCAGCTACTGCATTAGCATAAGTGTTTACACTTATAGGAGCAGATAATGATTTACTGAACTCTGCTACGATTGCAACTTTACCTGCAATTCCTGGTGAACCTTTTGGGACATTGTCCACTTGTGTAACTGTAATTTTTGGTATAATTGCCATAGTTATTCTCCTAAATATTCT
>Ga0326512_10004005_pt1 | contig 10737 bp, 18 predicted proteins | sample 1_2617_0518_D_FD_203652 | JGI IMG/M metagenome (GOLD analysis project Ga0326512, IMG submission 203652) | Bovine rumen microbial communities from UC Davis, California, United States - 1_2617_0518 | ecosystem: Host-associated > Mammals > Digestive system > Stomach > Rumen | place: USA...
TCTGCCTTTTTAGCAAAGGATGAAGATGTTATTATCTTGACAAGAAATGGTTATGGAATTAAGATAGCTTCTAAAGAAATCTCCGCTTCTGGACGTGTAACAATGGGTGTTAAGGGAATTACACTTGGTAAAGATGATGAAGTAGTATGTGCACTCCCGATTAGAGATTCGAATGATTCACTCGCGGTCTTCGCGGAAGCCGGAACAGCTAAGAAATTCCCGATTAAGGAAATCACTCTACAAAATCGTGGAGGTAAAGGACTTATTTATAGTAAGGAACCTGCGGCCGCCGCCTGTTTAATCTCTGATGGAGATACAGTGCTTGTAGTGGGAAATAAAAATTCGATTTGTATAAAAGCGGAAGATATTCCAGTAGGCCAAAGAACTACTATGGGTAATCAAATTATTAAAGGTAGTAAAGTTATCGGAGTGAGTAAAGTATGAATTTAAAAGATTTTTGTTTTTATAAAAATCAATTTGAAGAGCTAAAACAAATTGTAGAGCAATGCCCAATAACAATGGACCAAATCGTTTTATGTGCAGAATAGCTTGGCAAAATCGCGGAGTATGGTAAACTTGGGGTTTACTATCACATATTGTTCGATGGCGCTCACTCAACTTGAATAATTAAAAAATTTTTTATATAATAATCGTAGATTAAGGAGATAAAAATGCAGGATTTAATTAAAAGATTAAATGAAGCAACTAAGGCATATGACGAAGGTAACCCAATAATGTCAGACGCTGAATGGGATAGATTATATTTTGAATTAAAGGTTTTAGAAGAGAAGACTGGTATAATTTATCCCGATTCTCCTACTCAAACAATTAATTATGAGGTAGTAAACAAGCTTTCAAAAGTAAAACATAGTCATAAAATGCTATCTTTAGAAAAAACCAAGAACGTGGATGAAGTTGAGGCTTTTTTAGGCAATAATGATTATGTGGTTATGGCAAAATTAGATGGACTTACGTGCTCCCTGACCTACGAAAACGGAGAGTTGGTACTGGCAGAAACCAGAGGGAACGGAGTGGTAGGAGAAGATGTAACTCACAACGCAAAAGTTATATCTTCTATTCCACAAAAAATCAGTTATAAAGAAACTTTAATCGTTGATGGTGAAATTATATGTTTTGAGTCAGATTTTGTTGATTTTTCTCAAGATTATAAAAATCCACGCAATTTTGCGGCCGGGTCAATTAGACTTTTAGATGCCAAAGAGTGCGCTGGCCGCAAACTTTCTTTTATAGCTTGGGATATGATAAAGGGATATGACGAAGAAGATTTATTTACCAATAGATTAAATTTACTTCAAAATTTAGGATTTCAAACAGTACCTTGGATAAAAGAAAATCCGATTTATGCTATAGCAGACATGAAAGACTATTGTCAGCATAACAATTATCCAATAGATGGTGTCGTTTTTAAATTTGAAAGTGTAAAGTTTGGTAAATCTTTGGGAGAAACTTCACACCATTTTAAAAATGCCATTGCCTATAAGTTTGCTGACGATGAATATGAGACCGTTCTACGAGATATAGAATGGTCAATGGGAAGAACTGGAATTTTAACTCCTGTAGCAATTTTTGACCCAGTGGATATGGATGGTAGCTTAGTGTCTAGAGCAAATTTGCACAACATTAACATACTAACAGATATTCTTGGAGAACCTTATGTCGGACAAAAGATTTGGATAATCAAGAGTAATATGATTATTCCGCAGGTTATTAGGTCAGAGATAGTTAAAGAACATAATTCTACAATTCCATTTATTGCAAAATGTCCATGCTGCGGCGAACCAACCTCGATTATTGAATCGGACAGTGGAACTAAAGAACTATATTGTTCTAATCCATTGTGTAGTGGAAAGCTAATTAATAGATTAGACCACTATCTTGGTAAGAAGGGCTTGGACGCAAAAGGTATTTCAGAAGCAACCTTAGAAAAATTAATTGAATGGGGCTGGGTGTCCAATATCGAGGATATTTATAGTCTTTATTTATTTAAAGATGAATGGAAGAAAAAGCCCGGTTTTGGAGAAAAATCCGTTAATAATATTTTAGAAAGCATCAATAATAGTAAAACAACCACTCTTACTAAATTTATCACTGCTATTGGAATTCCACTGATTGGAAACGCAATGGCAAAAACCTTGTCTAATTATTTTAAAACATGGGAAGCGTTTAGAGAAGCGGTAAAAACTGGTTTTGATTTTTCTAAATTGGATGATTTTGGTCTTATTACTTCAGAAGCAATTTTAAATTTTGATTATACAGAAGCAGATAAACTTTATCTATATCTTAATCTTGAGATAGAAGATGTTCCAGTTTCTAATAAGTTAGAAGGCAAAAAGATTGCAATTACAGGAACACTTCATAATTTTAAAAATCGTTCGGAATTACAAGCTGTAATCGAACAAGCAGGGGGAAAAGTGGTCTCATCTGTTACAAAAAATACAAGTATTTTAATTAACAATGATACTGCGTCAGCCTCAAGCAAAAATATAACTGCCAAAAAACTGAATATTCCTATCATTACAGAAGAACAGTTTATGACGGATTATATTGACTAACAAAAAAATTTTTTATATAATAAAAATGTAAAAAATGAGGATGAAAAAAATTAAATGAAGAAAAAAGAGTTAAAGCAGTTAGCTCAAAAAATTGCTGATGCTGAATTAAACATTCAACGAAACGAAAACGTGGAAGAATCCAAAGAATTGATTATGAAACTAACAAGCCAAGTTGATTGGCAATATTTAGATTAGTTGGATGAATTAATTCAAACACTTCTTCACAAATCCGAAAATTAATTTTTTTACAAAAAACAAATATTTTATTTATTAAAAGGAGATTATGTAATTATGGCTATGAAGGAAAATTCTAAGAAGGTTCTAAATTATCTAAAGGGTATTAACGGTCAGGACGTGACTGCCGCAGACGTTGCTGAGGCTCTGGGTCTTGAGAAGCGTTCCGTTGATGGTATTTTTACCTCTGCTATTCAGCGCAAGGGTCTGGGTGTTCGCACCGAGGCAGAAATCGAGCTTCCTGATGGTAAGCACAAGGCTGTAAAGTTCCTGAGTCTAACCCCTGCGGGGATGGCTTTTGATCCCGACGCAGACGAAGAGTAATATAGAATTGTTAAAGGGGTAAGATATACGCTTACCCCTTTTATTTTTTTCACATGACTATATTATATATTTTACTAGGTCTAATAGCGGGTAGTCTTGGGGTATATCTGCTATTAAGGCCCAAATTAAAATTAACAGCTTAGAAAAATCTTGCTATTGAGTAGGAGAACCAAAAGCTTGAAATCGAAAATGCTAATTTAAATAGCATGAAGAAAGATAAAGAAGAGTTATTGCACTAGGCCGAAAAAGAATATCTTGCCATGGGTGCCAAAAGAGAGGAAATAAGAGAATCTCTTGAGAATCTAAAGGAGACGCAAACCAAGGCTGCTGACGATATTTTTGTTTTAGCGAGACAAAATGCTGAGTAGGCTTTTGATAACGAAGTTGAAAGAATTAATCAAGAGCTAGAAGCCAATAGAGAGCAAGCCGACAAAGAATACAAACAAACTTTAAAAGAGTTAGTTGAAGATTTTTCTAAAGAGGCTGCGGCCGCAGGTTTAGAGCTCTCTAAGCTCAGACAAGAGTTGGCAGAAACAAAGTCTATAGTAGATAGCGCGGTTGCCGACCGCAAACGAGCCGTCGAAATGGAAGAAAAAAGCGACTTTTATAAGCTATAGCTATCTCACGAAGATATATAGGAGATAGCTAAATTAAGAGAAGTATTACCCTATCTCCGGGACAAAGAGCCTTTAAATAAGGTTATCTATAAAGTATATTATGAAAAGCCATATACCGATTTGGTTGGCCGAGTATTAGGATAGGGTAAGCGCACTGGTATTTATAAAATTACCAATACTAAAAACGGTATGTGTTATGTGGGTCAAACCCTAAACGGACATGAGCGCTGGCGACAACATATAAAAAGAGGGGTTGGCGCAGAACCCGCAACTCGTAATAAATTATACCCGGCAATGCTTGAATTTGGCGTAGAAAATTTCACATTTGAATGGATTGAAGATTGTGATGCCGTTTTTCTTGACGAAAGAGAATAGTATTGGTAGGAATATTTTCATGCGAAGGACTTTGGATATAGCATAAAATGAAAAATAAATATTTTATACAAAGAGACAATACTTTTTACACAAAAATGACAAAAGATGAAATACTAGCATCTGTAGATATGGCAGATCCGATTTCATTTTTACCTATTCTAAAAGATATGAATTATCCCTATTGGGAAGATTAGTGGATGAAATTTCTTAAGAGGCACGGTCCAGAATCTAATATTATAGGGAGATATATCTCTTTAATGAGACTAAAAGGTTATAAAGGATATACTTGGGCTGATACGCCATTGATTGCAGCTTATCTAGAAAGACAAAAAGAAAATGAAAAAAAGAAGGTTGTATAGAAAATGATTAAAGTGTTTACTGTTAATGCAAACGGAAAAATTTCGCTTACAAAAGAGGAACTTCAAGACCTGCTAAATGAAGCCTATTGGGATGGCTTTTCCAATGGTAATAAAAGTACTACTTATACCTATTCTACTCCATCGCAACCCTACTACACTTGGACAACTGCCAATATGGGAATTGGCGATTCGACCTCTTATACTTTAACGACCAGCCAGGTGAATAATGGTGACAAATGAATTTTTTGAAGCCTTTGTATACGATACCTCGTTACCAAAAGCATATCATCAGGCTTTAACAATTCTTTAGCAAGCAGAAATTACCCCTTGTCCAGATTGGGATACTAACCAAAAAGAATGTTCTATGACTATGATAATAGAAAATCCTTTAGAAGAGCCCATGATAAGTAAGCTATCTTTTTGCGACCCAATGAGTCTAGAGCAGTATCGACAGGAAATGCTCGATGGTATTTTGGATTTTGAGGTGGATTATGGTAATTGGAGTTATACCTATCATATGCGTATGGTAGGATACCCTATTACTATCTTTGGTAAACCCGACTATCTTAATCAAATTCATTTTGTTATAGATGAGCTGTAGCGTAATCCATATTCGCGAAGAGCTGTTATAGATATTCGCAATAATGATGAAGACGCTTATAGTAACGATCCAGCATGTTTGCAACATATCCAGTTCTTTATTCGAGATAACAAGCTTCATATGAAAGTATTATTTCGTTCCAATGACGCTTGTAAAGCCACTTTTATGAACGCATTTGCTTTAATAATGTTGCAACAGAGAGTTGCAAATGAATTGGGTGTAGAAGTTGGTAGTTATACACATCGAGCAAATAGTTTTCATTGTTATGAGAAAGATTTCAAAATGCTAGACGGATATGTTGAACGTATAAAAACCGATCCCGATTCGCTATGCTATTCTTATCAAGATGACTGGAAGGAGCTTATGGAAGAAGCCCAACCCGCTATTAATGAAAAAGTAGATTCCCTAATGGCCAAAGACTTGCCTTTGTATTAAAAATTTGATATAATATATATAGAAAAAGTAAAGAAAGGTTATAAATATTATGTCAAAAAAACAAGTATTTATTGATTATGTTGCACAGCTCTTTGATGAAAGTCACGACGATATTCCAGAAGATGCTTGGGACTATTGGAAGGCTTTATTAGCGGAAAAGAGTACAGAAAAACCCCAATTCACTGATAATGGCAAGGTTATTTTAAAATTTTTAAAAGATAATGTTCAAATTGAAACATGGAAGTCAAAAGATATAGCCGAAGGTATTGGAATTTCTTCAAGAGGAGTTTCAGCGAGCGCTCGAAAGCTCGTAAACGATGGATATATTGATAAAGTAGGACAAGATCCGGTGTTTTATGTTTTGACAGAAAAAGGAAAAGAAGTTATATTTGAAGATTAAAAAGGAGATTAAATAAAAGATATGCGTAAGACTAAGAATACAACCTATATTGAAGGCTATATTTATGAGCACAAGCTTGAGGCTCGTGTGACAGGCGAAAATTCTAAGAATCCTGGCACTCCATTTATCATGGGCAACCTTGATATTGCTACTGATAATGCGATTACAAATATTGTAACCGTTCACTTTACTTATGTTACTCCCGTAACTTCTAAGGGCAATCCTAACGCCACTTACGAGGTATTGAAAGGAATTATTGATGGTAAGTACAAGACCGTCATGGGTAGTGGCAAGGAAGTTGCCAATAAGGTTCGTATTGACAGCGCCATTGGTCTTAATGAATTTTATTCTGATAGAAATGGCACAAGTGAACTCGTTTCTGTAAAGAGAAATGAGGGCGGCTTTGTTCATATTACCGACTCCCTCAAGGAAAATGAGAATGAGCGCAACACCTTTACTGCTGATATTGTAATTACTAACGTGTCTCGCGTGGAGGAGAATCCTGAGCGTAACATTACTGAACATTCTATTGTTCGTGGATGCGTTTTTGATTTTAGAAATTCTATTCTCCCCGTAGAGTTCGTAGTTCGTCATCCAGGAGCGATGAATTACTTTGAAAGCCTTGAAGCTACTTCTTCTCATCCTGTATTCACTCAGGTAAGTGGTGTTCAGGTTTCTCAGACCGTAAGTCGTTCCGTTGAAACCACAACCCCTTGGGGTGAGACTGTCGTTAAGACAATTCCCTCTTCTCGTAGAGAGTGGGTCATTACCAATGCTCTCACGGAGCCTTATGATTTTGGTAATGATAGTGAAGACTTGACTCCTGCTGAGCTTGTTAAGATGATGGGTCAGCGTGAGACTGATTTGGCAACCATTAAGAGCCGTCAGGATGAGTATAGAGCTTCTCGTGCGGCCGCCCCTGCGCCGACCGCAACTCCAGCCCAGGCAAGCTCTCAGGGTTTTAACTTTTAATGGAAGTATGTGTTGATTTAGAAGAGGTAAAAGGCTTTGTTACAAGCGAAGCCTTTACCCACTTCCTACTTTGGAACAGCGCAGATATGTCTATGGCTGCTTATATTTTCCAAACATTATTACATCAAATTGATATAGATATGGAGAAGTAGAATAATGGCAATTAATCTTTTAACAATTCAGCCTAATAAAGTGTCTCGTGACCTGAGCGGATATATCACCTACATCTATGGACCTCCTAAGGTCGGCAAAACTACTTTGTGTTCTAAATTTCCCGGAGCACTTCTATTAGCTTTTGAAAAAGGATATAATACAATTCCTGGTATTTTGGTTCAGCCCATTGAAAAGTGGTCAGAGGTTAAGGAAGTTATTAGGGAACTAAAGAAGAAGGAAGTTAAGGACGTATATAAGACGATTATTATTGATACCATTGACATAGCTGGTAGCCTGTGCGAAAAGTATGTGTGTAGTCAGCTGGGTATTGACAGTATCGGCGATGGCGGATGGACGAATAATGGCTGGTCTCGCTATAAGAAAGAATTTGAAGAGACTTTTAGAACGATAACTTTGCAGGGATATGCGCTTGTTTTTATCTCTCACAACCAAGAGAAAACCTTTAAGCGTAAGGATGGTACAGAGTATAACATGACTATACCAACCGCACAGAAGTCTATCAACAATATTGCGAAAGATATGGCAGACCTGTATTGTTACGCAGAACTTGATGAAGTTTCTAAAGAGCGTAAGTTGGTTATGCGTTCTTTGGATAACACAATTGAGTGTGGCAGTCGTTTTAAATATATGGCTAATGAGATTCCGCTTGACTATGACGCTCTTGTGAGAGCGGTCAACGAAGCAATTGACAAAGAAGCAAAAGAAAATAATAATCAATTTGTCACCAACGAGCGAGTGGTGGCGCCAGTGGAAGAGCAGTATAATTATGAAGAACTATTAACCGAATTTAATGATTATGTTACACCCCTAATGCAGAAAGACCCTCAGTATTATGGACCGCGTATTGTGTCTATTGTTGAGAAATATCTTGGCAAAGGGAAGAAAATCGCAGACTCTACTATTGACCAGGTTGATTTAATTTATCTTGTTGTTTCTGAGCTTAAAGCAGATTTGAAATAAGCCAGAGTTTATACTCTGGCTTATTTTTTATCGGAGTGATTTTATGGCAAAACATATAGTTATATGTAAATATTGCGGAGAAAAGTTTGATGCTAATAAAGAGCCTTATGTGATGGCTAGTTCAAGACGCTACGCTCACGCTAGTTGCGCGGCCGCCGCAGACGCATCAAAAACCCAAGAAGAACGAGATAAAGAAGCTTTAGAAGCCTATATTAAACAATTATTTAATATACCCAAACTAACGCCAAAAATTAATTAGCAAATAAAAACTTTTTCTGAAAAAAATGGATATTCTTATTCGGGTATGCTAAAATGTTTAATTTATTTCTTTGAAACACAAAAACATTCAATTGACCAAGCCAATGGAGGAATAGGAATTATCCCTTATATATGGGAGCAAGTTCAGCAATACTATTTTTCACTTTGGCTTATACAACAAAAGAATGAGAATAAAAATATTCAAGAGTTTAAACCTCGAGAAATTATCATTTCCATCCCACCACCGCCAAGAAAAATCAAAAAACGAAAATTATTTAGCTTTTTAGATAAGGAGAATGAAGAGTGAGCTCAAAATATGTTGATACTACAAGTATAATGTAGGTCATCGGCAACGTCTACAAGAATCCTTCTCTCCTGGATTAGACAGATAAATATGTAATTACAGATGAAGATTTTCCAGACCAATTCCATAAGATAGCTTTTGGTACTATTTTTAAATTGCATGAGCTTGGGGCGCAAAAGATTACTTTAAATGATATTGTAAATTTCTTATCAACTCGTCCAAAAAGTGAAGCTATCTTTAAGCAGCAAAAAGGCGAAGCGTGGTTTACCAAAATTATTGACTCTGTAATTCCCGAATCGTTTGATTATTATTATGATAGATTAAAGAAATTTTCACTGCTAAGGGCTTATGATAATTTTGGAATTGATGTTAGTGATATTTATGATATTGATAATATTCTAGATTCCAAAAAGAAGCAACAACAAGAAGATATTTTGGATAACTCTTCTTTAACGCAAATCGCAGATATGATAGACAGTAAAATAGATGCTATTCGTTTAAAATTTGTTGATGATTGTTATGAAGAAGCAGAACAAGCCGGTGAAGGAATTTTTGACCTAATAGAAAGTTTTAAATTTCGTCCAGAAGTAGGAGTACCTTTATATGGGCCTTTTATTAATACTGTGACGCGCGGAGCCAGGCTTAAAAAGTTCTACTTACGGAGCGCAGCGACCGGGGTTGGCAAGACGCGCAGTATGATTGCTGACGCCTGTTACATAGGTTGCGACCGAATATATGATGAATATGTTGGATGGATTAAAACCGGAGCCGCGCAGCCAACTCTATTTATAACAACAGAGCAGGAAAAAGAAGAAATCCAAACAATGATGTTAGCCTTTTTGTCAAATGTTAATGAAGAACATATCATTAATGGGCGATACGAAGGCGATGAAGATAATAGGGTATTAGAAGCAGCCAAGATATTATCCGAAAGTAAAATCTATATTGATGAACTACCGGATTTTTCATTGCAGGATATTGAAAATCATATTAAAAAGAATATTCGTGAACACGATGTACAATATGTTTTTCAAGACTACATACACACTTCTATGAAGATTCTTGAAGAAATTACTCGACGTAGCGGTGGTGTGCGTCTGAGAGAGGATAATATTCTATTTATGTTATCCAACAAACTTAAAGACTTATGTAATCAATATGGAATTTTTATAATGTCTGCTACTCAGCTCAACGGAGATTATGTCGATGCAGAAACCCCAGACCAGAATTTACTTCGTGGAGCCAAGGCTATTGCGGATAAAATTGATTATGGCGCTTTGTTACTACTTTCAAGAGAGCGTGATTACGAAGCTCTTGAACCCATATTATCAAAATCAACTTTTGAAAAACCAATTATTAAAATGTCTATTTACAAAAATAGACGAGGAAGATATAAGGGTATTTACCTTTGGTGTAAGGCCGATTTGGGCACTTGCCGCATACAACCCATGTTTGCAACCGGATGGGATTATGAATTAATTCAAATGGATGATGTAAAAATCGAATTAAAAGATGAAGCTCCTTGGGAGACAAAGAAAGGATAAAATCTAATGACAGTAAATAAGACAGGTTCTCTACATGAAAGAGTTGGAAGCGTAGAATATATCATGAATAGCGCAATGGCGGACGAAATTTTAAAAACTCGCAAGGGCGACGACAAAAAGCTGCGGCCGCAGGACTATTTAATCAAATATGTAAATGAGGATTGCGGACTGCTGAGAAATTGCACCAAAGTGACAGTGATTTAATTGTTAATTTTTGACAAGAAAGAAATTCGAGATAGTTTAACTCTTGAACAAGTTTATGAGCTTTTAGACCACTGGGGAGCTGAACCAGAATACTGCCCAACTGGTCTAATTGCTCGGACCATTTGTCACAATCCACCTAATGAGCCGGCTTCTCGCAAATTATATTATTATCAAAATACTACTTTATTCCAATGTTATAGTAATTGCGGATTATTTGATATTTTTGAACTAACAATCAAAGTAATGCAAATTCAGCATAACATCACATATGATTTAAATGAAGCGGTAAGATGGGTTGCTTAGTATTTTGGTTTTTCGGGCAAAGAAGAAAATATTGAAGAAATAAATTCATTAGAGGATTGGAATATTTTTGCCGGATATGATAGGATTTAGGATATATAGA
>Ga0326512_10004006_pt1 | contig 10735 bp, 7 predicted proteins | sample 1_2617_0518_D_FD_203652 | JGI IMG/M metagenome (GOLD analysis project Ga0326512, IMG submission 203652) | Bovine rumen microbial communities from UC Davis, California, United States - 1_2617_0518 | ecosystem: Host-associated > Mammals > Digestive system > Stomach > Rumen | place: USA: California...
GTCGGTGTGGTATTCACCCCAGTCGGCAGTGAGCATAGCGGTGCCGTCGACCAGTTTTCCGCCTTCGAAGAAATTGCCGAAGGAGTACATGCGGTCGTAGTCGAGTGAGTCGCAATAGAGGGTGGAGTTGCGGTGCTTCAGGATGACATTGTAGCGGGCCTGGGCCAGCTGGTCGTTGCCGTCGTAGTAGGCATAGTCGCTGGTGAGCCGCAGGGTGTCGCCCTGCACCATCTTCACATGTCCCCAGGCCTCAAAGCTGTTGGTGGCTTCATAGAAGTGGGCACTGTCGCAGTAGAGGTTGGCACCGATATGCCGGAAATGCACATGTCCGTGGAGCACCTGCGCATCACCGTTGCGATACTGGTCATAGTGCAGGTTGTCGGCATGTACGAGATACACCTTCTTGTCCTGCTGCGTTTTCTTGCGGGCAGGGCGCTTGCGTGCCGGCTGCATGGCAAACACCATTCCCAGCACCAACGCTGCTACTATGAACAAAAAGGCTCTCTTCATTCCTCATTCCTCATTTCTCATTCCTCATTTGAGTGTGCGCAAGGCACACACTCATCTCACCCACCCTTCGTACTCGAAGTCGCAGTTGCGGTAGCGCTCGTTGATACGGACGTAAGTAGACTTGATGCGCTTCACCAGCCAGTCGTGAATCACCTGTTCACGACGCTTGTTGAGCACCATGTTCTTCAACACCTGGAAGTCACCGGTGATGGTGGCCTTATGTCCCTCTGTGCGGCTCTTCAGTTTGGCAATGGCACAGACGGTCTTGCCACGTTCGCTAATCATCGAGAAAGGCTTGCTGATGTTGCCCACCGACAGGGTGTCGATGGCTCTGGCCACCTCTGAAGGCAGCTCAGAGAGCTTGAAGCGCGAGGTACGGCCCTCCTGGGTGACATTGGCCATCAGACCATTGTTGTTGCGCGTGTCTTTATCATCGGAAATCACAGAGGCACCCGCCTCGAAGGTAAACTTTTCATCGCAGATATCGGTACGGATGGAGTCCAGACGAGCCAGCGCCTTCTCGATGGCATCGACGCTCACCACCGGCTTGCGCAGAATATGACGCACCTTGATTTTCTCACCGCGCTTGTCGATGAGCTGGATGATGTGGAAGCCAAACTCCGACTCCACAATCTTCGACACACGCTTGGGGTCGGTGAGCCCGAAGGCGACATTGGCAAATGCCGGGTCGAGCATGCCACGACCGGTATAGTCAAGCTCTCCGCCACGGCGGGCCGTTCCCGGGTCTTCACTATAGAGGCGGGCCAGCGTGCCAAACGAGGCTTCGCCCTTGTTGATACGGTCGGTATAGTCGCGCAGCTCATTCTTCACACGGTTGATTTCCTCCTGCTCCACACGGGGCGTCTGGGTGATGATTTCCACCTCCACTTCTGTGGGAACAAAGGGTATGCTGTCTTGTGGCATGTCCTTGAAATAGCGGCGCACCTCTGCCGGCGACACCGTGATATCCTTGGTGAGCTTCTGCTGCATGCCCTGCACCATCTGGCGCTCGCGGTACGACTCACGCAGGTCGGAACGTATCTGGCTGATGCTCTTCTTCTGATACTCCTCCAGTTTTTCACGCGAGCCGATGGCATTGATCATGTTCTCCAGATACTGCTCCACGCCCTGAGTAATCTCAGCCTCGGTTACCTCCACACTGTCGATGATGGCCTGGTTCAAGAACAGTTTCTGCACGGCAATCTGCTCGGGGATGGCACAGTCGGGGTCGCCCTTCCAGCGCATGCCCTGTTGCTCACCTTCCAGGCGCATGGCTTCCACGTCAGACTTGAGGATAGCCTCATCGCCTACCACCCATATCACCTCATCAACGATGGCGTTGATGCTGTCGTTCTGCGCCTTAGCCAGTGAAACCAGCGAGACCAGCGAGACCAGTATAACTAGGATTCGTTTATTCATGCTTGTTGACTGTCTTTAGTATTTCTTCGTTGACCGTCACGGGATATTTTTTGCGCAGGTCGGCCACCCAGAGATGCTCCATCTCGTCTTGCAGGTCGGCCACCACCAGTCCCTGTACGTCGGTATACTCCTCGGGCTTCTTCAGCAGCTTGCCATACACCTCGTCGATGGGATAGCCCTTCACGCTGTCGGGCTGGGCATCGGTCACCTTGAAGATTTTCTGGTCGACAAGCTTGTTGTCACCCTTCTTGAAGAGGCCCTTCTCCACACGGATGCGGATGACGGAGTCGTTGTTGAAGGTGGTGCGCAGCGCCTCGTTCCAGTCGGCAAACTTCAGCTTCTTCACACAGTCGGCCACGGCCTTCACATCGCTCTGCTGCTTCACATGATAGACCATACCCTTGAAGCGGGGCTCATCCCACGCATATTTCTTCTTGTTCTTCTTGAAATAGGTAGCCAGGGCCTGCTCGTCCTTAGCCACCTTGTCCCACACGGTCTGGTTGCTGATCTCATAGAGCAGCAGTCCGTCGTGATACTCCTTGATGAGATAGCGCATCTCCAGGTCGGTCTGCGACAGCGAGTCGGCACGCTGCTGCAGCACCTGCTCTTGTGTCAAAGCACCGGCAGAGGCCGTCACACGGTCGGCAATCTTCTTGTCGGCAATGCTGTTGCGCACGTTGCGCTGTTCCAGGAACTTCAGGATGTTGTCACGGTGGAAGTCAAAGGGCTCCAACTGCTTCGACTCGTGGCGCAGAATGATGTGCCAGCCGAAGGGCGAAGAGAAGGGGGCACTCGTCTGACCGTCGGTCAACGAGAAGGCCACATCCTCGAACTCCTTCACCATCTGATGACGGCTGAACCATCCCAGCATACCACCACGGGCGGCAGAGCCCGGGTCTTGAGACACCTGCTTGGCCAGCGTCTCGAAGTCGGCACCAGCCTGAAGGGCAGCATATACCGAGTCGATACGACGTTTGGCTTCCTTCTGCTCGTCGGCAGTGGCCTTCTGGTTCATGAGTATCAGGATGTGCGAGGCACGCACCAGTCCGTCGGGACCGATATTCTCCTTGGTCTGGTCGTACACGCGATGTGCCTCGGCCATCATGTCGTCGTCGCTCACAAAGGTGGGACGTATCTGCATGTCGCGATACTGGGCAAACTCCTTCAAGAACGACTGCATGGTGTCGAGACGTGCATCGAGGGCGGCCTGCACCTTGAGCTTGTAGTTCACAAAGAGCTCTACATACTCCTCGACGGTCTTCTTGTCAATGACACCGTCGGTGTTGTTCTTGTTATAGGAATACTCGAATTCCGAGCGGGGCACATCCACGCCAGCCACCGTCATGATGACGGGGTCGCTCTTAGGCTGCGACAAGGTCGCAGCATAGGGGACGGCGAGGGCGAAGAGAGCTAAGAATATTTTTTTCATTGACCTTTTTTTTCGTTATGTCGTTATGTCGAGATGTCGTTATTTCGAGATGTCGATATTTCGATGTTTCGTTACTTCGAGATTAATCATTGGGGCGGCTGTAGTTGGGAGCCTCGCTGGTGATGGTGATGTCGTGCGGATGACTCTCGTTGACACCGGCATTGGTGATGCGGGTGAACTTGGCATTGTGCAAGGCCTCGATGGTGGCAGCACCACAATAGCCCATGCCCGAACGGAGACCGCCCACCATCTGATAGATGACCTCCTGCACGGTGCCTTTGTAGGGCACGCGACCAGCGATGCCCTCGGGCACCAGCTTCTTCACATCCTTGGTGTCGGCCTGGAAGTAGCGGTCTTTCGAGCCGTGCTCCATGGCCTCCAGTGAACCCATGCCACGATAGCTCTTGAACTTACGTCCGTTGTAGATGATGGTGTCGCCCGGGCTCTCCTCGGTACCGGCTACCAGTGAGCCGATCATCACGCAGGAGCCGCCGGCAGCGATGGCCTTGACGATGTCGCCAGAGTAGCGCAGTCCACCATCGGCAATCAGGGGCACGTCGATACCCTTCAAGGCGCTGTATACATCATAGACGGCACTCAACTGGGGCACGCCGACGCCAGCCACCACACGGGTGGTGCAGATGCTGCCCGGACCGATGCCCACCTTCACGGCGTCGGCACCATTGTCTACCAGCATCTTGGCAGCAGCGCCCGTGGCGATGTTACCCACCACGATATCGATATTGGGGAAGGAGAGCTTGGCCTCGCGCAACTTCTCGATGACACCCTTGGAATGACCGTGTGCCGTATCGATGACGATGGCGTCGGCACCGGCATTCACCAATGCCTGCATACGGTCGAGGGTATCGACGGTGACGCCCACACCGGCAGCCACGCGCAGACGGCCCTTGTCATCCTTGCAGGCCATGGGCTTATCCTTGGCCTTGGTGATGTCCTTATAGGTGATGAGTCCCACCAGGTGATTGTCCTTGTCGACCACCGGCAGCTTCTCAATCTTGTTCTTCTGCAGAATCTCGGCAGCAGCCATCAGGTCGGTCTGCTGATGGGTGGTGACCAGGTTCTCTTTCGACATGATTTCCTCCACGGGGCGGTCCAGACGGCGCTCGAAGCGCAGGTCGCGGTTGGTGACGATGCCCACCAGGTGCTTCTCGTCGTCGACCACGGGGATACCACCGATATGATATTCAGCCATGATGTCGAGGGCCTGAGCCACCGTACTTCCCAAGGGGATGGTAATGGGATCGTAGATCATACCATTCTCGGCACGCTTCACGATAGCCACCTCACGGGCCTGGTTGTCGATCGACATGTTCTTGTGAATCACACCGATACCTCCCTCGCGGGCGATGGCGATGGCCATCTGACTCTCCGTCACCGTGTCCATGGCAGCCGTGACAAACGGCACATTCAACTGGATATGACGGGAGAAACGCGTTTTCAGCTCCACGGTCTTGGGAAGCACCTCAGAATAAGCGGGAATCAACAGGACGTCGTCGAAAGTAAGGCCGTCCATCACAATCTTGTCTGCAATAAATGATGACATAAAAATACTCCTTTAAATTTTATTGCGTGCAAAATTACTCATTTTTTCCGAGACCACAAGCGTTTTCACCTATTATTAATAGGATTTAACGTAGCACCAGCACCACCATGCCCTGTTTGTCTACAGACAAGACGGCGGTCATCTTGCCCTGCCGCCATGTTTTCCGGTCGGAAGAGGTGAAGCCGTAGGTCGTCAGGTCCTGGCACACAGCCTCCATGTCGTCGGTAGCTGTCATCGTGGCCGAAGTGAAGAACTGCTTTTTGCGCGCCAACGATACCGACACCCGGTAATCGCCCATGGAGAACGATGCCGGCACCACCTTCACATTGGCTTTTCCCAGCGTATAGTCATAGCTCTGCAGCACGCTCTGTGCCTGCTTCACGCTACGGTTCTGCAACAGCTTCACACCCAGTCCCACCAGGTCGGTATGCCGACAGGCAGCAGCCAGTCCCCCCTCGATGCTGCGGGGAGCAGCCTCGTGTTCCTTGTCGTCCATCTCACCGTAGGCCATCAGATAGGCCTTGGCGTCATCGAGGACAAAGCCCAACGAAAAGCTGCTGGTGAGCGATGCACGCTCATAGTGCAGGCTGACGGTGCCCAGACGGGTCATGATGGTGTATGCCTCGCCCTGGTTGTCCACAAAGCCACGGCCATACACCTTGCACAGCTCGGTTTTCAGCTGCTGGAAGCGCTGGCGCACCTCCTGTTCAGAGGTATATACCGCTGCATCGGCCACGTCGACGGCATAGACCCTCGCTGTCTGGTCGGAGACGGCGAGCGTCACCACAGCGTGTGCGCCATAAACCTCACCCTCATAGATATACGACTTGGCCGTTTGGCGCCCCTCATGTTTCTGTTCCTCGAAGCCTTTCTGCAACAGCAGCTGCTCAAAGCGGTCGGCCTTGATGCCGAGGGGAATGCCGATGAAGGCATTACGGTTCAGGGTGTTGTCAGCACAGGTGGTGATATCCGCCATGGGCAACTGTGCCTCATCGTTGATACCATCACTCTTGGCTATGACCTTCTTCTCTGTCTTGGCCTTCTTCTTGAAGAGCTTCTTATAGAACTGTGCATCGGCAGGCTGCAAAGCCAGTGCCACCACACAGCAAAGCATAACAATCTTTTTCACCTTCAATTCTCCATTCTCAATTTTCCATTCTCATCAGTTTGCCATGTCCGAGATGAACTTGATACGCACCAAGCGGATTTCATCTTCCGAGCACTCATTGCCCAGCTCGTCGATGGCAGTCTCGAGAGAGTCGGTCTCGCTCTCTGAGAAATAGTCGTAGATATCATCGACATGGTCTTCGTCCATCACCTCGTCCAGGAAATAGTCGATGTTGAGCTTCGTGCCACTGTAGACGATGGCCTCCACCTCGTCGAGCAGCTCTTCGAATTCCAGGCCCTGGGCGGTGGCAATATCATCGAGGGCTATCTGACGGTCGATGGCCTGGATGATCTTCACCTTCAGCAGCGACTTCTTGGCCACGGTACGCACGCGCAGGTCGGAGTGGCGCACAATCTCGTTTTCGTCGCAGTAGCGCTTGATGAGGTCCACAAAGTCCTTGGCGTAGGGCTGACGCACCTTTCCCTCGCCCACACCCTGGATGTTCTTCAGCTCTTCCAGGGTCACGGGATAGTCGGTGGCCATCTGTTCGATAGAGACATCCTGGAAGATGACGTAGGGCGGTCGCGACAACTTGCGGCTCACCTTCTTGCGCAGGTCTTTCAGCATGGCACTCAGTGCAGGGTCGAGGGCGCTGGTGCCACCTTCGTGCTCTGCACCGCCATCATATTCTTCATTGAACTCATGGTCTTCCACGATCATAAACGAGGACGGGTTCTTCAAGAACTTCTTACCCGCAGACGTGATTTTCAACAGGCCATAGTTCTCGACATCCTTCTTCAGATAGCCGGCAATCAAGGCCTGGCGCACCACGGGGTTCCACAACTTCAGGGGGTGGTCCTCACCGGCACCAAACAGCTCGTGCTCCTGGTGTTTGTGGGCGATAATCTCCTCTGTCTCCTTGCCAGAGACAAAGTCCACGATATAGTCTGTACGGAAATTCTCCTTGAGGGCTATCACCGAGTTCAGCACAATGATGAGCAGCTCCTTGCCTTCCACCTTGGTCTTCGGGTGCAGACAGTTGTCGCAGCTGTGACAGTTGTCCTGCGTGTACTCCTCACCGAAATAGTGGAGCAGCATCTTTCGGCGGCATACCGATGTCTCGGCGTAGGCCGCCGTCTCGGCCAGCAGTTGGCGACCGATGTCCTGCTCGGCCACTGGCTTGCCCTCCATGAACTTGTCGAGCTTCTGCAGGTCCTTGTAGGAATAGAAGGTGACGCACAGACCCTCACCGCCGTCACGACCGGCACGGCCAGTCTCCTGGTAGTAGCCTTCCAAAGACTTGGGAATATCATAGTGGATGACAAAGCGCACGTCGGGCTTGTCGATGCCCATGCCAAAGGCGATGGTGGCCACGATGACATCAATCTCCTCCATCAGGAAGTCGTCTTGTGTCTTCGAGCGGACGCCGGAGTCCAGACCGGCATGATAGGCTGCCGCCTTGATGTCGTTGGCCTTCAGAATCTCGGCCAGCTCCTCCACCTTCTTACGCGACAGACAGTAGATGATGCCGCTCTTGCCGGGATGCTGCTTGATGAACTTGATGATGTCCTTGTCGACATCCTGCGTCTTGGGGCGCACCTCATAGTAGAGGTTGGGACGGTTGAACGAGCTCTTGAACTCGGTGGCATCCAGAATGCCCAGATTCTTCTTGATGTCGGTACGCACCTTGTCGGTGGCGGTGGCCGTCAGCGCAATCACTGGGGCTGCACCAATCTCGTTGATAATCGGACGGATGCGGCGATATTCCGGACGGAAGTCATGGCCCCACTCCGAGATGCAGTGGGCCTCGTCGATGGCATAGAAGGAAATCTTGGCATGACGCAGAAACTCCACATTCTCCTCTTTCGTCAGCGACTCGGGTGCCACATACAGCAACTTGGTCTTGCCGGCCATGATGTCGGCCTTCACCTGGTCTATGGCACCCTTGTTGAGCGAAGAATTCAGATAGTGGGCTGTGCCCTCGTCGCTCATCGAGCTGATGACGTCGACCTGATTCTTCATCAGGGCTATCAGCGGTGAGATGACGATGGCCGTACCCTCCATCAGCAGGGAGGGCAGCTGGTAACAGAGCGACTTGCCACCACCTGTTGGCATGAGCACAAAGGTGTCCTTGCCGTCGAGCACATTCTGGATGATGGCTTCTTGGTCGCCTTTGAACTTGTCGAAGCCAAAATATTGCTTCAGGGCTTCTGTCAGGTTAGTTTTCTTCTTTGCCATAGACTTTTATCTTACGAAATGAGAAATGAGGAATGAGAAATGAGGAATGAGGCTTGCGGCCATCCTCATCCTTTCTTTTTTCATTCCTTTTCTTCATTTTTCATTTTCATTTCTCATTTCTCATTTCTCATTTAAACTTACGCCGCCATGTGTGACTTGTCCAGTTGCTGGCGCACATAGTCGGCAGTCACTTCAAAGGATTTCGTTCTCTTAGAGGGTATTTCAAACATCGCATCCATCATGATGGCCTCGACGATGGAACGCAGACCGCGGGCACCCAGCTTATAGTCCATAGCCTTGTCGACAATGGCCTCCAGGGCCTCAGGAGTAAAGGTAAGCTTGATACCGTCCATCTCAAACAGCTTCTCATACTGCTTGATGATGGAGTTCTTGGGTTCCACCAGGATGGTGCGCAAGGCATCACGGTCCAGGGGATTGAGATAGGTGAGCACGGGCAGACGACCTATCAACTCGGGGATGAGTCCGAAGGACTTCAGGTCTTGGGGCACGATATACTTCATCAGCTCGTTTTTGTCGATATGACGCACATGCTGCACGGAGTTGTAGCCCACGGTGTGGGTGTTCAGCCGCTGGGCTATCTTGCGCTCAATGCCGTCGAAGGCGCCACCGCAGATGAACAGGATGTTGCGCGTGTCTACAGAGATATACTCCTGATCGGGGTGCTTGCGGCCTCCCTTGGGGGGAACATTGACATTGGTGCCCTCCAACAGTTTCAGCAAGGCCTGCTGCACACCCTCGCCGCTCACGTCACGCGTGATGGAGGGGTTGTCGCTCTTGCGGGCAATCTTGTCCACCTCGTCGATGAACACAATACCACGCTCGGCACTCTCCTTGTTATAGTCGGCCACCTGCAACAGGCGTGTCAGGATGCTCTCCACGTCCTCGCCCACATAGCCGGCCTCGGTGAACACGGTAGCATCGACAATGGTAAAGGGCACGTCCAACAGCTTGGCAATGGTACGGGCCAGGAGGGTCTTACCAGTACCCGTGGAGCCCACCATAATGATGTTCGACTTCTCGATCTCCACACCGTCTTTGCTCTCGGGCTGCTGCAGACGCTTGTAGTGGTTATATACTGCCACGGAGAGAAAGCGCTTGGCCTCTTCCTGACCGATGACGTAGTCGTCCAGATAGGCCTTAATTTCCTTGGGCTTGGGGATGGCACCTCTCTTGGCAGTCGTTATCTCTTTATGGGCTTCAGGACCATAGCCATTGGCAGTGGCCACCTGATAGGCCTGAACAGCACAATCCTCACAGATGCAGCCGTCGACCCCAGTAATCAGGAGCTGTACCTCACGTTCTGAACGTCCACAGAAATTACATTTCTTTCTCATTCGTTTCTTCTTGATTCTTTTCTCTTTTCTCTTTCCTCTTACTTCTTACCTCTAACCTCTTACTTTTTCTTCAGCACTTGGTCGATCATGCCATAGTCCTTAGCCTCCTCGGCAGTCATCCAGTAGTTGCGGTCGGAGTCGTTCCACACCTTGTCGTATGGGGTGTGCGAATGCTCAGAGATGATGGTATAGAGTTCTTTCTTGAACTTCATAATTTCCTTGGCCTCTATCTCAATGTCGCTGGCCTGACCCTGCACACCACCCAGAGGCTGGTGAATCATCACCCGACTGTGGGGCAGTGCCGAGCGCTTGCCCTCAGTGCCAGCCACCAGCAGCACGGCAGCCATCGAGGCGGCCATACCGGTACAGATGGTAGCGACATCACTCGAGATGAACTGCATGGTGTCGTAGATGCCCAGACCGGCAGTCACACTGCCGCCAGGCGAATTGAGATAGATGCTGATGTCTTTGCCCGAGTCTACCGAGTCGAGATAGAGCAACTGGGCCTGCAGGGTGTTGGCGGTATAGTCGTCAATCTGCGTGCCAAGGAAGATGATGCGATCCATCATCAGGCGCGAAAAGACATCCATCTGGGTAACGTTCAGCTGACGCTCCTCCAGAATGTAGGGATTCAGATACTGAGCCTGGGCGCTCATCACCTCGTCGAGCACCAGACCATTGATACCAAGATGCTTGGTAGCGTATTTTCTAAAGTCGTTGTTCATAATCATGTTTGATAGTATGATACAAAATTACAAAAAAAAGTCGAGACGCACAAACATCTCGGCTTTTTTTTAGTTAAAGATTTATAATTATCTTATTTCTCTTGCAGCAGCTTCTGGAAGTCTTCCAGCGAGATGTTCTTCTCGTTGAGCTTCACCACACCCTTCAGGGCGGCGGTCAGTTTCACGTCTACGGCACGGTCTACAAGGCCGTCGACATTCTCCTGCTTCTTCAGCATCTCGGTGGCATAGTTCTCCAGATACTCGTCAGGAATGTTCGACATGCCATACTGGGCAAACTGGGCACGGGCAGCCTCCTTGGCCACCTGCTTCAGGTCGGCATCTTCCACCTTGATGCCCTGTGCGGCCACCAGTTGCTCCTTGATGAGG
>Ga0326512_10004007_pt1 | contig 10732 bp, 9 predicted proteins | sample 1_2617_0518_D_FD_203652 | JGI IMG/M metagenome (GOLD analysis project Ga0326512, IMG submission 203652) | Bovine rumen microbial communities from UC Davis, California, United States - 1_2617_0518 | ecosystem: Host-associated > Mammals > Digestive system > Stomach > Rumen | place: USA: California...
CCGTTTTTTCAACCATTTCTGAATCCGTGAAATTCGATTTTAAATATGCATTTATATCGCATCAGAATGACGTTTATTTGAACAAAATTATCACCCAATAGGTGCAATTTGTATTAGCATCCCGTAAAAAATCTTTGCTGCCTTGCGGCAGCAGTCAGATTTAATGATGATCGTTACAAGGGGACGCCCTCTTTCCCAGGGCGGCGCAGAGCCTGCGCTCCCTAAATAACTATACTTTATACACAAAACCATAAATAATCATAATAGTATCGTATTATGCCTGTCGGGGCGACCCGACCTCTTTCAAAACAGTCCACCGGACTGTTTTGGAATTCACCCCTTGCCGAGGGATTTCTCAGGCTTGTTTCGCTTGCTTCGCAAGCGACCAAAGGCGCTGCCTTTGGAATCTGGCAGGGGCTCCGCCCCATGCACCCCGCAGCCTTTGAAAAGGCTGGCGAAACTTTTTTTTTGAACTTTCACGGATTCAGTCCATTGTTTTTCTTCAAAAAAACAACCCCCTGCAATCAGCTTTTTTGCAGGGGGCATGTACTTTATAATGGATTTTTGCTGATTTTTGTTCCTCTGCGAGGATATTTGTCAGGAGTTGAAGATATCTTTTTTATGGATATTATTGTTCTCCTGCTGCTGTCGGGCAGTTCTGTGCCAACTAAGTTTTCAACATTTCCTCCTAAAATGTTGAAAGCCTTTTCCGCTGCGGCAAGCTCGTTTTCTCCGTCCGGACCTTTCATTGAAATGAATCTGCCTCCGACCTTTACAAAAGGCAGACAGTATTCGCAAAGCGCCGGAAGATTTGCAACTGCTCTTGAAACTGCAATATCATATTTCTCTCTGAAATTTACATCCCTTCCAGCTTCCTCCGCACGTCCGTGTTTAAGCTCAGCTGTAATATCTAATTTACTGCACACTTCATCAAGAAAGATCAGCCTTTTATTCAGACTGTCAAGAAGAGTAATGCTTATTTCCGGACACATTATTTTAAGCGGTATTCCCGGAAAGCCTGCGCCTGTTCCTATATCAATAACTCTGCATCCGTTTTCAAGGCTTATGTATTTAAGTACCGATATACTGTCAATGAAATGCTTTACTGCTATGCCCTCATCGTCGGTAATAGCTGTAAGATTCATTTTTTCGTTCCATTCCTTTAACAGTTCTGCATATGCATTAAATTTTTCAAGCTTTTCATCGTTTATACTGATATTGTTCTCATCACACCATTTTTTTACCGTATCAGTTATCATTATTTTTCTCCCTTCCATTTTTCGGCAAAGTTGAAAGATATATAATAAGCACCGATATATCCGCAGGACTTACTCCCGATATCCTTCCTGCCTGACCTATGTTTTCTGGACGTACCTTGTTCAGCTTTTCCCTTGCCTCGAGACGCAGACCTTCTATCTTTGAATAATCTATATCAGCAGGCAGAAGCTTTGATTCAAGACGGCGTACCTGATCTATTATTATCAGCTGACGTTTAATATATCCCTCATATTTGATCTCAATTTCGACCTGCTCAAGAACAGTCCTGTCTGTCTCGGTTCTTGTCCTGTCAACAGGCGTGAGAATATCATAACTGAGCTGGGGACGCTTTATAAGATCACAAAGTCTGATCCCTGTAGTAACCTCCGATGTATTATTATCTCTGAGTATCGCATTAAGCTCGTCTGTCGGAGAAAGAACAGTTTTTCTTACCCTTTCAAGCTCTGCATTTATCTTTGCAAGTTTATTATTGAATTTTTCCCATCTTTCATCCGTAATAAGCCCTATCTTTCTTCCAAGCGGAGTAAGACGAACATCTGCATTATCCTGACGCAGTATAAGTCTGTATTCACTTCTTGAAGTCATCATTCTGTAGGGGTCGTTACAGCCCTTTGTCACAAGGTCGTCTATCAGAGTCCCGATATAGGAGCTTGCCCTGTCAAGAATGAAAGGTTCCCTGCCCTGAATTTTCAAAGCCGCATTTATGCCGGCAACAAGTCCCTGCGCCGCCGCTTCTTCATAGCCTGAGCTTCCGTTGAACTGCCCTGCGCCATACAGTCCGGGAAATTCACGGAATTCAAGAGTGCTGTTCATCTGTATCGGGTCTGCACAAAAATATTCTATCGCATAGGCGGGACGCATTACTGTACAATGTTCAAGACCCTTGATAGTATGATAGAATGCAAGCTGAACATCCTCCGGAAGTGATGACGACATTCCCTGTATATACATTTCCTCTGTATCAAGTCCGCAAGGTTCAATAAAAAGCTGATGCCTTGGTTTATCTGAAAAACGAACGATCTTGTCTTCAATACTCGGACAATACCTCGGCCCAATTCCCTCTATCTTACCACTGTACATAGGTGAACGGTCAATATTATCAAGAATCACCCTTTTGGTATTTTCATTTGTCCAGCTTACATAACACTTAACTTTGTTTTCTCCCGGATCATCCGTATCATAGGAAAACGGAACTATCGGTTCATCTCCGCTTTGCTCTTCAAGATCAGTAAAATCTATGCTTGAACGAAGGACTCTTGCGGGCGTACCTGTCTTGAAGCGTCTTATGCTCATGCCCATTTTTTCAAGCGACTCGGGAAGATATTTTGCCGGGAACATACCGTCAGGACCGCTTTCATATGATACATCACCAACATATATTTTGCCGCCAAGATATGTGCCTGTTGCAAGTATAACAGCCTTTGCCTTATACATGGCTTCAAGCCTTGTAGTCAGTAACCATATCCCGTCCTCATCCTTTTCAAGGGAAATTATTTCAGCCTGCCTGAGTTCAAGCTTATCCTGAAGTTCAAGCGTATGCTTCATTCTTGTGCTGTAAGCTCTTCTGTCGATCTGCGCGCGAAGTGAATGTACAGCAGGACCCTTTCCCTTATTGAGCATACGGCTTTGAAGAAAACATTCATCGGCAGCCTTTCCCATTTCTCCTCCGAGGGCGTCTATTTCTCTGACAAGATGCCCTTTTGCCGTACCTCCAATTGAAGGATTGCATGGGCAGTTGCCCACAGCGTCCATATTTATTGTAAAGACTCCGGTTTTGCATCCAAGTCTTGCTGCTGCAAGTCCTGCTTCGATTCCCGCATGGCCTGCGCCTATTACAGCAACGTCAAATTCTCCGGCTAAAAACTTCATTATCTTTTCATTTCCTTTCATATTCTGATGTGATATCAAAGTATTCTTCAAGTGTGATACCACGTTTATACAATGTTTCGGCAAGATCCTTTCCTACATAGCGTATATGCCAGCTTTCGTATTTATATCCTGTGATATTCTCCTTGCCCTTGGGATATCTTATTATAAAACCGTACTTATGGCAGTTTTTCTCCATCCATTTTGCTTCATCAGTATATGCAAACGAATCATACACACTGTTTATATCCATAGCAAGCCCGGATTGATGCTCAGAATGTCCCGGTCTTGCCGAAAAGGTATCCGCAGCCTCTCTGCCTCTTTCATAGCAGTAGCCTTCATAAAGCGACGCCTGTACGGAATAACTGCGGAAACCCGATACTATTCTCAGATGAATATTATCCTTTGCGGCATCCTTTGCCATTTTATTAAATGCCTCTTCTGCGGTCTTATCAAGTCCGTTCCCGAAATCAGGCGGCAAGGAATAGGTTTTATTCACTATCATTATCCCATCCATATAGGTAACACCGTCTATGACTTCTACAACAGGACCTTTTGTAACAGTTACCTTACAGCTTCTTTCAATACCATTGAATGAACGAACCGTTACCCATGTTGTTCCCTCACCTATTGCTTCAAGTCTTGCTGTACCCTTTGATTGTCTGACATCTACTATACCATCATCAACTGCTTTAAATGAAAGCTCAGACGAGGATGTATTTTCCGGCAGACTTGCTCTTAATGTCGTTGCCTCTCCGATTTTTAGCTTTATCTCTTTTTTATTCAGCTGTAATGTATCAGGTTTTTTTCTGACTCTTATACGACACCTTTCTTCGACTCCGTTATAGGTCTTTGCAGTTACAAATACCTCTCCCTCTTTCAGTGCTGTAATAACTGCTTTTCCGTTATCACTTTTCAATTCTATAATATCATCCTTATCTACGAAATAGCTGTAGCTTCCTCCTGTACCCTCCTGAAAAATGACATTAAGACTTTCAGACTCACCTACACCTAAATCAAGATATTTTTTATCAAAGCTTATAATTTCAGGCGCATCCTTTACACTGATATTGCATGAAGAGGATCTCCCGTTATAAAGCCTTACAGTTAACCTGGTCTTTCCGGATCCGACAGCAATAAATTCTCCCTTTTCACTGCTGCCTGAAAGCTTTACAATATCATTATTTCCGGATGTAAAAGTTATTTTGCCGCTTGCGGTATTTTCCGGCAGTATTTCTTTTATGGATATCTTTTCGCCTACAGCAACAGAAATATCATCCTTATCGAGCTTTACTTTTTTCGGTTCATTTCTGACCTCTATATTATAGATATCCTGAGTACTGTCGGTATAAGCAATAATATCTGCCTTTCCTGTATTTTTAGTTTTAATAATCCCATTCTTATCAACGGATACAATATCCGGATCTGTTACAACAAAAAGAGCAGATCTATCTATATCAAACTTATATCTTTCTCCCATTCCGATCACAAGCTTTCTTTGAGTCTTCTTTATATTCTCCGCCGCAAATACTGACAAATTATCATCATACTTACCTTCAATGATAATATTATCAGAACAGATTGCAGATGCAATAATACCTGCTGTAATAGCTGATACAGTTAATTTAATCATACCATTCTTTTTAATAATGCTCACCCCTTACAAAAATCCATATAGTACATTCATAATATAATTTTACACTTACATCAATAACTTGTCAATTATTGTTTCACATGAAACATTTGATCATAATTTTTATAAATATTCTTATTATATTATTATACACAAAACATTTATTTAAACAATTATTAAAGCAATTGAAGGATACTTAAATAATTCATAACTGCAATTTATTATCTCATATAATAATTTTTAAAAAATATACTATAAGGAAAAAAATTTAGCTTTACATTGAACAAAAAAAGTGGTAAAATCTATATAGGGAATTAGCAGTTTTTAGGGTCTGTAATTAATCTGCTGATAAGTACTTTTTTAAATGAAAGGAAGAAATGTATATGGAAACAAATTATGAAAGAGCAGAAATTGAGATAATAAATTTTAATAAAGATGATATTATCACTACATCATTAGAAAATAATACTAACGAATTACCAATGGTATCATTTCCGTCTACAAATGGATGAAAAATACAAACAGAGGGGCATCGCAATGATAGCCCCTCTGTTTTCTTTATAATTATTTACCTACACAGAAATGAGAGAAAACCTGATCTACAACTGCATCAGTAACCCTTTCACCGGTAAGTTCAAGCAGACTGTTTACGGCATCTTCAATAACAATAGTAACAGCATCAAATGTCATACCGATATCAAGTGCAGACAAAGCCTCCTGAATGCTTTCAAGAGCTGATTGTGCATCATTATACTGTCTTTCATTTGCAAGAATACCCTGAGCAGGATCAAGCTGAGATGTACCTGCTATTTCTTCAACAGCCTTTTCAAGTTCGGATGTATCCTTATCATTTTTAGCTGATATGAATATAACATGTTTTACCTTTGCTTTTATATATTCACTGTCAATTTTAGCATCTAAATCCGTCTTATTTATTATAGCAATTGCCGGCGCATCTTCAAGTAGATCAATAAGTTCCCTGTCCTCTCCTGTAAGATCTGACGAGGAATCAAAAACTGCAAATATGAGTCCCGCTGAAAGCAGTCTTTCCTTTGCTTTCTGAACACCAATGCTTTCTACAATATCATCAGTATTTCTCAGTCCGGCAGTGTCTGACAGGCGAAGCGGTACATTTCCGAGCATAACGGTTTCTTCGATAATATCACGGGTTGTCCCCGGAATATCAGTAACTATAGAACGCTCACATCCTGCCAAAAGATTCATAAGAGTAGACTTTCCTACATTAGGCCGTCCTGCTATGACCGTATCAACGCCCTCCCTCATTACCTTTCCTGCATCATAGGTTGACAGTAACTTAGTCAGCTCTTTTCTGCATTTTTCAAGACCGTTTCTGAGTTGATCCTCGTCAATTTCAGGAATTTCTTCTTCGGGGTAATCAGCCCATGCTGCTAAATGTGCAGCAAGCTCCAGCAGATCGCTGCGGACTGTATCTATTCGTTTTCTGAGACTTCCCTCCATAGTATACATTGCCGCCCTTGCAGACTGAGATCCTGATGCAGATATTATATCCATAACAGACTCCGCTTCCGTAAGTCCCATTTTACCGTTAAGAAAAGCTCTTTTTGTAAATTCTCCCCCCTGCGCCGGTTTTGCGCCATGAGAAAGAACAGCACGAAGTACTCTTCTTGTAACATACATTCCGCCGTGACAGGATAATTCCACTACATCCTCTCCTGTATAGCTGTGAGGTGCTCTGAATACAAGTGCAACAGCTTCATCTATGATCTCCCCGTTATCAATAATCTTTCCGAATGAAGAGGTATATCCCTTCATTTCGGTTATTTTTTTTCCTGATACAGATACAAAAATATTTTCGGCAGTTTTAAGCGCACCTTCTCCGGAAATCCTGATAACACCCATACCGCCTATGCCATTAGGCGTAGAAATTGCAGCTATTGTATTTTCCATAATTTAAATTCCTCCGTATGCTGTATTGCAAAAATGCACCTCGCAAATGAGGTGCATTTGTTATTATTTCTTTATTTCAATTTTACCGTAAAGTGATGTGTCGGGACGCTCGTTTATGCTTCTTCTTACGCTTTCGGAAGCACTGTCATTTTCAAAGCTGCTGAACATACTATCCTGCGGATGGGATTCACCATCGCTGTACTGTCTGCGCTGATAGCCTGTCGAACGGGGTTTGCGATTATATGAGCCGTCCTTATTGAAATTACTGCTTCTCTTTCCTCTGTAACCGCCTCTGTCCCTGTTATTTGATTTGTATTCGGGATCGGGACCAATAACAACATGGCGCTGGAGATTTTCTCCCTCACTCCATGAAGCAGCGCCTCTGACCTTTTGAACAGCCGTATGGATAATTCTTCTCTCATATGGGTTCATAGGTTCAAGAGATGTCTTCAAGCCTGTCTTTACAGCCTTAAAAGCAAGCTTTCTGCCAAGAATTTCAAGAGTCTTTTCTCTCTTTTCACGGTAATTGCCGATATTGATGGATATTCTGTAATATTCGTTGTCAACATGATTTGCAACAAGACCGGTAAGATACTGGAGAGCGTCAAGAGTTTCTCCTCTGTGACCGATAATAAATCCTATATCTTCACCCTCGATATTAATAACAGCGCCGCCTTCTACTTCTTCTGCGTCAATACTGTAATCCTTTATACCAAGATGATCAAGTATATCAGAAAGATAACTTTTTGCTGATTCAAGGGGAGTCAGTTCTATATAAGCTCTTATAATTGCAGGCTTTCCTCCGAAGAAAAGCTTTTTCTTTTCGGGCTGCTGAATTACCTCTATCTGAACATTTTCTGATTTCAACTGTATTTTTGCCTGCTGCTCAGCCTCTTCCAATGTTTCCGCTGTTATTTTTATTTCTTTTACCATTTCAAATTACCTCCTGTTATCTTTTCCTTCCCAGATAACTGCTTTTATCGTTTGTTTTTGCGGATTTTTTAGACTTGTTATTTTTCTTGCCGTTATTATTGCTTTTATTATCTGCATTTACATTTACATCAACAGCAGCTTCCATTCCAGCGTCAAACTCAGGCGCTTCAATAAATTCTATTTCAGCCTCCTGCTGCTTTCTGAGAACAATCCTCTGAGCCTCAGCCTTAGCTTCCATAATGCTCGGACTGTAGAACTTACTCATTATGAGCGACTGTACAAAACCTAAAATATTTGATACTACCCAATAAAAGCCTACAGCGCCCGGAACACTGTATGCGATCCATGCAGTAAACAAAGGCATAAGAACAACCATAAGAATCATGCAGCCCTGCATTTTTGTTCCGTTGATGATCTGCATTATTATCATGCTTCCGACTGATGTCAGAAAACATAAAACAGGAATGAGCCACAGCATTGATTCCCATGAGCTTTGATTAGGCGTAGCTAAAAGATCCAGACCGCAGAAATCAAATCCCTGACTGAATTCTTTTATACTGTCAGCATCAGTGCTGTTAAATATCGGTTTTCCGTCAACCTTGAGAAAATCCTGTAAGGATGAAAAATATTTTACTATACTAATCTCACCGTATCTGCCGTTGATAGTCGTACCGATACCAGGCAGAGTATTAAGACTTGCAAGAGCGCTGCTTACCTTATCAGAAGCAATGTGCAAAGTATTTGTAAGAGGATTAATGACCGAATAATAAATGCCGAACAGAACAAGCATCGGTGCCAGCATAGGCATACAGCCTGCTGTCGGACTTACATTCTCCTTTTCCATAAGCTTCTTTATTTCTTCATTAGCCTTGTTACGGTCATTTTTATACTTATCCATTATTTCCTTTTGCTTTTGCTGCATACGGGCATTTGCCGCCATGGATTTCTGCTGCTTGACAGAAAAAGGAAATAATAAAGCCTTTATAACAATAGTAAATAAAATTATAGCAATACCATAATTTTTAGTAAGGTAAAAAGCCGACCATAGAATGTAGCCGAAAATACCTCCTATAAAATTAAAAACAACTTCCATTAAATAAAATCATTCCCTTCACCTTTTACCCGAAATACAGCAGGAAGATAAGAGCTTAATTTTTTTTATCAATATTATATTCAATACGCTTAACTTTTCGTTCGGGTACAGGATCATACCCTCCTGCCGAAAAAGGATTACAACGAAGAATTCTCCATATAGTCAGAGCCGAACCCTTAAAAGCTCCGAACCTCTCAATTGCCTGAATACCATAGGTGGAACAGGTCGGGTAGTATTTGCAGCAAGGAGGAGTCTTTGAAGAAATATGTTTTTTATAAAAACATATAAGCCAAATAAGCGGGCGCTTCATTGTAAAACACCCGCTTCTTTAAGCTCTTTTTTCATAGCTCGCAGAATATCATTGCTGCTGACAAAGGGCGTCTTTCCTCTGGCAACGAAAACCAGATCTACCCCCTGCCTTACATCATCCGCAATCATACGATAAGCTTCTCTGATAATTCTGCGGGATCTGTTGCGCAAAACGGCTTTACCGATTTTTTTACTTGTAGTGATACCAATTCTTGTACATCTGCATCTGTTTTTCAAAACATATGTTACAAGAACAGCAGAAGTATAGCTTCGTCCCTTAGAATAGAGTCTGCGAAAATCATTATTTCTTTTTAAAGTGATTATTTCACTCAATATGATCTACCATTCCTTCTGCATCAGAGCAATATTATAGCCGAATGCGCCTATCAAGGAAAAAGACAATCAATAAGAAAGTCTCTTTCTACCCTTTGCTCTGCGGCGAGCCAATACCTTACGACCGTTAGCAGTAGCCATTCTCTTTCTGAAGCCATGCTCCTTCTTCCTGTGGAGCTTCTTGGGCTGATATGTTCTCAGCACGAAAATTCCTCCTTTCAAAGCTGATACAAAACCTATCCCGAAATGCATCAGGATATAACCTTGCACCGTAAAATTATAAACTATTAATGCCGGTTCTGTCAATAATTATTTCAAATTTTCTTTCTATAATTACAACTTTTTTTCCATATGACAATATAATGTCAGTTTTTCCTGAATAAAACCACATAAATTACCAATGCTATAAAATGTCATGCAGTTTATTACATCAAATAAAAACCCTGTGACAAAAAAATGATAAGGTATAATTTTCTTCCTCTGATACAGACCATATATTTCCAATATCTGCAATGTGGTAATTATAACCCAAAAAATAGGTACTTTTTTAGAATAAAACTAACTTTTTTATATAATAAATAATAAAAAAACACAAAAAATTGCATAGTAAATATTTTATTATAGATATTAGATGTTGAAAAGTTAAAAACTATATGTTATAATTAAGCTTGTATAAGTATCTGTCACTGAGATATCATATAATAATGTATATCAGTGTACAATAGCGGTACTGAAAAATAAATCGACAAAGCTGAAAAACAGCAGGTCGGAAAAATAATAAACAGGAGAAATATCTTATGGATTCATTCAATGAAGCATGGGACGTTATATGCGAGTATTGCGAACAGCATATTACAAAGGTCGCCTATAATACATGGATCAGCAGGATCAAACCCGTAAAAATGGATTTTGCGGAAGGAAAAGCAATATTAATGGCTCCTGCGGAATTTCACAGACAGACATTACTCAGAGGATATATGAATATACTGAAGGATGCGTTTGAAAGTGTATTCGGGACTGAAGTAGAAATAGTGATAATTGTACCAGATGAGGTAGTTACGCCTGTAAAGGAAAGCAATGAAACCGTAATAGATGCAGATTATGAATTTACATTTGATACATTTATTGTCGGTTCATCCAATAAGTTTGCTCATGCAGCATCACTCGCCGTAGCAACAAATCCCGGGCACGCCTATAATCCCCTTTTCATTTACGGTAATTCAGGACTCGGAAAAACTCATCTTCTTTATGCTATCAGAAATGAGATACAGAAAAATGACAGCAAAAAGAAGGTCATATATGTAAAGGGCGAAGATTTTACTAATGAGCTTGTAGAAGCTCTTATGAAAAAATCGAAT
>Ga0326512_10004008_pt1 | contig 10729 bp, 19 predicted proteins | sample 1_2617_0518_D_FD_203652 | JGI IMG/M metagenome (GOLD analysis project Ga0326512, IMG submission 203652) | Bovine rumen microbial communities from UC Davis, California, United States - 1_2617_0518 | ecosystem: Host-associated > Mammals > Digestive system > Stomach > Rumen | place: USA...
CGCAAGAGTAGTTCACGACAAGCGGTCTGCCTGATGCCGATGTCGTTCCCCACTTCCCGGAACATTTTCTGCACGAACAATACCGGGTGACGTAATACTCTCCGAGGCACTCCATTTGATGCCCGTTTGCGTCCTGCTCATCCAGATCCTCACTGATCCGGTTGATCGGAGGCGCTTCATTAATGACCTTTGCGTTCATCCGGCGCTGTTCTTCGTCCTGATAGATGATTGCGATCGGCTGGTCCTCCGCATGGGCCGTGATGACCTGGAAGAATGCCACACATGCAGCCAGCAGAAGCATCAGCCATATTGTTTCCATTACGATTAGAATCGTTTTAAATAGTTTTTCGTGTTTCATTGTTTTTCACCTCTTATTCAAAAGGTATGTCTGCATCTTCCGGAAGATCAATAAATCCTTCATTCATCTCTGCTTTTACAAACATCGGGCCGAATGTATCAAACTGACCCTCTTCCAAGACTCGCCTGGATGTATCGATGTACTGCATCTTTATGCCGTCTGCTCCGACCTTTGTCTGGCCGTTGATTCTGTTCTTGGTGACGGTAAGCAACGGGCAGTGGGTGTCCTTGTTACTTCTCTGATATCTGAGTACCAGGGAAGCAAGGTTCGTGATATCGCCGGAGCCGGAAATATCATCGTTGTCTGTTCCGTTTCCTTTTCTCGGATGTGCCACCAGCAGAATCACGACATTATAGGCTTTTGCAAACTTTGCACAGCGCTTGACGAACAGGCTCTGCTGGTGGAACAGATCTATTGCTTCGTTGTCCGGCAGCGCTGTCATGAGATTATCGATCAGGATGACGCGGCAGTCCAGGCTCTTGACAGCCTCCTCGATTGCGGCGAAAGCATCATCGTCTGAATCGTCTACAACAGAGTTGTCATAGATATAGATCTGTTTGTCGTACCATTCATTGACCGCATTATTGTCGGCCTCCATGATTTTTGTCTTGCCGAGGATCTGAGAGTCGAGCCATGCCTTAAACATGAATCCCGGAAGTTCTCCGGAATAGCAGAAAACCTTGTACTTCTGTTTCAATGCGTAAGCGATCATCATGGATGCGACTGTGCTCTTGCCGTCTCCACATTTCCCAGTAAGGACTACCAGGTCACCGAAGTGGAACCCGCCACCGATTGTCTCGTCAAGAGTCGGGAAGCCGGTCTTTACTGCTTCAAGCTTTGACAAATTTACCGCCTCGACGTCTGCGAGGTTTTTGATCCGGCTGGATATCTGCGGTTCTGCGTTTTCAATAGCTTTCCACAATGAAGACGCGTCGTATTTCTGTAAGATCTCGTTCGCATCCTTGCAGCCTCTGTAATCAGCTGTTCTGACAACTCTGACCCGCTTCGGGAAGAAGCTGGCAACTTCTTTTGCAAGAGTGATCTCCCCGTTCTCATGGTCTCCGAAGACTACAATCTCGTCGAACTGAATAAGCCAGTTCCAGCAATGAGGCTTCCAGGTGAATCCATTCTTGCCGGTCGGGACTGATACTGCGTTCTTGATGCCTGCTGCTGCCAGTGATAACGAATCGATCTGCCCTTCTGTGATCACCAATGTGGTGAAATCAACGCAATGGTTCATACCGAACAGGATCGGCTTGCATCCGGACTCACACCACTCTTTTGAGCCTTTGCCCTTCTGATAATCAAGGTTCCGGTACTTGATGAACTGCAGCGCACCAGTCTCATCCTTGAACGGGAAGACCAGCACATTCTCCGTCCCGGCCTTGATGGTGATCTCATACTGTCTGCAGATATCTTCGGAGATACCTCTGCTCTTCAGGTACTCGACGGCCCGGTCTTTTGACTCTGTTATTCTGTGAGCATCTTTGAACCGCTTAAACTGTGCCGCGTTGTCATTAATGTTGTAGTACTGGGTCACGTCCCTGGATAACTCGAAGCGATCCCCGAAATCACGAGCCAGGGTGATCATATTACCCTTTACGCTGCAGCTGGACCGCTTACACTCAAACTGTCCAGTAGTCAGATTGATTGAAAAGGTATTCTTGTCATGATGCTTTCCTCCGGAGCAATACGGACAATAAAGGAATTGCAATTCATTGCCCTTCTGTCTGTGATTGATTCCGCTGATCTTGGCGAAATTGAACGCATCATCCGGTTTAAACTGATAAATGTTGTTGTTCTCAATCATCAAACTCACCCTTCGTAATATCAAAATCATCAATATCTTTAGTAGTAGGGGCCGGACTTAAGGACGGTCCCGTACTACTTCTTAATAAAGAAGTATCTTCTTCTGTTCCGGAAACTGTTTCACTTTTGCCCTTTTTAGCTGTTCCGCTTTTGCCCTGCTGCCATTGATATTTTCCCCATTTCACAATGGTTATAACGGTCCCGGAGGGTGTTCCGCTTACGGCTATTTGACCTGTTCCGGAAAGTGTTTCAAGGTGTTTCACTACTTGCCTTACAGAAGTCCAATTCCACCTTTTTTTAAGCCATCTTAGCGATGTTTTAACTGTTCCGCTCTGATCCGCCAAAAGAAGCAAATCTTGCCATGCGTGCCATTTATCAAAAGGTTCTGAAAAGTACAGAGCGTTCTTGTCTGATTTCTTCCAGAGTTTTATCCATGGCATATTTTTTTTGTTAGCCATAATCCCCCCGCGTCAACCTCTCTTTCAGTTCTCTGTACAGAATCTCTTTGATAACTGTTCCTGACTCGGACGAATCGCAGAAGATCAGCTTGAGGTCGTAGCGGGCCATGTAAGCGGTTAAGGTGTGAAAAAATGCGGTTTCGTTCAGTCTGGTATCATATTGATGATTCAATACGTTTGATATGGAGGCGTCCTCTATCAGAAGATAGACAGAAGCTCCGTTCTCCCGCGCCAGTTTCAACTCGGCCTCGAATCGGTTCCGGACATGCTGCTCTTTGTGCTTTTCCTGGCGTTTCTCTATCAGATTTCCTGAAAGCTCTTCGAGGTTTGCCTTGCGTTCAATTACGACTGGTGCATAGACCGCATCAGAATCGTCATAAAGCGGGCTTCCGTTCGGAAGGGTAAAGCTATAGGCATAATCTCCATATTCAAGCTTGCGGCGGCTGTACGGGCAATTAAAACGCTTATATCGTCTCATTGCCCGTGCAGATGGCTGCTCTCTGGTGTCGACCAGAACAGACATAGAATCAAGGCAAGCTATTATCTCCGCCCCTGTCATGGCTTAAAACGGGATGCTCTCGTCTTCCGTGTCGGGGATGGACATGAACCCTTCATTGACCGCCGGAGCAGCGGCGGGTTTACCAGTTGCGCCGTTACGGAACTTCTCTGCTGCAGTCTTGGCCTTGCCGGATCTGACGTCGTCAGCATCACAGAACCATGCGAACGCGGTATAACTGACCTCACGGCCTTCGATGACATTGTGCTCCTTGCGGAAGGCCGCGCCAATCTTCTTGCCCTTAAGCTTGGACTCGTCCCAGTCCCAGTGATAGCCAGGGTTCGCATTGGCAAGGTAAGCGGCGAAGCTGTTAAAGTTGCGGACTGCTCTCTTGTCTGCGTCCGTGCCGGATCCGTCGGGCATCCAGATAGTCGCCTTGCCCTTCCACTTCTTATCCTCGTCGGTGTTCGCGTCGAACTGGTTCTGATAGAATCCTGCCTGCTCGCCTTCCGCGATGTCGATGGCCAGCTCGATCTTGTCAGAAACTCCGCCGGAGCCCTGCAGATACTTGACCGCCTTGATGACGATGACATAGTTGCCCGCCGGGAGCTGGGTGTTTGTTGCAAATGCTTTTTCTTCAAATCCGCTGAACTGCTTGATCATGTTTAATAATTCCTTTCCATTATGTTGATATTCGGATTTCTCCATATGATACGCTTGTCCTGAGTTGCTCCGCTTCTGTGCCGGAAGTGCATGTTTATCTCGACTTCGGCCTCGTCGGCCTGGCTGATCCAGTACTCTTCGAGGATCTCAAGGATGCGCTGATACTCATACGAGTTGTTCCATTGTCTAGGCCTGGGCATTGTCCGCCTCCATTCCGTAATACTCGCGGATGGTCTTGTCGACTGCTGCCAGATCGTTCGGAATCAGAGCGCTGTCAAACATACCCATAGGAGTCTTTACTGTGTCCTGCCCGTTGTTTCGGGTGCTGAACTGGTAGTTTCCATCGGTTACTACCGTTTTCAACACGATTGAGAATTTGCCCTCCAGAGTGACGTAGTTGTCAAGCATCTTGCCGACCGTCTTAAAGTGTTCGCTTCCGTCATCAGCTTGGGCAGAGTGCCCGACAAAGTAGATAATCTTGTCATCCGGCAGGCTGGCACAGACATCGATCAGGTTGTTGAAGTTGTAGGCCATGTCAGTGTATTTCTGATATCCGGCGACCTTGGCTGTCCGCATGAACTCATTTACCATCAGATAAGTCGCATCATCAATGACGATGGACGGCTGCGGGCACTTCGGCAGGTCAGTGATCAGCCTTGTGTAGCTGTCAGTCGCGAATGATTTAATGTTGTTTGTGTTTCGGAACGGGAGCGGCTTGCCGGAGACGTTGATCACAAAGACCTCGTCCTGTTTGAAGTTGCGGAGACTTGTGCTCTTGCCTGTACCGCTCTGGCCGTAAACCATTACTAAGATAGCCATGTCTGCCCCCCTTATCTGATCCGCAAGCTTTGCGTCTGTGCCAGATGTGCGATGCCTTCAAAGACACAGCCTGCCTTGAGGTCTTCCTTCAGCTTTACCTTGTCAAGCATCGGCTCCTGCGGAATCCAATACGCCGCAGGGATCTCTGACTCATTGTCGATGACCACGGATACCGGATTATTCTGAATAGTAAAAGAGAAAAGCGGAGTCTTGAACTTTGTCTTGCCGGTCAGCTCCATAACATTCTGCAGACGTCCCTTAAGCCACGCAGAGCGGTTTTCGAGGCTCTTTCTGCGGTTATACAGACGTTCTTCCTCTGCCTTGATTGCCTTGGCATCTGCGTCCATCTGACGCATTACGCGGGCATACCCATCTGCCTTCTCTTCCAGTTCTCCGCCGACACCTTCCAGAGTGTCGAGGATGACTGCCTCCTCTGTGTCCGGATCTTCCAGCATTGCCAGAAGTTCCATGTACTCGCTTGTAAGTTCGTAAAGTGTCATGTTATAATCTCCTTGTCTATAGACCATGTGGTTGAATTGGTCAGTGTTCGCAGCACTGGCCTTTTCATTTATTGTTCCCAAGCATTGCCAGCAGCAGATCGATATCTAAGCTGTGATAACCGTCCGCAGCCTTAGCTCTGCAAATTGCTCTGATCGCCTCGACTCTGCCTTCAAGCTGCCATAGCTCTTGCTGATCGTTCTCCGGCACAAGTACGTTGATGTTTTCGCTTGCCTTAACTTCAGTCATTCTTTGGCCTTCCTTTCTTCCTTGTAACTTTATATTCAAGATTCATCCTGCGGGTTAGCGCACACACCTCTGGATAGGTGCAGTGCACGCCCTTCAGAACCTTGCATTCCAGCATTGCCGCTTTCCTTGATCCCACAGCAACGCATTTGATAGGATATCGCACAGAATTTTCGTCATAATAAATGACATAATCATGTGGGATATATTCTTCATGCCTGTTCATTTCCTTGCCAGTTCCTCCATGCGCCGCACGATGTAATACGGCAATTTATATAGATCGCCCTTGTGGCTCAGAGCGGACGCACTGGTTCCGACCCTCTTTGCCAACTCTGCCTGGGTGAATCCGGTCCGCTCTTTGGCATCGTCTCTCAGCCTCCGGACTTCCCGGTTATATTCCGCGATGGTCACACCCGCCACCAGGTCAGGAATCCGCCGCCGATGAACGCAGCGATAGCTGCCATGCTGTAGCGCATGATATCCGCCATCGTGCCGTTCAGATCAGCGTCTCCAGCTGCCTTTATCATCATCAGAAAGCCGATCATCACGAACAGATAACCGATGCCGTGGACTGTTGTGTTGATTAGATTTTTCATCGTTATGCCCCCTTTGCATCTGTTTTCAGCATGTCAATGAGCTGTTCCGGCGTGATTGTCTGTATAAGTTTGGGAATGCCGTTTGTGAATTCCATAGACATCTGCACGCCCTCGTTTTCGCACTTTGTCAGAAGCTGCTCGACAATGTCCTTTTTGGTTTTTTCTTCCAGTGCTGCATTGTTGTAAAGGTTGATTAAATACTCTTGTTTATGGAGCTTTTCAGCATTAACAAAGTACCCCTTACCCTTTACAACAGAACGGTAACCGGCCTGCCACAATCCAACTTCAGCCGCCATTCTCAGGACCTGCTTGATGTACCATTCCAAAGAAGCGGAATAAACATTCACTTCTTCCCTGACACGGGCTATCAATTCATCTGAATCAATAACCGCAGTGTTAGAAAGTTCGTATTCAGCTATAAGCTGTGAAATGGTTGTGTAAAGGCCTTCAATCCCTTTGAGTTTTTCCATTAAACGCTCCCTCTAATATTTTGATGATTTCGACTGCCATCCGGCATTCTTGAGCAAATACGGCGCATTCCCTTGAAGAAAAACTTTGTGTCACCATTTCGTTAAGTTCTTCTGGCTCGGTTCCAGTGCCGTAATTCAGAATGCTGTTAAGCAACTTGATGGTTTCTTTTGCCTTATCGGCATAAATGATTTTCTTGTTCTGTTTGTCTGCTTGTACCTCTTGGATGCTGACAACGTCATCAACCCCGGATTGCTTGAATGCTTCGTGCTTCTCTTTGGCTTCTTTGACAATGTCCCGTTTTGGCTCTCTGGTTCCGGCAATAGCCTTCAGTACGTTCGACCTGTTCACGATGTCATTGCGACTTCTTGCGTCCGTCTTTGCCTGTTCGACTATTTCGGGATGCTTTGCCAATGTTTCAAAGCGGTTGGCTTGTCTTTCTGTTAGTCCAATTTCTTCAAGGGCTTGCTTCTTCGTGCTATGGACACCGCTGTCCACGGCAGTATGCTGATTCTTTTCTTTCTGCATTGCAGCCGTCAATCGTCCTATTTGCACTTCCGCATCCAATACGGCTTCAGCTATGTCCTGTGCTTCACGAAGCTTCTGTTCGTGGACTTCCTTGGCAAGCCCAACTTTCTTGATTGCTCTAATCTCGGCTCGCACCGCTGTAAGCTTTTCACGCCCTACAAGCACAAACTTTGATAGCTCTGGAAGTGTTCCGGGAAGTTGTTTCTGCGTAATCGCAATTTCGTTCATTTTGTTTAGTCCTTAGTTTAGCCGATTAAACGCCATCGGCAAAAAAAATTTCATTCACATTTTTCCCGAGTGCTTTAGCGATAGCAATAAGCGTTCCGGTAGTTGTGTTCGTAATTGTTCCGGTCTCAAGTCCGGAAATGATGGTTCTGGATACATTCGCCTTTTCTGCCAGTTCTTCCTGCGACATCTTTAATGCTTCTCTGTATTTCTTGATTGTATACACCGTTTCACCTCCTTTCCGTTCAGCGGATTGAACATAGTTTAACATACTAAACACAACGTGTCAACGGTTTTTGTTCAGTAAGTTTGACAGCATCGGCAGACGTTTGTATAATATGTTGTACAGACGGAGGGCCAAAATATGACATTAGGCGACATGATTAAGAGCTATAGAACCGAACATGATATGAGCATGGATGATTTTGCTAGAGCTAGTGGATTAAGCAAAGCATATATTTCAATGCTTGAAAACAACAAGAATCCTAAGACAAACAGACCTATCATTCCATCTATTGAAACTTACAAAAAAGCCGCTAAAGGTTTAAAAATGAATGCTGGTGATTTGCTTAACATTTTTGCTCCAATGCAGGTCCAAAGCGTTGAAAATGAACAGGCTGCGCTTGGAGACAATCCGCCCATGCTGTTTGAATATGAGCAACGATTATTAGATAACTACAACAAGTTGAGTGTTGAAAGACAGATTCAAGTGAGTTCATTCATCCGTTATCTTTTGAATGAACAGAATAAAGAAAAAAGTACACAGAACACGACGGCATAATATATCTCATGAGGTGATACCATGCCAGTAAAAAAGAAATCCGTCACATACAAAATCGCATACACAGACTCTACAGGCCGCCGTCGTGGAAAGACCTTCTCAGCGCCTACAAAGCGCGAGGCAGTCGTTAAAGCTAATGACTGGATAAACTCTAACCTTGATAACGGAAAGCCTGTCATAAGCGTTTCTGAAGCGTTACAGAAGTATATTGACGCCAAGCGTGGCGTGCTCTCCCCTTCCACGATCAGATCCTATGAAGGCATCCAAAAGAAACACTTTGGCGATATCGGCAGCACATCCATCCGCAGACTGTCGAATGCTGCCGTCCAGTCCTGGATCTCCCGGCTGTCCTCTTCCGGGCTGTCTCCCAAAACGGTCAGGAATTGTTTCGGCCTGCTCTCCGCAGCCGTGTCCATGCAGGATGATACTATTCGCTTTCGCGTACAGCTTCCGCAGGCAAAGCAGTTTGAGAACTATTGTCCCTCTGAGTCTGATATCGCCGTCCTAATCGAACAGATCCAGCGCGATGGAGACGGGGAACTCCTCCGGGCTGTCCTTCTGGCAGCCTTCGGTCCGTGCCGTAGATCTGAGGTGTGTGCCCTTACTGCTGAAGATATCAGAGGCAATGTCGTGACCATCAACAAAGCTATGGTAAAAGATCCGGATGGTGTGTGGGTGGTGAAAGTACCAAAGACAAAAGACTCATACAGAAAGATCGTGTATCCCGACTTTGTCATCACAGAACTGTCAGGGATTTCTGACAGGATCATTCCGCACACGCCTGACTACATCGGAGACAAATTCCGGAAGACCCTGGAACGTGCCGGACTCCCTCACTTCCGCTTTCACGACCTGCGCCACTTCGGGGCCAGCATCATGATGTATATGGGGATCTCACAGAAGACCATCGAATCCCGTGGAGGATGGTCCACAAACAGTCCGGTCCTTCGCCGGATCTATCAGAACCAGATAGATGAAGAAATGCAGAGAGAGACAGAGCAGATAAATCAGCATTTTACTACACGCTTTACTACAGATTTACTACAAAAGTAAGTAAAATGGTGCTTAAATCGGTTTAATACCGCCTAAAGGAAACAAAAGAAAATGACGCTACAGCCTTATTCCACGCGGATATCACGCCATAGCGTCATTTTTGATTAGATGCCGGTGGCGGGACTCGAACCCGCATGCGAGCGCTACATACTTGGCTGTCCTGCGGATTTACTACTGAATCCACTGTCAGACAATAAAAAAAAAGCCCACAGTCCGAAGACCGTGGGCCTGATAAAAGCAGCGCCGGTTGAAGGCAACTTATGAAAAAAACTGCAACATTTATATCATTTGGAGGTGGGGATACAGCGCTGCCATTATCCAATCATTCCGGTACGTTCCAGGGGACCATGGCACCGGACTCATCAGCGACACACAGCATACACTCGTTCGGGTCCTTGTCCGGCCAGAAGAAGTACCACTTGCCGTCAATAAACTGTGCGCCGGTCGCAGCTGCTCCGTGCCAGTCGAACCAGTACCAGTGCAGATTCTGTCCGCCTGTCTCCCGGATCTTTGCCCATCCGTGCCAGTTCCTTCCCTGCCCGTCCTGGTAGTACCATTTCCCGTCTGACTGAATCCAGCGGAAGCCCTCGTCGTCCCGGTAGTCAGGTCTGCAGCACCACTCCCACGATCCGCCGGTATGCTGGGCGACCGCTCCGCCGTTCCAGGCTGTTGCATCCGTCTTGGAGGTGTTGCCCTCGATGGTGATGATCCGGCCGTCTGCAGTGCGCCCTACAACGAGGCCGACATGGCCTCCGCCGCTACGGCTCCGGAACACAATGTCTCCGGCTTTCGCGGTGTTAAGCGGGACCTGTCTCCCGGCTCCGATCATGGCCTTCTTCGTGTCCATGGTAGAGGCACACGACAGCATACAGCAGAGCAGACGGTCTGCCTCTTCCGCTCCGAAGACTTTGTAGAGCAGCCAGCAGATGAACGTCATGCACCAGGCATGCCCGTTCGGGTGTCCGTGGCCTGCGTTCCGAAGCTCATAGGCGTACTTCGTGTAGTTGTCCGCACCGGCGAACTTCGTCTTCTGATAGAGGCAGTCAGATCCGTACAGACTGAAAGCCTCTTTCGACTTCTCCAAATATCCGATCTCACTCTGGGCCAGCTGCAGCAGTTCCTTTTTCCCTGGCATCACTTGCCTCCGTTCTGAGCATCATACCGCGCCTTTGCGATCGTGACCACAGCACCGCAGAAGACATCAAGTGCAGCGAACGTCTGCATGATCTGCTCCCCGTACGGGATGTTCCAGATCGAGCAGAACGTGCTGATCAGCGTTCCGATCGGAAGCACAAGCAAGGCAATCGTCTTCAGAATATCATAAGCGGTGTCACTCATCATCGTTCCTGTCCTCCTTCTCCGGCATTCTCAGGATTTTCTGGTATAGTTCTGTCGCGACATCATTGCCGCCTAGATTGTGGTATGCTGCATAGACTTTTTTCACCGATTCTTTGGCATAGATGGGGCAGCAGCCTTTTTCACTGTACTTATTGTAATTACTTACAATAGACTCACGCAGAAGGCTCTGGACCCCTTCGGCGATCGCCGCATTCTTTGCCTGTTCCATTTTTAACCTGGCAGCGATGCCACGATAAAGCCATGCGAGCACCGACACTGCTGCCGCAAAAAGCCACTGGATCCAGTGAGCAGCGACAAAAGCAATGATATCGTCCATTCGTTTTCTCCAAATTAAATGCCCCGGACAGTGCCGGGGCTGTTTACGTTGTTACT
>Ga0326512_10004010_pt1 | contig 10729 bp, 9 predicted proteins | sample 1_2617_0518_D_FD_203652 | JGI IMG/M metagenome (GOLD analysis project Ga0326512, IMG submission 203652) | Bovine rumen microbial communities from UC Davis, California, United States - 1_2617_0518 | ecosystem: Host-associated > Mammals > Digestive system > Stomach > Rumen | place: USA: California...
CTCTCAGGGTGCTCATAACTCTCCAGCCTCTCCGTCTGTGTCATAGTCCTATCTGTTACATTCTTGCTACATGTGAGGCACCTGCGCCCCCTATTTCTGCATTTCCTCCGCAAAGATACAAACTTAATCCGATAAAGCCAAAATTATAGCCATAAAAATCCCATCACATTGTCACCTCGATTCCATAAGATAGAATTGGAACCAATTCCCGCCCATCTGCAAATAGGTTTTACCTAGAAAATGAAACTTTTTCGGTCTTTTTCTTGTTCGTTTCATAAAAACTCTTTATCTTTGCAGCATCGCTCAGTTAGCTCTCAGGAGGGTGGTGGGCGATCTTAGTGATAAGAAAGACGTTTTCGAACGTCTGTCGTTGTAGAGCACGAACTTCGCAACTTCCAAACCTACAGCAGGCAGATGGCAACGAGGCGTCTACGTGGAGCGTTTCTATATACCCCATTTTATATAGTACGTTCTGGCGTGGGCTAACTGCGTTGTCTATCCTGTGTAGGTTGGGCAATGCGAAGGCTTGTGCTCTCAGGATGGGCAGAAGAACAGCACCTGCGCCTTTTTTCTTTGCTAAAGAGGTTTAGTATATTAACTTTGGCCAATTCCGGGGTGTTTTATTGGTACGTAGAAATAGGTAGATATATTTACCAATGAGACTAAAATCGTTAATTATATTATCGCTATTTTTTACTATGGATATTGCGGCCTGCACTATTCACTCCATTTGTTCTATTGACAGCCAGGGCGACTCAGGAGAGGTGGCTACTATTACTAAAGAAGGAAAGAAAATTTGTAAAGATTTGAAGAAGAATGGGTGGAAGGTATATGGGAATACAACGACTCTTGAAACCGCAATCAATCGCTATTATCAGCTTCTGGCTGAAGGGGATGGTTGCTTATATCCGCTGATGGGTGAGGCTTCTGCTGCTGATGAAAATCAGGCATTGAGAAAAGCCCAGTATCATGCCAATGCTCAATATGCAGCTCAGCTGGGTACACAGGTTAATAGCATGGTAGACCTGAAAGTGTCCAACGATGCCTCGAATGAAGCGAAGACGCGCACGGAGTTTGACCAGACTGTTCAGACGAAAGTGAACCAGCAGGTAAAGTCCCTGCGTCCAGAAGTCTCACTTATCCGAACACGGGAGGACGGAAGGGTGGAGGCAAAACTACTTTTTTTGATTAATAAAAGCGAATGATTTACCGATGACATACAATCTGCGTTTATATTTTCTGACTATTTTGGCGATACCTTTATTGGTTGCGGCACAGCGTACAGCAGACGTGCACGCTACCTATTCTTATGCAGTTGGAGAAAATGACAATATCACACTGCACGAAGCGAAACACAAGTGTATAGAGTTGGCCAAGGCGGAAGCTATAAAGGCAGAATTTGGAGAGATGATAACTTCAGATGTCATTGATACGAACATTGAAACTAACGGCGAGAGTGCTGGCTCATATTTTTGGGAAAATACAGTAGCAATGGCAAGGGGCGACTGGCTGGGTGATAGCCAACAGCCAAAGATAGATGTGAAATACGAAAATGGCAGGTTGACTTTCCTTGCAGAAGTGTGGGGGAAGGCTCGTGAAATTGTTCAGGCGAAGGCAGACCTTAAGTGGAAGATTATGAGGGATAATTCGGGCGTGATGGACGAAACGGCCCAGTTTGTTAGTGGTGAGCGTATCTTCGTGAAGTTCCTTTCGGCTTCAGATGGCTATTTGGCCATCTATTTGATTGTTGGCGATGATGAAACCTCATGCCTTCTTCCATACAGAAGAGACCCTATGGGAATATTTAAGGTAAGGAATGGAAACGAATATCTGTTGTTTGACAAGGAAACCGATCCTCTGGCAACCTATTACAAGCTAAGCACTCGGTATGAGACTGAGGCAAATCAGCTTGTAATCATTTATTCCCCTAATCCGTTTAGGAAATGCACAGAAACTTCGCGTGATGCGAGTCGTCCTAATTCCTTGAGTACACATGATTTCCAGAAATGGCTTCTGAAGTGCCAACGTGCTGACCGGGATATGGTCGTGGAAAAAAAATGGATTAAAATACGTAAGGCTAATCCTATGGCTGATTAATAAACTATAATTAAAAACAACTGTTATGAAAAAGAAACTGATTCTTATTACGTTATGCTTTTTCACTTTTTCGGCTTATGCACAGGATGTGTATGAAGACGGGGTGAATGCGAACATTGATTGGAGTGAAGACTCTACGGATGTTACGACTATCAACGACATCATTAACCAACAGCAGAAAGTTTTTTCAAACCGCTCAACTGATCGCCATTTCTCTTCGGTGTGGGGAAGAAGAAGCTACATTAACTTGTCTTTTAATAATACTACACTTTCGCCCAAGGATGCGGTGCCTACCGGGGTAGATGGAACAATGGTGAAGGACATGAAGAGCGATTGGGGGGTGTCATTTCAGTATGGGCGTAGCTACAGGTTCCACAAGACACCGATTTCCAATGTGCTACAGTTCAATTTTGATTTTACAGGCATCGATTTGAACGTGAACCATTTCAAAGCTGAGGGAAACGGGAAAGGACTGTATGACAGCAGAAACAAAATAGAAATTAAGCAGAATTACAAGACGGAAAGTTATTTCTATATGCCATGGAACATGGAAAAGTATGAATTCAGTTTTGGCATGGCATTAGGACCTTCAATCACTCTCGCACCGTTCACTTCAGTTAACTCCCAGGGCTTGCACTTTCTCAAATTCAATTTCTATTATCATATCGGCTACCATATCTCGTTGATTTACATGCCTAATGACAAGGATGCTGATTTGAATACTGGAATTGATACGGAAAACACCTATTCTTCTACTAAAAATAAGGAGGATATGGCCGACAACCTGAAGATGGAATGGGGGCATGGTCTAATGCAAACTTTTGGCTTGAATGTATCTTGGAAAGCCATCGGACTGGGGTTTGAATATCGTACAGCCAGCGCAAAATATAAGGCGATGAGCACCAATTCCTTTGGAAGCGATAAATACAAATTTGGAAATACTTCGAGTCGTATATATATACAGTTCAGGATGTAGGTAATCTTCAATAAATAGAATGAACATTATTATTATTTAACAGAAAACGATTATGAAAAAATACATATTATTAGTCATGATGGCAGTCCTGTATTTGACGGAAGTAATGGGCCAGGCTGCTTACAAAGTCACAGGCACTTGTGGACAAGATGTGAATTGGACTTTTGATGGTTATACACTTGTTGTGACAAACGTTTCAAAGACCTATCAGAAGGTTGCCATTGAAGACTACAACCTGTCAAACCAGATTGCTCCTTGGACTAAGAAGAAACTGGAAATTAAGAAGGTGGAAATCGGTGAAGGTATCACGAGAATCGGTGCTTGTGCTTTTGCTAACTGCCAGAGCTTGCAGGAAGTGGTGTTCCAGGGAACAACTATACGCGAGATAGGTTGGGGCGCATTTGTGAACTGTAGCCGTCTGAGAAATATTTCCATACCTGTGCAGCTTACCCAGATAGAGACTATAGCCTTTGCCAACTGTAGTTCGCTAGTGTCAGTAAAAATCCCAGACCAATGTCGGGTGGCCGATCAAGCTTTTGTGTCATGCGACAACTTGAAGTCCATAGAGCTGAGTCCTACTTCTATCATCGGCCATCATGCGTTTGCCAGAGAGATTAGACTCAAAAACAGGGTAAGGCATTCGCTTTATAATGGGGAAATAATAAAACTCCCTGCATATATTAATCCGAACAACAGTCATGAGTATGGCCTTTCGAGATTGGCTGTTGAGAAATGTACAAAGGATCGCGAGACGGCAGGAATTGATTATGATTATCTGACTTCTGATGTCGATTCAATGATACCTTCTGCCTATTCCGTACGTAACGATATTTATGCACTGATAATTGGAAACCAGAATTATCGATTTGCTTCCGATGTGCCCTACGCCATACATGATGCGCGTGTTTTTGGAGAATACTGTAAGCAGACTTTGGGCGTTCCGGCAGGAAATGTTCATGTAGTGGAGGATGCCACTAAACAGATGATACTTGAGGAGGAATTAGAGGATTGGATTGGAAATATTCCCAGTCGCAATGAGAAGAACTTGATCATCTATTATGCAGGTCATGGCGTGCCCGATGTGAAGAACAAGAATAAGGCATATATTCTACCCACTGATGTCAGAGGAACAAATCCCAAGCGCGGCATAGCGCTTGATGATTTCTATACAAAGCTCGGAGCGCTTGATTTTGGGCAGACCGTTGTTTTTCTGGATGCGTGCTTCAGTGGCGTGAACCGATCCAACGAAGGCGTTACCGAAGGTCTTCGTGCGGTTGAGATTGATGCAGAGGATACAGCCCTTGGGGATGGGGCTCTCGTCGTTTTCTCGGCAGCTAAAGGTAACGAGACAGCCCAAGGATATCCAGAAAAAGGGCATGGCCTGTTTACTTATTATCTGTTGAAGACCATTCAAAGTACAAATGGTGACATCAGTTTCGGAAGATTGTCTGATAATATTAATGTTAATGTCTCTTTACGTGCCCAGGAGATGAAGCTACATAAGAAACAGACACCTGTGACCCAGGCAACAGCCAAGTTTGCTGACAGTTGGCGTAAACTGAAATTTTAGAATTAGACAATTACACTTTGAAGGATATGAAAAAATGTTTGTTGATAGTAATGGCATCATTGCTTATTTGTAGCAATATGATAGCCCAAAGCGAGAAGATGTCAGGGAAAGATAAGTCTAAGCAGCGTGCAGAACTTGTAAAGCAGAGTAACAGGCTACAGAAACTGGACATCGACAAAGCTTCTAAGAAGTTGGCTAAGCAGATGAGGAAAGAGGGCTGGAAAGTGGCACCAGGCAACCTGCCTATGGAGCAGCAGCTGTCGCGCTCTACGATTTTCCAGAATCAGTTTGAGGATGATTTTATTACTCCCAAGTATGTGTGGGGTGACGCATCGTCTGTGTCTGAAAATTATGATGGTGGTAAAATGCAAGCTCTGGAATTGGCACGTGCCAACCTGGTTTCTTCTATAGAAAGCAATGTTACAAAAATCGTGGAGAATAACCGTGACAACAAGCAGCTGAATGCAGGTAATGCTGCCACTGTTGTTAAGACGCTCTCGTCATCAAAGTCTTATGTGTCTCAGCGGCTTGGTCAGACGATTCCTGTAGTTGAGGTATATCGCGACCTACCTAATGGTAATAAGGAGGTTCGTGTTATGATTTTCTACAGCATGGATAACGCCAGGAAGGTGGCTCTCGACGCTATACGTGACCAGTTAGAACAAGAGGGTGAGACAGTAGAGCAGTCTGTTCTCGATAGTCTACTTGGTGAATAGTCATACAAATCCTCAATGTGCCGTTCTTGCTTCCTGTTGATTATAAGCGATTCGGCACATTGAGTATATCGGATGAAATATGGAAAAGAAACTGTTTTGTGCTATCGTCATGGCATTTGGACTCTACTCTGAGGTAGCTGCACAGAGTGATTCGCTTAGTTTCAAGAATCGGTACGAGGCCTTCAAAAAGCAAGCCCAGAGAGAGTACACATCTTTTAGGGATAAGGCTAACAAAGAATATGCCGAGTTTATGGAAACGGCCTGGAAAAGCTATGGTATACAAGAGCCAATAAAGATGCCGAAAAGGCAAAAGCTGGAGCCTGTGGAATATGATAAGGAAAAGGCAAAGAGGTCTTTGCTTGCTCAGAAGTTGAAGCTACAGAAAGCGAAGCAACAGTTTAGTGAACAGCAGAAGCAACAAGAAGAGCAACAGAAAAAGTTAGAAGCACAAGAACTCCAACAACAGCAGACTCAGCAGCAACTATCCGAAGCGTTCCAACAATTGGCAGCAGCCAAGAAACAGTTGGAGGATGAAAAGCATAAGTTTTTGGAGCTGCAGAACCAACAGAAGTTGCTAGCAGATGAGCAACGTCAACAGTTGGACGAACAGCTGAAACAGCTTGAGAAGAAACAAGAGCAGCAGGAGGCAGACCAAAAGAAGTTAGAGGATGAGAGAAATCGTTATCAGCAAGAGCAACAGCTTTACGCAGAGGAGAAAGAAAGGAAAGACACAGAGCAGAACAAGTTGTTGGCTGCACAGGAACTCCAGCAGAGAGAGAGCCAAAAGAAGCTAGAGGAAGAACAGAAGAAACTGCTTGAGGCAAAAAGGCAATTAGAAAAGGAACAGAATGAATTGCTTGCCCAAAAGAAACAACAGCAAGAAGATGCAGAGCAACAGCGTAAGGATCTCGCTGAGAAGCAGCGGCGTCTGGACGAAAGCTTAAAGAAGCAGAATGAACAGAAAGCTCAGCTTGCTGAAGAACAAAAGAAACATGAACAGTTACGGAAACAAATGGACGAGGAGCGTAAATTCCAGGAAACGGAACACCGCCAGCTTGTGAACGAGCAAAACAAGAAGCTGCAAGAAGAACAGCACAAACTTATGGCTGAAAAGCAGAGAATCGAAGGTGTGCGTCAGCAACTTCTGGCTGATAAACAAAAGCAAGAAACAGAGTTGAAGAAGAGCGTGGAAGCAAAGAAAAAGGAGCTGGACGAACAACAGAAACAGTTGGAGGAAAACCTTCAAAAACAGCAGGTTCAGCAACAGCGGCTGGATGAGGAGAAACGGAAGTACGAGCAGCAGAAGAAATTGTTGGTGGAGGAGATAACCAAACAGCAGGAGAAACGGAAAGAGATAATAAAGCAGGAAAAGGAACTGGAAGAGGGAAAGGCTATCCAAGTAGAAATCGTTGATGTTAAGGATGACGTGAGACCTCAGCCTCAACCCATAGCTCCTGTTAAAGAAAACAAGGCCGCTGTTGTTCAGAATCCGTTCAAGTTTTATGGGACTCCTCTGACGGTAAGATGGGGAAACGCCGATCGGTTTAAATTGTCAGGTACGGACAAAAAGTCAATCTCAAATGCATATACTGAATTCACAGGCAGAAACTATGACAATTTGCTACACGACTGTTTAGCACTTAGAAAAGAGAAAGATCTTTGCGACTGGGCTTATTATAAGATGCTACAGGATGTGTCTGAGGCTGCATGCGGTAAGGGTACTAATGAGGCTGTGCTCCTTCAGGGTGTGCTTTATCAACAGTCAGGCTATATGATGCGCTTTGGACTTGACGACCAGCAGAAACTTCATATCCTGTCGCGACTTACTGGAACTGTTTACGACCGCTGTTACTGGATAGTGGAAGACAATGTGGGCAAGAGGGTGTTTTTCCTGATGGATGGCTCCAAGCCCAAAAAGTTGGAAATCTGTGACCTGGCCTATCCAAAGGAACAAACGTTAAGTTTCAATGTCGCAAAGCTTCCGAAACTTGATTCAGAATTGACGGAAGAACGGACGCTAGAGTCAAGGTTTGTCTCTGTAGAAGCGAAAAGCGTTGTCAACAAGAACCTGATAGACTTCTTCAATGAGTATCCGGCAACTTTCAGGGATAATGATGTTACAACACGATGGCCTTATTATGCCAATGCACCTGTTTCAAAGGAAGTAAAGGATAAACTTTATCCACAGCTTCGTAAGCGCATCAGTGGAGCTACTAAACTGATGGCGGCCAACATGCTGCTGAATTGGATCCAGATGGGTTTCCCCTATGCTATTGACGAAAAGGTCTGGGGCGAGGATCGAGCCTTCTTCGCTGAAGAAACGCTGTATTATCCGCTTTGTGACTGTGAGGATAGGTCTATCCTGTTCTCGCATCTCGTAAGAGACCTTTTGGGCCTTGATGCTGTCATGATTTATTTCCCGAATAATCCTCAGCATATGTACACCGCTGTCTGTTTCGATGAGGATGTGAAGGGCGACTATATTATGGTTGATGGTAGGAAGTTTACCATTGCAGATCCTACATGTTATAATGCTAATGTGGGGCATACGATGAACCAGATGGACAATTCCAAGGCAAAAGTTATTCCTCTCAAAAGGACGATAGAGGTGAAGAGTTTATGAAAGGATACTGGCTGACAAATGCTGAAAAGTGGCTGAAACAAGAACGGAATACCATTAAATATTCTGTTTTTGTCAGCATTGTCATTACAGTCTTTAGCTATGTGATGGGTAACACGGGCATCCCGCTACCAGGGGAAACTCAGGTGCTTAAGGATTTTGATGATTTGAAAGAGTTCTTCGGGCTGCAACGAGGCCATGTCCCCGACAGTTTCCTGTTCGTCAATGTGTGTTATGATAAAGATATGGTAGAGTACGAAGAAAATGGCATACCAGTTGGGAAAACTGCCATTACAGATAGGGCAAAACTGCTTAGACTACTTCAGACAGCCTACCGAGCAAATAACTATAGGTATATCTTCTTGGATGTCATTTTTGATAATACTATCGAGACACCATACGATTCAGCGTTGTTTCATACCATTGCTTCGATGGACAGGATTGTTATTCCTTCTCATGCAGATGTTGTCTTGAAAGATAGTGTTCTTTGTGAGAAGGCGGCTAACGCAGATTATCTGACTACCTGGAAAGTGGCGACGTTCAGCCGATACCAGTATCAGCCTAATGATGAAATCACTGTGCCCCTAAGAATGTATATTGACAGGAAACATGTGAAAGGCAATGGTATTGAGAAACATTGTGGCGGACTGTGGTATACAGATGGTGGGAGACTGTGCCAGAGTGCTGTGGTATTGCAACTTCCTGTTACCATGTTAGGTAGTCTGATAGATGAGGAGGGGCAGGTGAGGGAACGAAACTATGTCTATCTTGGATCAGACCTACTTGAAGAAGACTTCCCTATGGAAGAGCAGATAGATGACAAAATCGTGGTGATAGGTGACTTCAAAAATGATGTACATCTTACTTATCAAGGGAATCAGCCAGGCTCTGCCATCTGTGTGAACGCTTATATCGCTTTAATGAATGGTGACCATATTGTCAAATGGTGGTATGTCGTGTTTCTCTTTGTCATCTATGTTATAGTCGGCTACTTCTATCTAAACGGGAAGTCTTTTTCCACTTTGTTCAGAAACCCTTGGCTTGGTGTGGTCATGTCTTTTTTCAGTACGGCTACTTTATTTCTGCTCATCGCCATATTCGTAAACCTGTTTGGTATCGTCTTTAATATGTGGGTACCTACGACGGTCTATTCTCTTATTGACACATATATTCAGAAAAGGAACTTATTTAAAACGAAAAAGAATGAAAAAAGTGCTAATGCTCATAGCAGCGTGTCTATGGATTAACTCGGCTTGTGCTGACAGTTATAAAGTCTTGTTTGTCAATGATACAAACCTGAAGTACACTAATGGGAAAGTAGTGAAAAAGGGAGATGTAATTTCAGATGTAAGTACGATAAACTGGGAAAAAGAAAGGCAGGCTGTGAAGGTGATTAATCAGTCTACTAAAAGAATTACTTTGTTTACTGGTAAAAACTGGGTACGTGCTAAGGGATCAGGTGCAATGGTTTATATTAAGCATACTTCTACCCAGATTACCGATGACAACTTTTATGCTAAACTGTTCAGCATATTTGACAGCCAGTATGATTTGATGGACAAGATAGAGGTCTCGACGGATATAGAACTGTCAGACAATTGCTACTTTACGGCAGCTTATATGTATGGAGATACAAAGCTGGTCAAGAAACTGGGGCATGAAGATGATAAGGTAATTATTGATATGTCTCTTTTTAATATCGACGGAAAGGTGTTAGAGCCTCGTGACATCGAGATTTCCATCGAATATGTGAATGAGAGGGATATGAAAACGATATCTGTCAGAGACGGTATCGATATTTTTATCATACCAGAAACTGTTGACTGATTATGCGTGAAAGGATATACTGGCTGATAAAGCCTTGGCATGGAAAAGGTTATGCGAGACTCTACGATCTGATTATGTTGGTTGCAATTGCCATGGGTATCTTCCCTCTGATGTTTCGGGCTCATCTGGATGGTTTCGCTTTTTTCAATACTTTTGCTGGTGCTTGTTTCGTTGTTGATTATATCTTGCGGTGGGGAACAGCAGATTATGAATCTGGCAGCAGAAACAGATTAAAGGCTTTTCTTGTGTATCCTTTTACTCCGATGGCCATTGTAGACTTGCTCTCTATTTTACCCTTATTCCATCTGATTAGTCCAACTTTTACAGTGGCTCGTCTATCAAGGCTTTTGATGACTTTGAGGGTGTTTAAGGTGATTCGCTATTTTGAGCCTTTGGAGATTGTGCTATCTGTCATACGCCGCCAGAGAAAAGTACTGCTGACTGTATTGTCGTTAGCTGTCTTTTATATCTTTGTAACAGCTCTGATTATGTTCAATGCGGAAGAAGATATCAATCCTGAAACAGGAAAATACCTCTTCGATACATTCTTTGAGGCTTTCTATTGGTCTGCATGTACCCTGACCACAGTCGGCTATGGTGATTTGTATCCTATTTCGAGCATCGGCAGGGTTATAAGTATTATTTCCTCGATGGTGGGTATTGCCATCGTTGCCCTCCCATCAGGAATCATTACTGCAGGCTACATGGAAGAATTAAGAATAAGGAGAGAAAAAGACAGAAAAGTCGGGTGAGGATTAGTCTTAATTATAAGCGGTCTATTCTACACTCGACTTTTATCAGTTCATTGGTAGTATGTCTCACTCAGGAGGGTGCTGTGGGGCTCGTATCTGGTGACGGGAACTTGAATGATGGTGACATACTTCCGGGGCTCTCTTTGATTCTGTATGCTTTGCTCGAACTGG
>Ga0326512_10004011_pt1 | contig 10728 bp, 15 predicted proteins | sample 1_2617_0518_D_FD_203652 | JGI IMG/M metagenome (GOLD analysis project Ga0326512, IMG submission 203652) | Bovine rumen microbial communities from UC Davis, California, United States - 1_2617_0518 | ecosystem: Host-associated > Mammals > Digestive system > Stomach > Rumen | place: USA...
TGAATGTATATAACCTTGTTGTCGGAATCCCCTCCCCTTTTTTATCCGGATCCATCCCTGAGAGCCTGCTGGCCACCCTCCCGTGAAACATTGTGAAACAATTATATAAATCGTTTATATAAACCATTTATATAAATCGTTCATAGCAACGTGTACAAATCTCACAATTATAACTTTGTTCAATTTGCGAATATTCAACCTTCTAAAAAATCATTATGCTTGTATCAGTCCTCCGGACAGGCCGGAGGTAGTCAACCATATAGGAGGAAACAACAATGAAGAAACCCACAAAGTCAAGTAACAAGAAGGAAGCAAAGAAGATCACAAAGGAAGCTATCGAGAATGTAAGTGTTACAGTCTTCGAGCCTAAGTCTGATGAAAACACCTTCACCGGTGCCAGCTTGGACATAGAGACTGAAGCCGGTCATATCTATATCAAAGGCTTCGCTCGTTGGTCTGAAAAGAATGATATCTGGTTCTTTTCCGGTCCTTCTCACAAGAACAAGGATGAATATGTTAACGACGTATTCGGAGATAAGGCTGTATTTGAATCAATCAACAACGCTATCAACGCTGCTATGGAGGAGATGTAACATGGTTGAATTTAATGAAAGAACCGAGTTCTTTATTAAGGACACAATGGATGATTGTATAGCTGAGATCCAGCTCCGCTGTAAGAGATATATGAGTGAACAGGATCTCACACGTCTTGATTTGGATCTGATCGAGCGTGAGATCATGGCTCGTATGGCCTATGCCTCCGTTAAAGGGAGGTGAGGACATGAAGAAGATACCAACATTATTCAGACGTGAATTTGATCATCACAAAGTGGTTAAGATCCTTCCGGAAGTGACTCCCGGTCTTGAATGGGTGCTGGAAGGTGAAGGGATCGCAACTGAAAAAATTGATGGTTCCTGTTGTGCGGTTATTGATGGTGAATGGTTTAGGCGATATGATGCCAAGAAGGGAAGATCCATTCCACCAAATACAATACCCTGTCAGGATAAACCTGATCCAATCACCGGACACTGGCCGCATTGGTTAAAGTTGGATCTCAACAGTCCTGCGGATAAGTGGTATGTGGAAGCATTTAATAATAGTAAAAGTCATTTGTATAATGGAACATATGAAGCTATCGGGCCACACTTTCAGGGAAATCCTTACAATCGACCATATGATCATTTAATCCGCCACGGCATTATCATTATAGAAGACTTTCCCAGAACTTTTGAAGGTATGAGAGATTATCTCAAAACTCATAACATCGAGGGTGTGGTTTTCTGGAAGGATGACGAACCGAGATGCAAAATCAAAAAATCAGATTTTGGTTTTGAATGGCCGGTTAAGAATATATGGAGGTACTTCTAATGAATCGTGAAGAGCGAAGAAACTTACTCCAGAACCGTTACAAGGCATATAAGCGCCTTCCGAAGAAGCATAAGAAAGCCATGAACATAAGTCTTCAGATGTTACAGAACAGGAGGAACCAGCATAAATGACAAGGGAAGAATGGAATCATATCAATGATGATTTAATCAATATCTTTCATTGGATTGAGGAGTTTGAAGAGACTCATCCGGACACCGAGATCCAGGAGCTTAGATACCATCTGATCGGCCTGTATGACTGGCTTCAGGATGAGCCGATTGAGGAAGGAGATGATAGAAGATGACTGTATCTAAGGATGTAACCGGCATAGCATTCACAACTCATGAAATGATTTATCCGGCCATAGTAACAGTTAGGTATACTCAGGATAAAATCGGAAAAAGTTTATCATTAGCTTTTAAAAATGTAATGATCGAGATTCCTGCCGAACAGATAGAAGATATTATAAAAATTGAATTAAGATAAAAAGAAAATCCCCGGTCCTGTAATACCGGGGATCTTCTTTTAAGTTGGAAACTTAACGAGGGGAGTAAGTTAATAGTTACTACTTAAGTATATACTTACGTATATTAAATGTAAACCCCTTCCATCATCTGAGATGCTATCTGGGCAGCTTCGGAAGCTGTGCCGGTAAAACCGTTAGCAAGTCTGAAAGCCGAACATTTAAGATATCCGGCAAATTCTCCAACTTTTCCTCCCTGATTGGAAGGTTTACCAACAAGGTTGATCTCATTGGCCGGAGCTATGGAGTTAGCCCATGCAAATATAAAATAAGGAGAGTTAACTCCGAAGTCTCCAAGATTGCCTGCTGAGGCTCCCTTAGTCTGAATCGGAGCATTGAGGAAGTTGCGGATTGCTGTCTGGGCTCCCTGAGCAATAGTCACTCCGGAATTCAAAGCATTTATACCGGGAGTTATTCCGCCTGAAGTTAAGGATTTTCCTGCATCCATACCACCCATCATCATGGCTCCTGCTGCCCCGAAAGTCTGTTGTACATCTGAAGCCGACTGAGCAAGCCCGGATACGCTGGTAAGTATTCCATTCTGAACCGCTGACACCTGAGAGGCTTTATCATTGGCCGTGAGTGGTATCTGAGTCCCCATCTGACCTTGAAATGAATCCATCTCAAGACCTGAAGCATATAAATGATACTCACAAGCTCCGGTAGTCACATCTACTGCGAGTTTGATCCCAACTCTCTTATTTATGTAGCGAGAGATAACAAGCTCATGTATCCCGGCATAAGGAAGCAGCACATATAATTTGCACCACGGTTCAAAATTTCTAAAATCTCCATTCTCATAAGGACTTCTAAAGAACTGCTCCCCCATGTTGATGATCTTATTGTTTTGGAGTATCTGATTCACGCTGGAAGAGAAATTATAAGTATATGAACCTATCTGACAGGAAGGTGCTGATCCTTCGGTACAAACCTCTGATACGTCTATAGGAAAATATCTGAGTGACTGAAGGGCTCCGATCTGATTGGATCCGAAGAGTTTTGTGTTATCCAGAAGGTCATTCACTCGTGCTGCGGATAAGATATCTCTCAAAAAGGTATTCTTTTGAGTGGTTGAGAGATTAAACATCTGTACCCCATAAGTATATCCGATGGAGCTAACACCATTAGTAGTCTGAGTGACCAGATCTCCGATCTTACCCATAATATCAGCATCTTCTATAAGTGATCTATTCACCGCATCATCTGCGGTATATTCTCTTCCGGAAGGTGCCGGAGTTCCATTCATGAAAGAATCTAACTTATCCTTGCCGGAATCGGTGCTGTCACCTTCAAAGAAGGGTATATTAGTCTTAAAAGTAAGTACATAAAGCGGTACAGATACATCCGACTCCGTATAGAAAGTAGAAGGATAAGATCCAGTCTGCTCATATGTGATACCTCTATCATCTGAAGAGTAGATAGCGGAAGGACCACCATGATAAGCTTTGAGTTTTGCAGTCTTACCATCTTCGGAGTAAAAACCAAGACAGTTGGTAGGTCCGTCAAATTTGTAATAATATTCATATCTGATCTGGCCTATACCGGGAGAGTTAGATACAAGGTTGTTAACATAATATTTTCCATAATATTCCTCCGGTTCCGGTACAGGTTCCAATTCTCCATTAAGAAGACCTTCGGTAGCTCCATCAGCGATGTAAGCCTGGAAGTGAGCAAAGGTATCAAAAGCCGGAAGATTGACCTCAATTTCGAGATCCATCTCAACAGTACCGTTAATAGAATCATAAACCCCGGACTCAAAGAGCATCTGCTCAATGAATACCCAAAATGTTTGAAATGCCTGCGTTTCATTAAAATGTCCGGTGTGAGCTATACCATCGATGATGAAAGAAAAGTTATTCGATGTATAGTTAAAAGTGCTGCCATTAAGTTCAAAATTTTCTGCCGGAGAGCTGTAACCGGCTCCGGCATCCTGAGAAGTAGATATACCTATAACCTCACGAGCAAAATACTGTCCGGGAGTGTTTTCTCTCCAGTAAGTACCATATACCGGTCTGCTCTGCATCGGATCATTATTGAGAGCAATAAGAGCAAACTCTGCTGATCCTCTTACTCTGCGAGTAAGCATAGTATTAGGATCTTTTTGGTCCGCTTCCATATTGGTACAAGTAACACGAAGCTTATAAGGATCTGCTTCGTGTGCATCCGTTATAAGTTCTTCCTGTTCTATAAAATTGATATTAAAAGTATATGCTGTATTGTTGTGATTCCAATTATAAGTATAATTCATGACTGCGGATCACCTCCTGTCACTGTAAGTACATAACTGCTGTTAGCTCCACCGAATGTATAAGGGAATTTGGAGAAATTATACCTATATCCCTGCTCTGCCTTGATGAATCCATCCTCAAGACCTATCGAGAACCTGCTGGAAGACCTCTCTGCTATACAGTCGGAATTTAAGATTACATTTCTAAAGTTAACCATAACATCCGAAGCAAGGGATATAAGGATCCTTTTACCGTCAACCTGTCTCCCGGTTATTCTATAATATCTTCCAAAGTCAGGGATATAAGCATAATTGATATTCATATAGTAGGGATCATATTCCATATATACGGAAGGAGACTCCACTCCACAGGCATCACGGAGATAACCTGAAGACTGCCTATGATTAGATAAATTATTGTACATCCTCCCCGGTGGAACTGAGTTGGTATACCAATCAATGACCATAAGATCACACTCCTTTCAATTTGAGCCAATAAGAAGTACCAAGAGAACCTCTTTTCATCCTTGCTCTGAGGCTCTGATCCTTTGGCCTCTCGAATTTAGTCATGAACAGGATAGCAGCATCATAAGCGGTCTTACACTTATTTAATTTAGAAAAGAGCTTCATCTGATGACATTCCATGGCAAGGAAAAAGAGCTGATCCTCAATAAGAGAGATATCCTTGTTATGACTCATACAAAAATCATACAGAGCGAGCTTCCTTCCTTTAGAAGTCCACTGAGCGAGACCATAGCCGGCCGAATCACTTCCGAAGCTCTTCCTTGTTATCTTTCCGGAATTAACTCCATCCGTATAGGTTCTGTCATTTCCTACTTTTCGTTCATAGGAATTTTGAACATTGTCTCCCCTAAGACCGGATTCACAATAAAGATTAGCCATAATCCCACAAGCTGCCGTCTCTGTAAATCCAAGAGCCTTTAAGAAGTTAAAGATTCTCTTTTCGTGTTCATTCATCATCTGTATCACCTAACCTTTCTGTTAGTATAGTGAGAGCTTTAGTATTATTATTCAGTGCTTCCGTGATCTTCTCAAGGCTCTCAGCGTGTCTATTCTCCATCTTATCAAGATTCTCCTGATAATATTGAGCCTGCTTCTCTGTTTTCTCATCATTCTTATCAGTGATGTATTTAACATACCAACCACAAGCACAGCTCGCTAAAATGGGAAAACCCAAACTCTGTAATACTTCAATCCAATCCATCTTATGCCTCCTTTATTCGTATATAGATAGTGTTAATTCTTCAGCGATATCCGAGAACCACATATCGAAGAAGCTGTACTGGCTCCAGAATGATTGTTCTGCTGTAAGAAGCTGTTGAGTCATGGTTACACCAATATTACCACCTCTGGTAGTGGTTTCTGTTGTTGAATCAGTGCCGGAGAGTGTATCTGTATCAGATCCGGTCCTTGCAAGGCTATCTGTACCGGAGTGAGTATTGGTATCCTTTCCATCCCTGGCCTGTTCATCATAACCGCCTCTGTCGGTCTTTTTCTTTCCGTCTGATATAGCTATCTGATCGGTGCCTGAGTTGGTGTCACTATGCTGGGTAAGAATAGTCTCGGAGTGTGCTACTGGTGTTACAGAATCGAAAGCAGCTACAGCATTATCTGTCTGAGGTTCTGTCTGTGTGATGATGTGTCCATGAGTAGTATTGTACTTTCCATCTGTAAGCTGTTCTGCTGTCTCGTTGGAGTTATATGTAGTCTTATTCTTGGAATCATAAGCCATTTCCATCTCACTATTATAAGTGGTTGTATCTGTGGTATTCTTGGCCATTGTAGTCACCTTACCATACTGAGTAACAATGGTCTTTGTCTCTGTACCATCCACGTTCCAGATCGGATTATATTCGGCCTTCCACATCTCAAGCCAGTGCTTCCACTTCTGAACATGAAAATTTTTGATCACATCCGCTACCATCTGAGCCGTATAAGTTCCTTCTCTATAATCTTCCATGAGTTCATCCGCTTTGAGATCTCCCTGTTTCTGAAGGAAGATCTTGTTTGCGATATCCAGCATGGAAGCCGGGAACAGTTCTACATTTACTGTAGTTTCCTGCCCGTTAACTTTTGTCTGATATGAAAATATCCTAAGCTCATTCAGAATCGGTTTTGTCTGATACTCTTTCAGCTTCATTCTCTTTGCCTCCTTCCTCTTCAGGTGCTTCTTCCTCAAGCTCCTCATCTGTTGTCTTAAATTCATCATCCATGTTGGCAAGTCTTGACATCCAGCATTCGGAGAAGGATACTTCCATATTCCAGCCAAACTTCTTATTACACATCTCAACACCATCCTGTCTGGCCTTGAGCATAGAATGAGGAAGGATCATGCTTGCATTGGAATCCTGATTAACCTCATCCACTGTCTGCTGTGCGAGCTTGGAAGATCCCTGGCTATTCATTCCATATAAGGAATAGAACCATCTCATCAGATCATCACGGTATTTAGCTAAATACTGGATATACTGTGCCTTGTCTGTTTCAGTAAGATTTACAGTCTGAACTCCGATAACTCCATCCATTATCTCTCTGAGCTTCTTTTCATCTAAGATAGTGGCGATCTTGCCATCCATCATATTTTTTATAGCTTCCTCGATAGTTTTCTTGGTCTTTGTGTCGGTAGCTAAGGGAATGGGATACATTCTGGAGAATAAGACATTCAACTTCATGGAGACTTCCAGCTCTGCGAGTGCATCCGAGTAACGGCCTATATTCATATCCGGAGTATAGGATGTATTATTAAAAATAACAGCCACTTCCGGATTATCTATCCAGTTATCAAACCTTTTAACAAAACCATTGTCCCCTGTTACCATCAGATCAGCTCCGAAACCGTAAGGATCCGGAGTTCCTACAGATTCAGCCTTTCCGATAATATACTTTCCATCGAATACAGAAGGACCGGAAGTTGGTACACCTTCCATTTTACAGATCGCTGCTGCTCCATCTAAAGCAGCATACTTATTAATGAAAGACTGTCTTGAAATGATCTCTTCCGGGACTCCTTCACCACGATATACGAACATACTGGATAACATATCTATAAATATTTCATCATATGAGCTTATGCGGTATGCTTTTTGTGTTTTTTCTTTTAGATTAGAAAAGAACATATATTTCCTCCTTATAAAATAAGGGAGGCATAAAAGCCTCCCTTGTATTTAGCTCTGATCCTGATTAAGGTGTGGGAGCTGTGTAATCCTTCAGAATAAATACAATAGCATTCATAGAGAGATCGTTCATGTATTTATCCTTGTACTGGTAGTAGTACTGAGTGAGTGCTTCGGGATCGAAGTGCTTAACGGCTACTCTCCTGCTCTGGATAGTGTGAAGGATAGCCCATTTATCACACAGGAAGGCAACAATGCCACTCTGTGTGATATTTGTCTTTGTTCCTTCAGAAGCGATATCGATATCAATCTTGGAGATCTCATCGAAATCATCATCATCTTCACCCTGGCCCTGCCAGAAAGGTACTGACTGATATCCTTCCGGAGCAAGCTTCACATAATCATCATGGATGGTATCTGAAAGAGCTACAGTCTTCATTCTTTCATCAAAGAAGGATAGAATCTGAAGTACCTTTCTTTCCTTCGGTGTGAATCTCTTCCTGCCTGCTGTGTTGTACTTAACCGACATACGGCCGATATACTTATCATACAGACGGATCTTCTCGGAGCCGTGTCGCATAGCGTTAACATCAGAAAGATAATCCTCAACACTGAAATCTGCTGTAGGATCACCCATCTCCTTGACATACTTTTCAACAAGATTAACTACATGAACACCTGTAGCACCTACAGAAGCAGCATAAGCGATCTTCTCAGCCATGAAGTTATTTCTGTTCATATTTGAGATGTTCTCAAGATGAACGATAAGAGCATTATCAACACACATCAGAATGTATGAAACAAATCCTCTGATCTCGCTCTCTGACTTGAAAGCTGTATTCCACTGTTCCTCTGTTACGCATACAGGAAGCTCATAAGATACGGACTTACCATAGATCACATTGTGAACGATAGGAAGATAGATCGTATACTCTCCAACTTTATTAACCTGTCCTTCACCGGGTCCGAAATCCTGCCATGCTGAGGACTCTTTAACCTCAGGAACTTCAACAGATATAGCCTGAACGATCGCTCCGAATTTCTCCGTATTAACAAAGAAAGGATCTTCAAACTCTGAGCGGTAACTGGAGTCCGTATACCACTTATTGATCAATTCATTAAGAAGAGCTTTAGTGAATGAATCTCTGGATCCGATTACAGACTCATCACCGCCGGTATCTACTATCCCTCTGAGATCCAGCTCGGCAACGTCTGTTTTGCCGGTTGATTGTGTCATAGCTACGTTAACTACTGTTGCAACCTGATTATTATTTAAGTTAAAAATATCTGCCATTGTTTTTTACCTCCTTTATTTTCTGATTATTTCGAAATGTAAGCAACACTTATATTGTAAAAACCTACCGGAATTTTGTCATTCGATGTAATAGTTCCTTTTTCTGAAATTATAAAATTATTATTTCCTGTATCGCATATAGAAGCAACTGTATTTGTAGCTGGTAAGTTAGTGAATAATGAATATTGCTGACCCGCAGGTTTTTCTGTTGTTACTTCGAACCTACCTGAGCAAACAACCATCTTTCCAACTTTCATAACGTTAACCCACGCATCTCCTACATAATCGGTATTTTTTGTGATAGTTATATCTTCTGGAACAATTAGATCAGCAGCAGCAGCGGCACCGATATCAGCAAGCGATTTATTACCTGTTAAAGTTACACCGTTGATCTTCGGTTTGTTTTTTAGAGAAGTATAGCTGTTCTGTGCTACGTTCTCCTTCTCCATCCTTGTTAATCTGTTATTTAAGTCAAGTATATTTGTAGTTCCCATTTTAACCTCCTTTCTATAAATGATTTATATAAATGATTTATATTATCTTAATATCAAAAAATAAACAAGCTGTCAAGATTGCTTAACAGCTTGTTTATATATGAAAGGAAAATCTGATTTGGTCAACCTGTGGAGGATCAACCATCTATATTATATAAGTTATTTCCTAAGAAGTCTATACTGTTTAACATAGTTTGCTACTATGGAACCTGTTTCATTGGTATCATAATAAAACTTATTAGTCCCATAAAGACCCCAGATATATTTGCAAAAATTCCCCTGTCCGAGTCCCCAAAGCTCATTTGGCTTCGTGATATCTCCCAGCTTGAGAATGAGACTATCTTCATATATCTTGGTACATTCATGGACATTGACTACCACACCACGATCCGGAGTTAAAACAATGTCAAGCTGGAGAAGAACATCCCCTGTATCAATACGGGTTGTCCGATCTAAATATTCATCTTCAGGACTGTTTACAATATGCGGTACAGGATCAAAAGCCCAAGTAATCTCACCACCCGTGATAGCTGCAAGCTTCGGATTATCAAAACCGAAGAACAGTCTGTTAAGTTCCTGCTTTAAATTGGATTGTTTGAGGCCAATAATTTCCACATATACTCGGGTTCCTTTTTCAGTGGTAATAAGATCATGTTTTCCAACATTTAACTTCTTTACTTCTTTACTGATCTCAAACTCCTTAAAGTAGGTACTATTTATATTGATGGTATTGGCAGCCAGAACTACTATCGGTGATTTACGTTTTCTAATTATTGTGGCGCATAAGTCCATAAAATCACAAAATTCATTCGGCCTGTAGTATTTTCCTATGAATTCATCAAACAGAATTAAATCTCCCTTCGGTGCGTTATAAGTGGACTTATAGTCCTCAGCATTATCTATAGAAAGAAACTGAAGGAATGGTTCCGGAGATATATCTGTAGCTTTGTTTGTTTCATCAAAATTGCAAAAATATGCTTTCTTCCAATGAACATAAATTCCGGAATATCTGCCACCTGTTATAGCTCGAATATAATATCCATCGTTATAAGTCTTAATAACATTGAAGATCTCACCTGCTACAGATGGCTTTATCATGTCGACAGTTTGTCTTACATACTGGATCTGTGTGCCATACATCATGTGCATAATCATGCCTATAAGGATCCAGTTAGTAGTTTTTCCGGAGGTTCTCTCGGACATATAAATAAAATACTTTGCCTCATTCACCGGAGCTGTAGTAGGATCAAATATAGGCTCATGAACGTGCGCTCCTTTTAATATTCTTCGGTATTCTTTGAAGATCTTACCCCAGTTATAAATAATTCCTCTTTCTTCTTTGTTTTCGTAATAATTAATCAATTCCTGCATAGGCATCCTCCCAAAAATCAGTAACTTCTAATTGTTCAATAGTATCATGTAATTCTTTTTCAGAATCAACGATAATGGCCCACTGGCTTATCTCTGTATCGTGACCATCTATATTTTCTATCTTGGCTGAGATATCAGATCCCTTCGGATTATATTTGATAGAAGTTCCGCCACAATCAAGAAAGATGGTTCCTGCGGTGAGATTATCGATATTTCCAAGCTCTCTTGATCTGTTATTCCCTTTTCTTCCTACATCCTTAACACCTGCTATAGTGGTATGAAGTTCTCCATCTGATGTCACATAAGCATAACACTT
>Ga0326512_10004012_pt1 | contig 10728 bp, 8 predicted proteins | sample 1_2617_0518_D_FD_203652 | JGI IMG/M metagenome (GOLD analysis project Ga0326512, IMG submission 203652) | Bovine rumen microbial communities from UC Davis, California, United States - 1_2617_0518 | ecosystem: Host-associated > Mammals > Digestive system > Stomach > Rumen | place: USA: California...
CGGTGTTGCCTATCAAGCGCATTCCAATTTTCCCGGTCTTTGGTGAAAAGACATGGGTTGACGAAGATACTATGCTGTACCGTGGTTTGATAGCCAAGGGCAAGACTGTACAACGTATTGTGAACTACTGCATGACACAGATGATCGAACGTCTGGCCTTGTCTCCGAAGCCTCTGTTCCGTGGCTACATGGAATCATTTAAAAACTACGACGACTATTATAAGCGAGCTGGTTCCGGCATTAACCCGATCCTTCCTTCGCAGCGTCTGGCCAACGACAAGACTACGCAATTGCCGTTGCCCGAAGTGTTCCAGCCGAACATCCAGTTCGCAGACCTCCAGCAGATTACGCAGGGTACGATGGACATGCTCACGTCAATCACTGGCGTGGACTCCAAGGGACTTGCCGACTCCGAAAGTGACATCACTGCGACTGCGGTCATGTACACTTCACAGGTTTTTCAGAACAACATAAAGCACTTCTTCTCGCATTTACGTACAAGTTTCAAGGCACTCGGCGACACAGTCATGGTGCTGCTTGGACATCCTGGTGTCAAGATCGATGTGTGCCAGGGCCCGGATGCCTATATGCAAAATCAGATTGCACGTCAGGAACTGACTGCATTGATGGGCGTAGTGCCTGACAACCAGAAGCGTGCTCTTGTCAACGCTATTCTGAAGACGCATCCGGACAACGAAATCCTTGGCGACCTCTATGCCGAAATCAACTCCATTCCACAACCGACTGAAATGGAAATGCAAGCTCAGGAACTTATCGGCCAGATGAAGGAAGCCATCGACAAGAAGAATGAAGAAATCATGAATCTGACTGCGCAGATTGAAGAATTCCGCAAGAGCGACCGCGAACAGGACAAGGATCAGTTCTTCCAGCTCAAAAGGATGGAACTTGAGCACCAGTACAAGGTCGAAGACGAAATCCTCAAGGCTCAGCTTAATCAGGGCCTGGATGCGGACAAGGCCGCTATCGAAGCACAGCGTGAAGAACTCAAGCTGGAGTCCGAAGCGACACGTGCTGCGATTGACGCCGAGAAGGGACGTCTTGACTTGGAAAACAAGGCAATCAACCAGCAGATGGATCTTGATCACAAACAAGCTAACATGGAACTTGACCTAGCGAACAAGATTTTCGGAGGCAACAATGAAGCTTAATATTGCCAATACTCCGTACATTGACCGCTCTACCGGTGAGTTCGTGGAAGGACGCATGAAGGTGTTCCTTCACAACACGAACGTCTACGCCGACGTGTTTACGATGGAAGGCTCCAGCTTTGTAGCGGCACCTAATCCACAGCTGCTTCACGCCGGTCTTCCGGAAGATACTTTGTTCACAGAAATCGGTATCTATGACATCGTCATCGAGAAATACATCGGAGAGGAAGGCCACATGACGGTTGAATCTCCTGATTCAGACTTCTCCATGATCGATGAATTCGAGACCGGTATTGACTTCGACCTTAACGCATTCAACTCCAACCGTGTAAACACTATGGATGACCTGCGAAATGCAGACCCTCTCCTTGGTTACGTTACGGTCAACTGGTATGCCGAACCCGGCGACTGTGTCCCACGTACCTACATCTGGGATGCCGCTTCCGTCAATGCAGAAGACGGCGGTTACGTTGTCTCAAGTGACGTTTCCGATACAGGACGTTGGATCTTGTTCTGGGACGATGAAGTCCTTCCGGCATGTGTCTACGGCGTGAAACCCGGTGACGAAAGCAACATGAACTTGCTGCTGAATTACCCGGCTGTGGTCGGTTCCTTCCTTATGGCAACTGCACCGTGCATTCGCTTCCAGAGCGGTGACTATACAAGCAACGCATACTACAGCACCACCAAGGAACTCTGTTTCGATGCCGGTGCACGGTTCACTGCTGCATCGTTCACTTGTCCGAACATTCGCTTGTTCGGTGCTAACGCTTCATATATCGCCGACTTCAGTTTCAGTTCGGACAACGTAGAGGCGCACTCCAGCTGGTTCCGCGACGTCAACACGTTCTGGCACTGCGGGGCCCACAAGTTCATCGTGGACGAAACGAACTACTTCACGTCCAATGTCCTCAGGACTGCAGCTGGGCTTCAGTACAAGGTAATCGAAGGTGCGCACCGTATGGATGTCACCTATGCGAGCGGTGCATATCTGCAGATAGGATACTGCACGCTTAACGCACACAGGCTGTTCTCTCCGCGTTACGACAGGATCAAGTTCCAGGGTATGACCATTGACCAGTCTTGGTTCGTTCCAACCGGTATCGGCTACTGGGACTTCGGCAACATCGCGTCGCACAACATCGAAGCAACTACTGCCAACATGAACGTCCTCGACTTCTCGCGTTTCACAACGCCTGACGTTTACCTCAAGGCACGTCTTGCCAACGGCAACACGTCCTTTGACGGTCACGGTGCAACCTACTCCGCGTATGTGAACAACAGCCAGTTCACCACGATTTCCAACTGCGTGTTCAGCTCGGCATTTACCGATTCTAAATGCTACGACTGGAAGAACGTTTCTCTCAATGGCGGCATCACGTTTACCGGGGCCGGTCGCACGATCAACATGGAAGGATGTTCTCTCAGCCTGAACAACAACACCGGAGCTCTCTCCAACATCTACCTCAAGGACTGCGACGTCGCATACACCGGCAATGCCTGGTGCCCGAACGATACTGTGCTCCACGTAGTTGGCGGTACGTTCGCCGGACGTGTAGAACTGTCAAGCGCGGCAAAGTCTGCGTATACCCGCAACAAGAGCCTGGTATTCGATGGATGTACTGTTACGTCCACTTCCATGTGGATCAACGACATCACGATGCGAAACTGTGTTTGCACTTCTCACATCTATCTTGTCCCGTTCGCTGAAGACAGCAGGTTCAAGCACAACTGTGAATTTGTCAACAACCGTTTCATCGGCGGATTCCTTCTCGAAATCAAGCCGAAGGACATGTCCACCGAGACATCCGTGTTCAACGTTCTGTGCACCTTGAAGCTCCGCAACAACGCCTTCAACCAGAGCGACACACGCGGTATAGTCATGCCTTACGTCACCAACACCTTCGACTTCAACAAGATGTACGTGGACAACGCCAGCAACCCGCTGTGCGAATACAAGGGTAACTTCGGCAACTGCCCCGCAGAGAACCCGACCAGGACGTTCCTCAGCGACACACTGACGCAAACGTACAGCACCGGGCCTACCGCGTCCGACATTAAGTACCAGCCGCCAACGGGTTGGAAGCAGCGTGTGTGGAACATGTCACCGAATATCTACTACCCGTGCGGATACGGCTGGCAGTGCGAACCGGGAGAAAGCTGGAACCGCTATACCGGACGTAACGCGGAAATGCACGAAGGCATCATGCTCCATATTGGCCGTGTGACCCTTACGGAGGAAATGGACGACCAGTTTGCCGTAGTGCATGCGTGGCTTAAGGACGACGACTACGATGACGACCGGATGGTAATGTACCCGTGGTAGTGTAGTTTCAGCGTAGGAGAATTTCTATGGCGCTTGCATACTTACTCGATCCTTGCTTACAGCACCAAAACCGTGCGGGCGTGAACAACGTGAACGGTTATTTCGAGGTGTTCGAATACGATACCGATGACCGTGCCACCGTGTACACCGATTTTGCTGGTACTTTGGCTCCGGCCCATATAGGCATCGACAACAATGGCCGTGCCGTGATGATTGTTGATTCGGCTATCGCTTACCGTGTTGCGATGCATGCTCCCAACGGCGATCTGATTTACACCCAGGCACCTGTCTGGACTGTGGTTTCCGGCGGTGGCGTAGGTAATGCTGTCCGGGTGGTTTCCACGGACGGCTCTGTTGACGTTCAGAAAACCACTGTCGGCGCAGTAACTACGTACGACCTTTCAGTCGAGGGAGAGAACGAACCTTCTACATGGGGTTCGAAAACTTGCTCCGCTTCCGCTATCAACGTCACAGGCGAATGGATTGAAATTCCTTACGCATCTTCCGAAGGCTCTATAAGCTACAACAACGGTTGGAGGGCCACAAAGACTTGTGCAGTGGACATCGCTGCATCGCTTGAGATGAACAGCGGTGATGCCGACGCATTGAACAATTTTGACGTCAAGTGCGAATTCTACAAGAACGGAAGTTCCATGCTTGTAGAGAACGGTCAGCTCGACCCTTCCAAGTCTACTGACCGCGTGTGTTTCGAGTACAAGGGTGCTGCCAATGCTTCAGACGTGATTGACGCCAAGATTTACGTGCGTAGCGCTGAGACGCTCACCGTCAATCTTGTTGGCCGTGCCTTCTACAACGAGGAATGCGACGGTCTCATCGGCGGAGGCGGTGGTGGTGGTGGCGGTGACTATCAGGCTGGTGAAGGAATTAGCATCACTGGCGATGTCATTTCTATCGACAACTCTGTTGTACAGCACAAGCTTATCGCTGGCGATAACATTACTATCAACAATGTCACTAATACCATTTCTGCGGACGTGTCCGGAAAGGCCGACAAGGTTGATGGTGCTACCGACGGTCACTTGGCCGGTCTTGACTCTACCGGCAACTTGACGGATTCAGGTATTGCTGCGTCCGATGTAGCGACACAGAGCGACTTGAGCGGAAAGCAAGATACGCTTATCACGGGCCCAAACATCGATATTATAAACAACGTAATTTCGACAGAGAAGACCGTTGTTGCAGCTGGCTCTAACGTGTCCGTTACAAGCTCGCTTGACAGCTCTACACGTACAGTCACTTACACCGTGAGCGCATCTGGTGCCGCAGCGCAAGTCCAGTCGGACTGGGCCCAAACAAACAACCAGTCCGTGGACTTCATTAAGAATAAGCCCGCTACCAAGCCTGTAGTGGCTGGTAATAATATCACCATCACTGAGGCTTCGGACAGTTTTACGATTTCCGCAACATCTACTCCGCAAGTACAATCTGACTGGAGTCAGAGCAATGACCAAGCGGTGGATTTTATCAAGAACAAACCAACGATTCCGGAAGTTACTATCGGAACTGTAGTCATAAGCTAAGAGGTTTTATAATGGCCATAGGAACTACAAGCAACATGGAATGGCTTTCCGGAGGCGGTACCAGCTACAATGCTGGCACGGCTATCGATATTACCAACAACACTATCAGCGTGAAGATAGACGGAACCACGATCACCACCAATTCAAGCGGCGAACTTGTTGCAAATGGTGGCGGTGGTAGCCAAGTTCAGAGCGACTGGGCTCAAACAAACGATCAAGCTGTAGATTACATTAAGAATAAGCCCACCATTCCGAGCGGAAACCAGCTGCTGCCTCCGGCCACTGCTGCCGATGAAGACAAGGTTTTGACAATCGATGACCATGGTGATCCGCAGTGGGAAATGCCGCAAGCTTTTACCCAGCAACAAGCTGACTGGGCCCAAACAAATACTGCTGCAGTCGACTTCATAAAGAATAAGCCGAACATTCCTTTCTACGATACTAAGGAACTGGTTGCTGGTGCAAACATTACTTTGACTGAAAGCAACAACATCGTCACCGTCGACACTGTAGTGCCTGGTGTAACCGTGGGATACATTTTTCTATGAGCAATTGGTATCTAGCAAAAGACAGCGACGTGTTGATGCACAACAATAAGGCTCTGACGGTTTCCGACAGAATCCCTTACATTGACATTAAGTGTCCGGATGGCTTTGATCCGCAAGCAGCAGGCTGTGGAAAGTACTATGGTTCTTGGACACAGATAAACGTGTCGGACAATGTGTGGCGTTTCTCCTGCAAGTACAGCAAGTGGCATGACCTGTTCTACAACAACAGGGCTACTGGGCGTGGCGATTTCTTAAAAAAGGATGGTGACTTCGAATGTGTCGGTAGTGGCAACACTGACCTTATCATATACATGGACGGACTATTCCGTGAATGTACTGGTCTTGTCAGCTGTGTTACGATAGACACGAAAAACTGTGTAAACCTGAGCGCAATGTTTTCCAACACAAGGCTTACAGAAATACCATACTTAGATGGATCTTCCAACTTGGACTGGAACAGCTTTGCCGTTGCGTGTCATTATCTACGTCATGTCAACGAGAACATAGACACTTCAGCTGGCAAGTCATTCTGGAGAATGTTTGCGTATTGCGAAAACCTGGAAACTGTACCAACAATTGACTTGACCAATGCCGACGATACATACCAGAGCGAATTTTCTCCGTATCCTGGCAACTTCATGATATTTAAGGAGTGTAAATCGCTAACGTACGTTCATTTGATTGGTGGAGCTGGTATAGCAGCACCGAATGGAATGTTCTACAATGCTGGTATTGACAGTGCTCAGAAGCTTACGATCGATTGGGATAACCATTACATGCCATTGGTTACTGGTTTTGTGCTTGACCCAGACTGGGAAGATCATCCACAAGAGTTTGAAGCAATTGCTCCGATGTTCTATCCGCAGACGTTTTCTCCAGGCTATGCCGCTACATATGCAAAAGTCTCTGACTTAAACTTCCCAAACCTTGTTCATGGCCCGTGGCGTTTCTTCCCGTCAGCAAAATGGGTCGGCAATATTACTATGCCGAATATACGAATAACGGACTCTGATACCCATTATTCACAACCAAAGTTAATCGTGGCTGGCGACTGTACACATATCGGAACGCTTGATTTTAGCAACATGGAATACTTATATGGCTCCGCTTGGTATATACCTGATAAGATTAGTCAATTGTTCTTTGATGCTCTGGGGCTGACAGAATTCCCAACGGTGTTGTTGCCATCCATTCCAGCTAGCGTGCCTACAGACCGTAGACCTGATATAATGTACATATTCTGCAACATGCGTAATGTGGGATCTGGAGCGTATGCGTTCTATCAAGAGCTTGTAAGCAAGGGTTATGACCGTTCGCTACATCCATACGCATTCTCGAACTGCGGTATTAACACACAAGAGGGTTCCGCCGACCTGGCTCAGATCCCGTCAGATTGGAAACAGCCCTATTAGGGCTAGACAATAGGAGACTTTATGCCTACTCAATTCGCAAACACGCTTAACAACCATCCGATCTACGCAGACCGTGCCGAAAAGGACGCGGCTGGTAACACCATCACCACGACCTACCAGGAAAAGCTCACGGCTGGCACTGGCATTGATATTACTTCCAACACGATTGGTGTAAAGATTGATGGTTCTACAATTACTACAAACTCCAGCGGTCAGCTTGTAGCAAACGGTGGTGGAAGCAGCTCTGGAATTACTGCATTTCACCAAAACGTTTCACACCTTATGCCGCCAACATGGACAGTTGGAGACTTGACGTTTACAGCAGATTATGTCGGTTCACAAGTGACCGTAGTGGTTTCTAGTTCAACACGGTCAGCCGTATATATTACCGGAATTAAAACTTACTACTTTAGCAGTGGTGGTAATGAATGGAGAATCAGTCCTTTCTGCCCAGGTTCGACGTCTAACCCCTATACGCCTGTTGATTTGACTGCTAGTTCTTACGAACTTATCAGAACAACCAGTACACAGTACCCTCAAATATGTGATGCGACGTTATGCTACGACACTGGTAGTGGTTTCAAGCTAATTCAGACCCACATAATGGCTTGGGTGCAGTCGGTGCAAAACATGGGTGAAATCTGGTACAGCTATACGAGCAATTAAGGAGTGAAACATGTCCGAGCTAAACCAAACTCCGACTAGCTGGGACTGGACAGTGTCCTGAAAAAGAGTGTAATTTTATACAAAAGGAAACAAATATGCCTACAACTTACGCACGAACCATCAACAGCAACTACATCTACGCACAACGCGCAGACCAGGACGCTAATGGCAACACAATCGACGCAACCTACGCGACCAAGACCGAATTGGGTAACATCGACGAAGTTCCTGAGGTAACGTCTACTGAAGCTGGAAAGGTGCTCATGGCTTCTTACGACGCGCAGACCGGCGGAAGCTACGCATGGGAATCCGACCCGGACGAACTGCCGAGCGTTAGCGGTAACAGCGGCAAGATCCTTGCCGTGAATTCCGGAGCGACCGGGGTTGAATGGGTTACCAAGCCAGCCGACGTCACCATCGGAACCGTGGATCTTTAATAGAGGTTAATCATGCCAACGACATTCGCTAATTCAATCAACAACAACCCGATTTATGCGGCACGTGCTGACGCTGACGCCGCTGGCAACACTATTTCGACCACGTACGCAACCAAATCGGAACTTCCTTCTGGCGTCCCGGCGGTTACTTCCAGCGATGACGCCAAGGTTCTCAAGGCCACCTATTCCGGAGGCGTTGGCAGTTATGCCTGGGGGACGGAGTCTGGCGGCGGCACTACATACACGGCTGGTGACGGTATCTCCATCGCCAACAATGAAATATCCGCAAAGGCCGGCGCTGGTCTTGAAATTGCTGACGTGTCCGAAACCACGACCGACAATCTTGTATGTGCGGCGATGTCCAGCATATATGAGTCAGGCAACTGGGCACAAGATATTTGCCCGATGACACAGGCACTTGCCGATGCAATGAATACGTCGGCTGGCTATGCCTTTACCCTTGTCAAGCCGTTCGACACTAATAACGTATATGCCTGGCCAGCTATTGCCAAAACATCAGAGCTATTACAGGATGAACTTCAGAACTATGCATTCTTCGGAAATTATTTATCATGCAGACCCAGTACTGACGGAAGTGACCGTACATATGAGGTACCTGCCGAAACGACTCTAACTCTGAAATTTAGCGAGCGTAACCAATTTAGTACAATTACTGTAGCAGACATATTGGCCGATTTATCAAGCTATAGTCTAGTGATTTTGTGGAATGACGAAGGCTCTTACTATGCCGCAGAGACTATGCTTTCGACTGCTATGACGCCGGAAACTACTGCTACCCACACCGCCACGACCACGTTGCAGGACGCGCTCTGCGTGCGCACTCCGCTTCCGGCTTCTACCGTAGCTGACGCGGACAAGATCTTGACCGTCAATGCACAAGGCGCTGCGGCTTGGGGCATGCGTATCCAGCAAGTCTCTGCGCTTCCAGCCAGCCCGGATGCGAATACTTTGTACTTGATCCCGGAGGCATAATGTCTCTAAGTCTCGGTTCAAAAACTATCGGCGCTCTCTATCTTGGCGGCACCAAGATAGGCCAGGCATACCTTGGTTCAACCAAGGTGTATGAGTCATCGGTTGCGCCAGTATTGCCTTACCTTGTATTTGAATTTACCGCATCCGATTTCGTACCGACCGCTGACCCGAACCCAGACCACGGAGTTACTAAATCCAGCAGCTATGCCATTGGATACACATCACGATACGGCACTTGGACACAAATTAGCGCTTCACCAAACCGATGGAAATGGGAAGGTTGGGACTACTCGTTTGTTGACGGAATGTATGGCTTCCCGTGGGCTTTTGCATTCCAAGAGGCAAACACCGGTACGCTGTTCAGCCAGCTTACCAGTGCAAACATTGGCGGCGGTACGTGCAGGATTATCGACTGCGGCGGCTTCGACTATGTCGACAGTAACAATAACACATTCCAGAGCATGGACAGGTGCTTTGGCCCTGCCACTGCACTGACAGAATTTGTCACCATGCAGACCCCAAACACTCTAGTAAATTTGAACAGTGTCTTCTATGGTGCTACCAACGTCGCTGATGGAGCACTCGACCAGTACACATACTGGTCTACGTATAATACGAACATCAGCAATCATTCGGCCACGTTCAAGGACTGCGGTTCCAATACTCAGACTGGTCTTGCCGATTTGAACCAAATCCCAGTAGGCTGGGGAGGCAACGCGGTTCCAGCATCTACAGACATGTCTTGTGCTCGACAAGGCAGCAAAAAGCCCTACATGTTATGGCTATGTAACGATACGGCTCCTGATTGGTCTACAGAGCCATCTCTATATGTGTTCACGACTGGTTCTGTGTCACAGTATACTGGTGTTAACATGAAAAAATCGGCCATTAAAAACACACAGAACAACCTGGCTACATCGGGTGCAGCAACTTACTACCGTCCAGCATTTATCCAGTTCGCGTCTGGTTCTTCTGGCGCTCTCAGCTGGGTTCTTACCACGTCTGGCTACAACGGCATGCTCGACGCTTCAACATCGGCTGGCGACATGCCGGGTACACTTGACTATTCCGTATACGGCCCGGCCGACAAGCACTACGGCGCATATGACTCATCCAAGTCTGTGTATTTCGCTTTCTTGGTAACAAATGCCGAGCCTAACAGCTGGGGCGGCCTAGCGGATGCTTACGGCTTGCAAAGCAACAGCTACTTCATCACCAATATAACGATAAAGTGGTTTGTATAGGCAAGCAGGTCGTGTAGTTTTGGTGAGTAGGAGGATTTTATGTCCGAAATCAATCGCGTACTAGTTGACAGAGCACAGGATTTTACTGAGGCACAGAAGGCGCAGGGCCGCGCCAATATCGGCGCACAGGGAGCACTCTCTGCTGGTGCCAACATATCCATTTCCGATAACGTCATATCCGCCACCAATACCACCTACGTGGCCGGTACGGGCATCGCCATCAACGGCAATACCATCAACTGCACTGTCGACGGAGGCTCGCCAATCTACACTCAGAACAACGGGCAGGGCGGAATCGTTGAGCACCCGGTAAGCAAGCTGTCGCTTGACACCGATTTTCAGCAGATTATAGCGGACGGCAACCAGATAGGCGTATTCGCGCCTACTCCTAC
>Ga0326512_10004013_pt1 | contig 10727 bp, 15 predicted proteins | sample 1_2617_0518_D_FD_203652 | JGI IMG/M metagenome (GOLD analysis project Ga0326512, IMG submission 203652) | Bovine rumen microbial communities from UC Davis, California, United States - 1_2617_0518 | ecosystem: Host-associated > Mammals > Digestive system > Stomach > Rumen | place: USA...
CTGCCAGATAACGGCATTTCAGTACAGGGCGACACCGTACAGTACAACCCATGGAAGCCGGACTACAGCCACACGCTGACATATCAGTGCGAAACAAAAAACACCACCTATGAGCAAGACTAAAGAGACAGCCCAGGAGCTGGAACAGCAGGAGCAGCAGACGGATGCCGAGGTACAGGCAGGACGAACGGCCGATGCACCAGCCGAAGGGACAGAAGCCGCCGAAGCACAGGCGGCACCGCCTCCTGCAGCCGAAGACATACCCGCAATCGTCGCACAGCTGACGTCCAAAGGCGAGGTAGTCATCACGGCCAGGACACCCGATGACCTGTTTACGCAGGCCGAATCCGTAAAAGCCGCTGTCACCGGCGGCCGCATAATCTCTGGTGCAGTGGGACGCAACTATGACCGTGCGTGCTACTGTCTGCAACTGAACTATTATCCTGACAACATAACAGCATAGAAACATGGCAATCAGAGGACAAAACTTCCGTATATTCATCGGGTCAGCCGCTTTTGCAGGTTCAACGAACTGCACGGTGAACCTGGCAAATAACACCGACGACACGGCCATCAAGGACACGGCAGGGCTTGCATCGACACCGCAGGTGACAGGCAAGTCATGGACGGTCAATGTAGAAACCCTCCACGTACTTGACGTGACTTCGATTCTCACGGCGATAAAAAACAAGGAAAAGTTCACCATCTGGTGGACGGAGACGACTGGGTCGAAAAACCAGACACCGGTATCATCTACTCCTGCTTTCGCACGGCAAGGTGAAGCCATCATCACCGATGCGACATTCAACTTCAACAACCGTGAGAACAGCGTTAAGAATGTCACATTTACCGGCATCGGCAAGATTAGCACGTTACAATCCAGTACGTCTGCCACAATAGAACCGGCATTCACCAAGGGCCAGAACGTGCGCCTCTTCCTGTCGCCCATTACGCCAGATCAGACCCCGACATCTGTCATTGCGGCAGCGCGTACGCTATCGCTGCACGTGTCCGTGGCGACTGAGGACATCAGCACGAAAGACACAGACGGAGAATGGTCATACCCGGAACCGACGCAGATAACGTATGACATCACCACGAGTGCTCTTGTCGGAGACAGTGATAATACAGAGTCTCAGGTCGGAGGTATAGTGACCGCGGACATCATGTACATGTACCTCGAGGGCAAGCCGTGCAAGTGGCAGATATGCAACACATCTGGCGCGAACAACCGCACAAAGGGTACTGTCATAGCAGCCGGGTCGGTGGTGCTCAATTCGCTGAACATCAACGCGGCAGTGCGCCAGGTAGTCACCTACGAGGCACAGATGCAAGGCTACGGAGAATACACCGTCGGCAGCTGATGCCGCACGCTAACAACGCCCGGAGGCAACGGCATGCTGCCGCCGGGCGTTATCTTACTGCCAGGAAACTATGGAAACTATGGAAACAACGCCAATCATCATTTCAATGACCACATGGCCACCGCGTGCCGCATCGGCAGTGGAAGCCATGCAGTGGCTGATGACACAGCAGCACGACGCGCCTGTACGTTTCGTGCTCACCCTCAGCCGTGACGAGTGGAACAGCGACGGGGTGAGACCGCTGCTGCCAAGTCCGTCAACCATCCTGACAGCCATGCAGCATCTTGGCGTGGAAGTGATATGGGACGAAGGTAACACGCTAAGCCACAAGAAGCTCATGCCCGTGCTGGAGCGGTACGGATACAGCCCTGTCATCGTGGTGGACGATGACGTGCGGCAGCGAGACGGTTGGCTTCAGGCGATGATTGATGACCACCGAAGGCATCCGACGGACATCATCTACGGCTCTTCAAGCAGTCTCATCACCATCATGTGCGGGAAGATATATGAGACAAGGGGGCTGTACACGCGGCCGGGGGAAGTAACCTTCAACGAGAAACCTGCAAACGGAGCGTCCGGGACGCTATACCCGCCGGGTACGTTCACTGACAACAGGTTCTTCGACCGCAGTGCATATATGCGGCTGTCACCTACAAGCGACGAGACGTGGCAGTGGGCATGGGCAGTCATGGAGGGCCGCACGTACCGATGTATGCCGGAATGCAACATACCGCTGCCGCTGAGGAGTAACCAGGAGTGTGCACTGTTCCAGACAAACATGGGGAGGTACGACTCTTACCATAATGCAATAGCCGCCGAGTACCCTTCATACATGGAGGCACTGGAGGCCATCATCAAGGAAAAGGAAAAAATAAAAATACAGAAACTATGATAACAAAGGAAATCACACTGTGCGGAAAGCAGGTCACCCTCGCCTACTGCTTTGCAACGGAGATTGCATTCCGTGACCTGTCAGGCGAGGACATGACGGACTTCATATCGGAGGCAGTCTCGGCCCTACAGTCCAAGCGGATGCCAGACATCAAGAAAACCATCTTCGCCATTCTTGCAGCCATCACAGCGCATTACAACTACTCAGAAGAAGAGCCACCCGTCAATTCGGCAGTCATCATGAACGAATGCACACCAGAGGAATTTGGCACGGCCATAGGCACCCTCATCACACTGCGTGCACAGTTCTACCACATTCCGGCAGGAGAGCCGCAGGAAAAGGAAGAACAGGGGACGGAACAAAAAAACGCATGACCGCCAACGACCTCTATGAGTTGTTCGTTGGCGAGATAGGCACACCACGCAGGGAATTCCTCTACGTCATACCCTTTTGGGAGGCCCGCAGGATTCTTCGAGGCTACAAGCGCAGGAACGTACTGGCATACCAGATGCTCCGCATTTGTGCATACAGCTCGCACTTCGCTTTCAGGGAAAACGAAAAGATGCTGTCACCAGACCAGTGGCTTCCGCTGTACTTCGACAAGTACGACGAGAATGACACACCTCCCATCAGCGACGAGGACATTGCCGACCTGAAGAACGCCATGTCAGAAATCAACTCTATGATGAAATGCGGCAGCAAGGCACGATAGCCCGCTGCCGCATTCCCATTTCCGCTATGCCAGCGGAATCACCAAGTACCCGTGACGGGTTCCAGCCATCCGTCGGAAAGTCCGAGGCTCATGGTGCTGCCATCAGAAAACAGACTCCCGGAATACTCAGTAACCCTGTTCGCCATGAACGGTGCATCGCTTATCTCAGCCTGTCCAAGCAAACCGCCGCTTGCGTCTTTTGCCTTCAACGTCACGTCGGTTGTCCATTCCGACGCACCGCTGATTCCGAACACAGAGACAACCAGCTGCCCGGAAGTTCCGGCATACGATGACGGCACGCTTATCACGACATCCTTCTGCTGCACCGATGCTACGGAACCCGTCGTATAGTCAATGCCGTAGTACCATTCTGCCGGGGTCACCGTAACGGACGCACAGCCGGCAGGCACCTCGTCATCCACCGTCAGACGTGCCTTCGTCACCACACGGTCAAGCGTCACGGCCCTGTTGCCGTTGCTGGTGCTCACCACGTTCACGTCATAGTCTTTCCAGAAGGTGTCGCGCACCTTGTCCCACACGATTGTCCTCGCAGCATCGTCCACGGATGGCGTAACACCACGGCTTGCGACGAAATACACATGGTGCTCACCGTACGCAAGACGCATCACTGGCCTTCCGAAGTCAGCGTCCGCACTCGTCTGATGGACACTCTGCACGCATAGCCCGTCCATGAAGTCCCATACCCAAAGGTCTGTCATGTCCTGTCCGTCGGCCTGCAGATACCCTCGCGTAAAGGACGCAGAGCCGAAGTCCCCCTTCACGGTGAAGGTGAATTTCTTGGCAGGAACTCCGTCCGCGTCAGACCATCCATCGCCGTCGGAATACCCATCGTTCATCAGAGGCTTTTCGCAGCCGGCAGCCAAAAAGCAGCACAAGGCCGCAATAAACACATTCTTCATAGTCATTTCTTTTCGGTATTTTTATCGTTCAGTATTTTCGCCATCCTGTCATAGTCGTCATATACGTCCTTGGCAAGCACCCTCGCATAACGCTGCGTCTGCGTTATGTTAGTGTGACCCAGCATCCTCGACACGTTCTCTATTTTTGCGTCATTCGACAGCATCCACGTAGCAAACGTGTGGCGGGCCATGTGTGAGTGAAGCCGCCCGATGCCTATCACCATGCCGATGGCCTTCAACATCTGGTTATACCTTTGGTTGTTCATCCGAGGCACCCGCCAGCCGTTCCTCTCCAGCACATCCACCACGGGAGGCAGAAGCATTGACACGTACGGGACTCCCGTCTTCACCCTCTCTCCCATGTATATCCACCTTTCAGTCTTCTGCCCGTCGGGGCCGTCCACGGTCTCACGCCTGTACCTCGACAGGTCGAACGCCTGCGTGTCAGCATAGCCAAGGCCCGTGTACATCTGGAACACGAAGAGGTCGCGTGCCATTGCCTCCTGTGAGCCCCGGACGGGAGTGAGGTTTACTATCTTCTTCATCTGCTCTTCAGTAAGGTATTCAGTCTTGTCAGACTTTCCGCGCTTGAACTCACCACGCAGTCGGTCGTACGGGTTGGCGGCTATCTTGCCGACCTTCACCGCACGGTTAAGCATGGCACGCAGGCCCTTATGGTACGAATATACACCTGCATCGCCTATCTTCCCGCTCTCCACGCCAGCCATCCGCTGGTTTTCCGTCAGCGGCTTGTTCTTCTGGTGGAGCCATGCGTCAAGCCTGTATATCGTCTCCACCGTCACCTGCCCCCATTGCGTCAGCCCGAATTCCTCCAGTCTGTTGCACAGGGTGACATAGCGTACCTTGGTTGTCTTCGCTGAATTCATCATGCCTGCCTGTTCTCTTATCCATTCCGCTATTGTCTGTCCGTCCACGGCATCCTTCACGTCCAGCTCCCACACCTTTCTCCTGATTTCCGAGACATCGATGGGCTTGCGTTTGTCCAAGCATGAGTTCACCTCGCGCTCAACTATCCCTACTATCGTGGTCAGGCGTTCGTTCAGCACGTCCGCATCGTCCGTCCTGCGCCATACACTGTCATCGTGCTTCACCTTCACGTCCCTGATGCAATTGCCCACAAGCCTGTCTTTCCGCACGCGCACGCCCGTATTAATATAATAAGGTTTTCTGTTGACAGTCACCCTGACCTCAACAGGCCCTTCATCCTCTTTCCTCGACCTTTTATGGTGGTCGTAAACCAGCGATATATTAATCATATTCTACTCTTTTTCTATGAATGTTTCCCCACTTCCCGCGAGTGGGGAAACATCTGGGGAAACATTTGGGGAAACATTTGGTATATTTTGCAACGTTTTGCGCCGTTTTGCGCTTTCCGTCATTTTCTCTGTCCCCCCGATAAACTGCCGATTTCTCCGTGTTTTCTACATTTCCCAATTTTTTTATTGTGGAAGTGGAGGGGACAGGTGAATAAAAAGGGGACAGTAGTATTTACTTGATGTTTGGGGGTCTTATTAACATTTTTTTACTATTCGGGGAAACATTTCATATTTTAGATTTGTCTTGATATTCAGCAGCTCCAATAGTAAATGGGTAGCGCGAGAGGTCGCCAGTGGTTGCAGCAGCCAGCTGACGCTCCAGGGCAATGATGCGAGCGTCGCGGGCTTTGATGATTTCTTCCTTGTCGGCTATGGTGCGTTGGAGGTCAACAATGCGAGCCTTCAGAGTTTCAATGGTTTCGTCTTTAGCGGCAAGGGCGGCATTGATTGCGCTTCCGTTGTCAATCATCGGTGCAGATCCAGGCTTTTGTTCTTTCTCATCCATTTTGAAATGCTTGCTCCCCCGATAGAAGAAATCGGGGTTGAGATTGAATGCGGTGCATAGTTTATTGATGGTGTCATCACCGGCATTGTTCTGCCCTGTCTTGATTTTGCTGATAGCATTCTGAGCAAGGCCAGCAGCTTTCACGATGTCCTTCTGCGAATATCCCTGAGCCTTCAGTCTTCTGACAGCTTCGAGGAAATAACCATTGATTTCTTCCTTTGTTACCATAGATAACCGTTTATAACCTTAATTAATCTTAAAAAATAACCATAAATAACCATCATTTCATTTTAAGTTTGTATATTTGCACGCAGAAAGTAACAAACTAACAGCGAGCATGAAAATAGCCGTCAGACGGGAGGCCGTCTTTTCGGAAGCGGATAACCGCCAATTTGCTAACACTTTGCGAGGGTGTCGGATTGCAAATATACGGCTTTTTTCTGTTCGTTGTTACAAACTAACTAAAAGTTTAAGAAAAATTAAAAGGTATGACACAGGAGAGAATTACAATGGAAGACCTTCAGAAGTTTGCCGTTGGCGACATGAAGACGTTCACGCTTCCGAACTACGAGCGTGCAAAAAGTGCGGCCTCACAGGCCTATCAGGCTAAGAACAAGCGGAACACTTACGGATGGCAGTTCAAGACGGTCATTAGCGATGCCGTGGCAGGGACGATGGAAAGAAGCATCACTATCACGCGGACTGCGTGAGTGGTCAACAATGATTACGAATACGGACCAATTAAAGCGAAGATGATATGCTGACGAGAGACGAAATGACGGAGCTGAAGAGCGTGGTCAGACGTACGATGGAGGAGCAGATGGAAATGTACTCCGAAGTTTGGCTGACAGGCGATGAACTGGTGAAGACATTCGGGACGTTCACAAAGAGCTGGCTGAAGCGGTATGGGCATTCTCTTCCAAGGAAGCAACCGAGGGTGACGGATGAGAGAGGGGAAAGACATGAGTCATCGTGGCTCTATCCGAGGAACAAGATACAGAGGATGTTTGCAAGCGGTGAGATTGAAGAACTGATGTGCCGTGCTGTGTTCGCTACACCATAGCGACGAGACAGACGAAGCAAGCATATAAAGGGAAGAAAAGCCGGAATAACGGTGCAAACCGGCAAATGGGATAAATGACACGCCGACCGACAAAATGCTACGGCATCCTACCACAGCGGCGGCAACATCTTGAAAAACCTTGGATGAGCAGGTGGTTCGTCTCCACCACTTCCCACATAATTCAATGACTATACAAACCAGCACTGCTGGGTACTCAGATACGGCAAGGGGAATCGGCAAGACCGACCATCATGGCGACCCTGGAATAAGGCAACGCCCCTAAAACAATACATAGCCGGACGAGAGGCGACTTGTGAAGGACCTTGTGGGAGAGGTTGCGATGGAATCGCAACAGACGATACAAGAATGTAGCAAGACCGGGTGGACTCTCCCGCTGTGAGGCGCGAGTGAGGTGTAGAGCCTAAACCATTTCAAAGGAGACCTGTTGGCACGTGTGCCAGATGTTGTAGAGCTGGGTATTAGGCAGTGAGACTAAAATCGAAACTAATATATTGAATAGATAAATTGAACGTGCCCGTGCGATTTGTCGTGCGGGCTTTTTCTTGCCGTATAGCTCAGTTGGTTTAGAGCTGGCCGTGAGCGGCTGAGTCGGTGGTTCGAGTCCACCTGCGGCAACGATGTGAGGCCTTGCGACAAAACCGCAAGGCACAGTAAAAACGAAACAGATGAGCATTGACATTGCAACGATTACTTGCCCGTCTTGCGGAGCGGATGCGGATAGCTTGTGTTTTTATCCCGGAGTAGCATTCTGCATGGAGTGCGGGGATGTGTTCAGCCTGACGGAGAATGGCGAAGTTTTCGCCACAAAGATAATGAAAAATAAATCAGTGAAACTTAAAACAGGAAATTATGAAAAAGAGAATCAGCAAGTGGATGGCCAAGAAGAACATGATGTTCTCAGCCATCGCAGGTGAGACGTTCACGAATGCCGAGGTTGTCTATACACACGTCGGCGTTCTGGTATTTATGGCAATACTTGGTTTTTTCGGAGACTATTAAAAGTAGCAGATTATGGAATTTGAAGGAAGAATTCAAAAAGTGCTGCCCGTCAGGAGAGGCACAAGCAGCAAGGGCGAGTGGAAGGCTCTGCCCTTTGTTTTTGAGTATTTTGAGCGGCCTGATGACCGCTGGAGCGACAAGGTGTTGCTGGAGACGATGGAGCCTGGCATCATGGGCCAGATTGGGGCATACGTGGAGCGTGGTGATGACAACAAGGGCATCGTGGAGAACGGGTGCATGAAGCTGAAGTGCGAAATCAAATGCCGCTGCGGGTTCTCGCACTCTGTGCGCGAATGGACGGACAAGGAAGGAAAGACAAGTCACTTCAATCATGTAAGGCTTTACAAGTTTGAGATTCTGACGGAGCAGAATGTTGCTGTACAACAGCAACAGACACAACAGCAGGATTCGTCATTCATGCCAACAAATCAGCAACCAGCAGCGCAAGAAAACGATGATTTGCCATTCTGATGACTATTTCTGCGAGCGGTGGCCTACGGGCTGTCGCTCGTTGTTTTTCCATTAAAGAAACGAAGCAAGGAACTATGACTGACGAAACACGCAAGCAGTGGGACGAAATCATCGATGCGCTGCACCTCATTCAGGCTACGGGCATGACCCGCGAGGAACTTAACCAGAATATCGAGACGTTGGCCGTGATGATGGACTTGACAACGGTGCTGGCCGACGTGATAGACTCCATGCTGCTCGACATTGACGACCTGCTGGCCAAAGTGAAGACACCGCTCGACGACCGCGACCGAAGCTACTTCAAGGAAATGCGGAAGCTCATCAAGGCTTCACGAAAGTGGGCACAGCGGGCAACACGCGATACCCGCCATTCGGAGCACGACGGCGACCTGGCCACGGAGAGTGACTGGTGGAAGAACTTCATCCTCATGGTGGAAGACCGCACGGGCACCGACGAATTGAAGACCAAGCAAGTTATACAGTGGATTTCAACAATGCCCAGTCAACTGCACATGTTCGACAATATCCATACTAAAGATTTTAAAAGGATTGTATGAAACAGTTTCCTGGGGAAATAGAGATGGCGCACAATGGAAAGGTACATTATCTCGTCCTTAACGAAGAGCAGAAGGAATGGCTGCGCCGGTGGTTCCCAGAGACAGAGAACTGCCGACTGGCCAAAGCCATGGGCATCAGTCTGTATAAGTTGCACGACTTCGCCCGTAAGCTCGGACTAACCAAGAGCGAAGCGGGGATGAAGGCTATCAAGCGACGACAGACGAAGGCGATGGCAAAAACCAATGAGCGCAATGGCTGCTATGACCGCAAACGAGGTCACCCCGTCAGCGAGGCGACACTTGCTGGCAACCGTAAGCGATGGGAAGAATACCGCTCAGGACTTCGAGAATCGACGTATGAGACGCTTCGGAGGCGAGACCCGAAGAAATACCAAGCCGTTAAGGAATTACGCTCTCAGAATCGCCGAGAATTAATAGAAAAAGAAAAACGTCGCATCATCTACGGACTGGAGCGTAAGACTAACATCAAGGTGGTGGTGATGAAGCCGTACACACGCAGTCAGACCAGCCACCGCCACAATGCACTGCTACGTGGCTATCTGCTCGATGAGGATTGCTCGGAAGGTCAGCCAGGCCGCTACGTTATCTACTACGACGAGGAGACCAACCGCAGCGAGAGGTTTGAAAAGAACTGTATCGCCGACGGATTCAGATTTGAAAGAGATTAGGAACTATGAACGACGAGAACAAAATACCGCTGCCTGGCGATGACACAGCGAGGAATCAGCAGTGGGAGCTATTGCGCCCATACCTGCTCGACCCTCGCGATGACTACCCGGAACCTTACTCCATACTGGAGTTCAACGGCGTGCCATTCTCAAAGGTCGGTGGACTTGCGGCCATCAGCGGACAGAAGAAAAACGGAAAGTCGTTTGTCTTAACACAGCTCATGGCGGCAATCCTCGGAAGCGGAAGCGAGCGGGTGCAAACGTACCTGCCTGGACTGACGGTGCCGGAGCGAACCATTGAGTATATAGGACACGAACCAAGCGTGCTATACATTGACACGGAGATGGAAAAGCTGAATACCGCTAAGGTATTGCGGCGCGTCCATTGGCTGTGCGGATGGGAGATGCGAATGCCCAATGAGCGTTTCAACGTCTTACGTCTGACCAACATGCCGAAGGATTCCAACAAGCAGGCATACGTGCAACGCTTCGACATGATCAGACTGGCCATTGACTTGATTCGCCCTGACGTTATGTTTGTTGACGGTCTGCGCGACCTGTTGGCAAGTATCAACGACGAGGAGAGTATCACCAATACGCTCGACTACTTTAGCGGCGTGGCCGAAGAAAGCAAGATGTCAATATGGATGGCCTTGCACCAGAACCCGAACAGGAAGAACGACGAAGACGGACTGAAGATGCGCGGCTGGGCAGGCACAGAGCTGGGCAACAAGGTGAGCGACACGCTGGTTAGCATCAAGACAAAAACGGCCAACGGCGTGACTTTCACCGTCAAGCAGCAGGATGCACGCGACAAGGACATTGACGACTGGAAGTTTGAGGTGACCGACGATGCCGGTAAGCTGGGCATTCCGAAGATTATCAGCAACGGCGGTACTACACGGACAGCCACCATCGAGGCAGACAGCGAGGCCGACATCCGCGAGTGGATTCACAAGGCATCGCAACAGTATCAGTGGCCCATGAGCCGTAAGGCTGTCAAGCAGACGGTGTTCGGTGAAATTGGAGGAGTGAAGAACGACGGGCGGCAGCAAGTGGACTTGATGGTGGCCATCAACACTCGGATGCTGGTTGAGAGTACATTGAAGTCTGGCGGCTACTACATGCTGACACCGAATGAGGAAATGCCGTTCTGACGAGTTAAACCAAGCACCCTCTACACCTAAAGGTGTAGGA
>Ga0326512_10004016_pt1 | contig 10722 bp, 17 predicted proteins | sample 1_2617_0518_D_FD_203652 | JGI IMG/M metagenome (GOLD analysis project Ga0326512, IMG submission 203652) | Bovine rumen microbial communities from UC Davis, California, United States - 1_2617_0518 | ecosystem: Host-associated > Mammals > Digestive system > Stomach > Rumen | place: USA...
ATAAAAAAAGTATACTATTTATTAGCATACTTCCAAACATAACCACCAGCACTCTTTCTTTTACCAAGGCAACAATCAGAAATGTGTGAATGATGTATATTAAGTAATTTACTTGCTTCGGACATACTTTCATAAGTTTTAACAAAAATATTGTTTTTTGTATACTGATTGACTTTTTTTGCTAATTTAGTATTTCTGCTACCATAATTGCAATTGTATTTGTTATTACACCACTCTAAATTGTCTACACAATTATTTTGCTTATTTTCGTCTTTATGATTTACTATTGGTAAATTATTAGGATTAGAAATAAATGCTTCAGCAACTAATCTGTGAACTTTCTGTGACTTTCGTTTTTTCTTTTTTTGTAAAACCACTTGTAAATATCCTTTCTTATTTTTAGACGGTTTAAGCATTTTTTCTTTTTCTATATAAACAAAAACCTTTTTATTTATATCATATTGTAATCTTTTTATGCTTTTTACTTTTCCTAGATTACTAATCTGATATAAACCTTCATATTCTTTTATATCTTTCCATATTTCTTGCATAATATCTCCTTTCTGTTATGTAAGAAAAAAGGAATTTATATAAATGTACCATTGTGAGAGTTTTAATGTTGAGTTAAGCACTCACAAAGATACACTTATATAAATTCCTTAATCTTAACTCAACATCTATATTATAACACGCGTGAGATGTTTTGTAAAGATGGAATTAAAAAAAATAAAAGGAGGAAAAATTATGAATTATAACGAATCAGGGTCAGGATATTCTTTATCAGATATTGCTGCGGTTACAGGAAGAAATAACAACAACGATGGTTTTGGAGACGGATCAGGCTGGTGGATTATTCTTTTATTACTAGCGTTAGGAGGCTGGAATAATGGTGGAGGCTTCGGCGGATTCGGCGGAGGTTTCGGCGGTGGAGTCGGCAATGAATATGCATGGCTATCAAATGGTCAAAAAGAAATAATGCAAAACACAAACGATGGTTTCAATACATTACAATTAGCAAACCAATTAACAAGCGTAAACACAGGAGTTCAAAATCTAAGTACACAATTATGTAATTGCTGTGCTGATATTAACGGAAATTTATGTAATGGTTTTGCAGGAGTGAATGCTAATGTAAATAGTGGTTTCGCAAATGCTGAGACAGCAGCTAATGCTAGACAAATGGCAAATATGCAACAAGGTTATACTAACCAAATTGCAACATTACAAGGATTAAACGGAATAAATTCAGCTATTGCAGCAACTGGATGCGATATAAGAGAAGGAATTGCAGGAGTAAATTACAATAATGCACTTCAAACTCAAACAATATCAAGTCAAATAGCAAGTGAAAACTGTCAAGATCGTGCAGTTTTACAAGAAGGAATTAGAGATATAATTCAAACTAATACAGCAAATACTCAGGCTATATTAGATAAATTATGTCAACAAGAAATAGATGCTAAAAACGAGACTATCGCAAATCTAAGAACTCAACTTAACATGGCTGATTTAAGAGCTAGTCAAACAGCACAAAACGCATTTATTTCACAAGGATTTGCTAATGAAGTTGATGCTTTGTATAATCGCTTAAATTCATGCCCTGTGCCAAGTACTCCAGTTTATGGAAGAACTCCGATATTCACCTGCAATAATAACAACGGTTGCGGATGTGGTTGTGGAAACAACAATGTATTTTAATTAAAAATAAAGCAAATACCTGATTACAGGAAACTCGATTACGAGAACTTGCTAAAGAAAGAGGATAAGCAAGTGCTTAGTCCTCTTTTATTTAGCTTTGAAAGGAGAATAAATATGATACAAACTATAATTAATGAGCCAAAAATTTTACCAAGTAATTCAAGTCCAATAACATTTGATGCAACAAATATAAGAACAAGATGTGCTTATTGTTGCAATGGTGGATGGTTAGACTATGAAAATGGTAATCCAATATTTAAAATATTTGGAAATAATTATAATGGATATTATAATGTAAACTTTAGTGCTTCTGTTAGTTCAGCAACAGCAGGAGTTGTGGCTATTGGTTTATATGAAGACGGAGTTTTAATACCTGATACAGTAAGAGCAGTAACAATTGCAGCAGCTAATGATTATGAAACAGTTTCATTTAATAGAAAATTGAAAATATGTCCTAGAGGAAATACTTCAATAACAGTTGGAAGTGTTTCGAGCGTGCCTACACCAGGTACTCCAGAGACACCAATAGAAACACAAATTCCAATAATTACAAATGCTACATTTAATATATCAAGGAGCAATAGTTAAAAAAATATTATAAACTCTGAAAGGAGGTAAATAGTTTTGGAAAAAGAAGTGTGTGAAAAAATAACAGAACAAGCTACAGAACGAATCAATGAAATTTTAGAGCAAGGAATTAATGCAGAAAATGTTGAGATGTTAGGTGAGCTTGTTGATATTGAAAAAGATTTGAATAAAATAGATTATATGAAAGTAAAAAAGGAGGTACTAGAAAATGATGTACGGAAATTATGGTGGAAATTATGGAAATTATAGAGGTTATAACGATGGAGGTTATAACGGAAATTATAATGATGGAAATTACGGAAGAAGAGGAAGAGATAGCAGAGGTAGATATATGGGATATGATGATGAAAAAGAAAATTTATTAAACGATATGCATGAATTTTATCATAAATATTCTGAAGGAAGACGTGGAGGATATAACGGAGATAGTACGAAATCTTTAAGATATATGCTTGAATCAGCAAAAGACTTTATGAGAAAATTAGCACAAGATGCAGGATCACAAGAAGAAATGGAAATGGTTCGTAGAACTGTTTCAGAAATTCAAAACGAGATGATGTAATATGGGGTATATGTTTTATAATGCTAATCCTGAACAAAATGATATTTGGGATTGTAGCGTTCGAGCATTAAGTAGAGCTATGAATATTAGTTGGGAAGCAGCATATACTATTTTAAGTGATTATGCAAGAGAAAGAGGCTTAATGCTTGATAGCGTTGAATCAATTGAAGGATTTTTAGATGATAATTTTGAAAGGTTTTGCGATTTAAATATGACTTTAGGAGAATTTGCTGATACTTATAGTAGAGGAGTTTTTTTAGTAACTATGCCTGGTCACATAACAGTAGTTGAAGATGGAGTGATTTATGATAGTTTTGATTGTTCTGATAGATTTATATGGTGCAGTTGGATAGTTGAATGAAAAATAATGATAGTAAAAATGATGATTTCTTCAACAGATGGGCTATAATTACTGGAATAATTCAGCTTATGGATTATGGTCTTAATGTTAAACAAGTGGATAATGATACAATTTTGCAACATTTAAATATGCAAGATCGAGTTCTTGAAAATCAAAACAAAGAATTGCAAAAACAAACTAATGAATATTTAGAAAAAATCGTGAAGCAAAACGAGGAAATTATAAGAAAACTTAATAATTTTGAAAGATAATATTTTTTTAGATATTATCTTTCTTTTTTATTTTTGCTATGTTATAATTAAATTAAAGGAAGATAAAGTGAGACAATGATTTTTAAAGTAGAAAGGAGAATGAACCTTGGCAACAAAAAAAATATCTGAATTAGAAGAAATAAATCAAGCAGAGAATGATGATTATTTAGTTGTGGTAGATACTTCTGAAAGCAAAAATAAAAAAATAACAAAAGGAAATTTTTTAAAAATTTCAGATTTAGAAGAAAAAATATCAGACTTAGAAAATAATCAATTAACTGCATCAACAGAAGGCACAAGCATAGATATAAATGATAGTGCTGATTATCAAGCAAGAGAAATGACACCAAATGGAAATGTAGTACAGAATAGTACAACAGGAAAGAATTTATTAGAAAATACATATGCAACAAGTGGAACACAAAGTGGAATAGCTCATACAAAAAATGCTAATGGAACAATGCTTTTAAATGGAACAGCTACAACGACGGTTTTCATGATTTTAAATACTTTTAATTTACCTGCAGGTACTTATATATTAAGTGGTTGTCCAAATGGGGGAAGTGAAAACGGATATAGACAAGATATATTAGTTGGAAATAATGTAATAGTAAAAGACTTTGGAAGTGGTGGAAGTTTTACATTAAATGAAAACACTTCAATTCAAGCAAGAATTAGAATTGGTTCTGGAACAGCAATTAGTAATTTGACATTTAAACCAATGATAAGATTATCAAGTATAACAGATGCTTCATATGAACCATATACAGGAGGAATGGCTTCACCAAACCCACAATATGAACAACAAATTAATAGTGCAGGAGATAATATTAATTTATTTGATAAAACAGCTAATATAACAAGAGGATATACTTATACTTCTACAGGTGGAACAACACAATTAAATAATTGCTTTGTCCAAGAAAAATACATTGAAGTAGAAAGTTCAAAAGAATACATTTTATCAACAACTAATTCATACATATCTGAAACTGATTATAGATTGGTTATATGTGAATATGATAGCTCTAAAAATTTTATAAAAAGAAATTTATCATCTACACAATATTATAAAATAACCACAAGTGCAACAACAAAATATGTAAGATTATGTGCTTCTACTGTTACGATTGATGAATTAAAATTTGAACATGGTTCAATAGCAACACCATATTCACCTTATGGAATGGGAAGTATAAATGAAGTAATAAGTAACAAGAATTTATTTAAAATACCAACAACTACAATCAATGGAATTACTTGTACTCAATTAGAAGATGGTGCATATTGTTTTAATGGAACTGCTACCGCTGATAGTTTTTTCAAATTTGCGTTGACTAAAGAAATTGCGAATGGTACAAATCATGTATTGTCTTGTACTTCAAATCAAACGAGTTCTAAAGTACATATTAGAACAAGAAATTCAAGTAATGGATTAGCAGATACAATGGTAATGAATGTCACTAGCAGTAGTATTACATCTACAAAACAATGTTCTTATAGTGAAATTACAATTCAAAACGGAGCGGAATTAAGTAATTTTATAGTATATCCACAACTAGAACTAGGCTCATCAGCAACATTATTCGTAGAACATCAAGAACAAAACATATCAATACCTTGTCAACAACCTATGAGAAGTATAGGAAATGTAAGAGATGGCTTTGTTAAAATAGATGGAGTATGGTATGAAAAACATAATATAGGTCAAGTTGTATTAAATGGTAGTGAGAGTTGGGGATTTGGAGCGAGTGGCGTACAAAATACAAATGGAGCTAATGTATATATATCTTCTATGTTAAAATCTAATTTTGGTCAAGGACTTTGTAATTATTTTATAAGGGGTACTTCTAAAACTGCAAATACTTTAAGATTTGGAGCTAATGATTTACAACTTTGGTTTTATGTAAAAAGTACGGATTTTGCAAATGTAAATGATTGGGAAACATGGTTATCTACTCATAATACAGAAGTAATATATCTATTAGCTGAACCAATATATTTAGAATGTACAGAAGAACAGATAACTGCTTTAGAACAAGCAAGAACATATAAACCTGTAACACACATATCAAGTGCAGATGTAGTACCAGCTTATTTAGGAGTGACATATGTAAGAGATTTAGAGACTGTTATAAACAATTTAAGTTAGAAAGGAAAGGAACTTATGAAAGTAAAAGTATATGAAAATAGGCATCTTGAAATAACACAAGAATTAGGCACTCAAAATGAAAACAACATAGAAAAAATGGAATTAGAAGTTCCTGAAAAATATCAAGATTGGGTTAAAGAAATTGTTTTCATAACTGATAATGGAACTGTCTGGGATCTAATAGATAATGACACATATATATTCAAAAAAAATATAACTAAATATGAAAAAATCAAGTTCTATATAAGACTAGTAAAAGGCGAAGATGATTTTAGAAGTATAGAAGAAGATTTATATTTTAATGAAAATCATGAAATAGAAGGCGAAGTAACACCAGAAGAACAATCTGATATAGAAAGAGCTATGGCTACTATAGAATCAGGACTTGCTAGAGTAACTGAAAAAGAAGATGAATTAGTTGATTTAATTGATGACGTACAGACTAAATTAGATAATGGAGAATTTGATGGAAAAGATGGTAAAGATGGAGCAGATGGTCAACCAGGAGCAGATGGAAAAGACGGAATAGATGGTAAAGATGGAGTAGACGGAATATCTCCAACTATCGCAGAAACACAGACAGCTAGTGGATATGATATATCTATAACAGATAAAAACGGAACAAAAACAATATCATTAGTAAATGGTAAAGATGGTGTAAATGGACAAGATGGAAAAGATGGTGCAAAGGGAGAAAAACGGAGATCCTGGTCAAAAAGGAGAACAAGGCAATCCAGGTAGAGATGGAACTAATGGAGTTGATGGTCAAGATGGATATACACCTCAAAGAGGAACAGATTATTGGACAGCATCAGATATATCAGCAATAGAAGCATACTGTGATGATTATATAGATTCTCATATAACACAAGCGATTGGAGGTAGTTATTAATGACTTTAGTACAATTATTTACAGCAATAGCAAATGCTATAAGAACTAAAAAAGGAACAAGTGAAACAATAAAAGCAGAGAATTTTCCAACAGAAATAGCAGATATAACAACAGGACATTTAGATAATGAAGAATATGAAATATCAAATGAAAAATTAGATGAAATATTAGAAGGAACAGAAGTACCAACAGGAACATTAAACATAACAGAAAATGGAGAATATGATGTTACTAATTATGTAGAAGCAAATGTGAATATAGTAAGTGAATATAATGCAAAAATATTAACAACAGGAGTTAATAATCAAAGTGCATATATGCTTATCACAGAGTTACCAATAATTGATACTAGCAACATGACTATTTTCACAAATCTTTTTGCATATTTTTATAGTTTGAAAGAAATACCATTGGTAGACACAAGCAAAGCAACAACTTTACAGGGATTTTGTATGTCGTGTGAGTCAATAAAAAGTATTCCACAATTTAATACTGTAAATGTTTCAGGCTTAAACAATTCTTTTAAGGGCTGTACCAATTTAGAAAATGTTCCAGTATTAAATACAAATAAAGTAACTAACTTTTCAAATGCTTTTTATAATTGCCCAAAATTATCAAATGATAGTTTGAATAATATAATGGAGATGTGCATTAATGCAACAAGTTATACAGGAACAAAAAGATTAAGCCAGTTAGGTTTAACATCAGCACAAGCAACTATTTGCCAAGGATTAAGCAATTATCAAGCATTTTTAGATGCTGGATGGACAACAGGATATTAGGGGGTGGATAAATGGATATATTAATCGAAAAAATAGACCAAATTTTGACTGAAAAGAAAATAAAAATAAGACCTGAAAACATTAAGAAAGATATAAATATATTAGGAATAAATGGAAATTATACAGGGAATTTAACTGATGCAGAATACTCAGAAGCAAATACTGATTTAGATAATGTATTAGAAAATACAGAAGTACCTAGTGGAACTCTTAATATAGTAGAAAATGGAGAATATGATGTTACTAATTATGTAAAAGCAAATGTTAATGTAATTAGTGAAGATTTAGTTGTTCCAGATGGAATGAAATTTGCTAATTCTACATTATCTCAATTTACAAATCTAAATACTGCCCAAGTTACAGATATGAGCAATATGTTTATGGATTGCTCTTCTTTAACAGACATTGGTGAAATTGATACAAGTTTGGTTACAAATATGAGTTATATGTTTCAAAATTGTAGTAGTTTAGAGAGTGTTCCAAATTTAAATACTAGCAATGTTACTTCAATGTCAAGTATGTTTGCTGGATGTGGAGAAATCACAAGTGTTCCAAATTTTAATACACAAAATGTTACTGATATGACAGCTATGTTTTTAGAATGTTATCAATTAGAAAATATACCAATCTTGAATACAACAAATGTTATAAGTATGACAGAAATGTTTAGTTCTTGTGAAAATTTAAGCGATAATAGTTTAAATAATATATTAGCAATGTGTGCAAATGCCATAAATTATGAAGAAGCAAAGATATTATCAAATGATGATATGGAAGGCAATATAGGATTAGGTCTTAATCATGAACAAATAGAAAAATGCAAAACCTTATCAAATTATCAAGCATTTTTAAATGCTGGATGGAAAGCTGTATAAGGGAGGTGTAAATAATGGATATATTGAATACAAAAATAAAAAATATATTAATAGAAAAAAATACTAAAATAAGACCTGAAAATATCAAAAAAGATGTAAATATATTAGGAATAACAGGAACTTATGAAGGACAACAACCAAGTGGAGAAATAGAAATAACAGAAAATGGACAAGTAGATGTAAGTAACTATGCAAGTGCTAATGTAAATGTACCAACACCTACACCTAGTTTACAAAATAAATCAGTAACAATAACAGAAAATGGAACACAAACAATTACAGCAGATAGTGGATATGATGGATTGAATGAAGTAGAAGTTACAACTAATGTAGGTGGGAGTATAGAAGGAGAATATGCATTATTAGATTTTTCAGGATTTACAAATCTAAATTTTATTTATGGAGTTAAAGAAATAAGTGATTTAGATTTATCAACAATAACTACTTGTAGTACTGCTTTTAGTAGTTTTGGAAGTTTGCAAAAGGTTGGAAAATTAAAAAATTCATCAGGAGTTACAAGTACAAGCGATATGTTTAAATATTGTGGTAAATTAGAAGATGTAGATTTTAGTACTTTTAATACCAGTAATGTTACAAATATGTCAAGTATGTTTCAAAGTTGTTCATCATTAAAACAATTAGATTTAACTAATTTTAATACAATAAGAGTAACATATATGCAAAGAATGTTTCAAGGGTGTTCAAATCTTGAAACAATAGCCTTTGGTAATAACTTTTTATTAAATAGTTGTACTAATGGACAAAGTTTATTAAATATGTTTGGAACGTGTTCAAAACTAACGAGTGATACTTTAAATCAAATCTTAAAAGTAATTGCAACATTTGGTGGAAGCTCAAATAAAACATTAAAGTATATTGGTTTAAATTCAACACAAGCAGAAACTTGTCAAACATTAAGCAATTGGAACATAGCAGAATCAGCAGGTTGGACTACAGGTTATTAAAAATAAAGAAAGGAAAAGGAAAAATGACAGAAATTATAGTTGCTATTATTGGATTAATAGGCTTAATAGCACAGTCATTGATATCAGCAAGCACAAGTAGAAAGATAAAATCCAATGAAGCTAGAGAAAAAGAAATAGATAATAAACTTACTGCTATGGAGAATAGACTAGCAAAAAAAATAGAAGATACAAAACTAAATTCTAATAAAAGATTTTTAGTAGATTTTATGCGCAGATGTGAAAAAGGAGAACAGTTTAGTGATGAAGAAATAAAGTACGCATTTGAAGCAAAAGAAGAATATAATAGGTTAGGTGGAAATAGTTATGTAGATACAAAATGGGATTTGCTTATAGAAAAAGGAATTTTAAAATTAGTATAAGGAGGTGAAAAAAAATGAGTAATAAATTATATGATATTTTGAAATGGATAGCTTTAATTTTTTTGCCAGCATTAGGAACTTTATATTTTGGGTTAGCAAGAATATGGGGATTGCCTTTTGGTGAAGAAATAGTAGGCACAATAACAATTGTAGATACATTTCTAGGTGCTTTATTAGGAATAAGTACAGCAACTTATAATAAAGACCAGGAACAATTAAAGCAAGATGAAATGGAAGATGAAAGTATAGAAATAGAAGAGGAGGAATAATTATGGCATTAACCAATATAGGATTATTAGAAAATACTATAAAATGTTATAAAAACTCAAATTATTACATATATGGAACTTATGGACAAAAACTAACATTAGCTTTAGTAAATAGCAAAATAAAACAATACCCTAAATTTTATAGAACTCAATCAAGAATAAATAATGCAAGAAATGCAGTTGGAAGATACAAATATGCTTATGATTGTGTAGGCTTAATTAAAGATTATTTATTCGGTGGTTTTGGAAATGTAAAATATAATTCTAAATATGATCTATCAGCAAATGGAATGTATAACAAATGTACAGAAAAAGGTAAAATAAAAAATATACCTAATATAAAGGGATTACTAGTATGGATGGATGGACATATTGGAGTATATGATGGAAAAAAATACACTTATGAATGCACTGTATCAGGTGGAACTTTTAGAATAATAAAAACAGTTGCTAAAACAAGAGGTTGGACTAATTGGGGTAAATGTGCATATATAAAATATGAAGATGACAAAAAAGAAGAAAAAGACTTTAAAAAATATTATATAAAAGTAACTGCAAATAGACTAAATGTACGTGAAGGTGCAGGAACTCAATATAAAGTAATTAAAACAATAAAGAAAGATGAAAAATGGCTTATTAGAGATGAAAAAAACGGATGGGGTAAAATCAGAATAGGTTGGATAAAATTAAGTTATACAAAGAAAGTGTAATTTTTAAAAAAAGTAGCTTTTAATTAGCTACTTTTTTATTGACTTTCATTGTATTTATGATATAATAATATTATTAATATAAGGAGGGGTAAAAATGTATAACGATAATTTAATGATTCTAATACCTAAAGAAATGAAAGAACAAATAAAAGAAAAAGCAAAAAGTGAATATAAAACAGTTAGTGATTATGTAAGAAATTTAATTGTTAAAGATTTGGAAAAAAATAAATAAAAACT
>Ga0326512_10004017_pt1 | contig 10722 bp, 14 predicted proteins | sample 1_2617_0518_D_FD_203652 | JGI IMG/M metagenome (GOLD analysis project Ga0326512, IMG submission 203652) | Bovine rumen microbial communities from UC Davis, California, United States - 1_2617_0518 | ecosystem: Host-associated > Mammals > Digestive system > Stomach > Rumen | place: USA...
TAAATATCTTCATCCAGATGTTCTTCCAATAGAAGATGATAAGATATGGGATGTCCTTGCAGAAGGTAAAGTATTGAAACTTTTTCAGTTTGATAGCCAAGTTGGAAGTCAAACTGTAAAATTGTTGCGGCCGAGGTCACCACGCGAAATGGCAAACTGTAATTCGGTAATGCGCCTTATGGCAAGTGAAAAAGGTGGAGAGACACCAACTGAGAGATATAAAAGAATGAAAGATAATATGTCTCAATGGTATGATGAAATGCGTAGGTGGAGAATTTCACCCGCTGATCAAAAAATTCTTGAAAAGTATTATCTTGCGACATATGCGACGCCGGCGCAGCAAGAAGATATGATGATGATTTTAATGGATGAAAATATTTGTAATTTTAGTCTTAAAGAAGCTAACGATGCCCGCAAGATTTGTGCAAAAAAACAAATGAATCGTATTGAAGAATTACATGAATTGGTTCTTTCAAAAGCAACATCAAGACAACTTGGTGAGTATGTTTGGGAAACTGCAATTAAACCTCAAATGGGTTATTCGTTCAGTCTAATTCATAGTTTGGCGTATAGTTTTGTGGGATTACAAACAATTTATCTTGCAACTTATTTTGATCCTGTCTATTGGAATACGGCATGTCTCAGAGTTGATGCAGGACTTGATGAAGATGCAAGTAGTAATTATGGTAAGATCGCAAAAGCAGTAGGCAATATTATTCATCGTGGTATTCCAATGTCATTAATTGACATTAATAAATCTGGATATATGTTTGAACCAGATGTAGAAACAGGTAGTATTATTTATGGACTTAAAGGTCTAAACGGTGTTGGCGGAGAAATAATTCAAGATATTATTGAAAATCGTCCATATAAAGGATTAAACGATTTTCAAGAGAAAGTCAAAGTCAAGAAACCAGTTTTGATTTCACTTATTAAAAGTGGAGCTTTTGATAAGTTTGGTAATAGAGAAGATATTATGCGGGAATATATTTGGTCAATTTGTGAACCAAAAAAGAGAATTACATTACAGAATTTTAATGGATTAATGGAAAGAAATTTAATTCCTGTGGAATTAAATTTTGAAAAAAGATTATTTGTCTTTAATAAAGCTCTTAGAAAATATTGCAAAGTCGGAGATTATCTTCTTGTAAACGATAATTTTTACGATTTTTATGAAGAGTTTTTTGATATTGATCTTTTAGAACCTTATGATGATGGACTAGCAATTAAAGATGCAACTTGGAAAAAGCTTTATACAAAAGGTATGGATAAAGCTCGTGATTATTTTAAAGTTCATCAAAATGAATTATTAGAACAATTAAATCAAACATTGTTTGATGAAATTTGGAATAAGTATGCAACTGGCACATTAGCAACTTGGGAAATGGATAGCCTCGGATTTTATTATCATAATCATCCATTAAGTAATATTAATAAAATATCTTATAATATTATCCCATATAATCAACAATCAGATAATCCTTCGGTAGAAAGAACTTTTAAACGTAATGGTGTTGATATTCCATTATTTAAAACTTGTAGAATTGTTGGAGCAGTTGTTGCAAAGGAAGATAATAAATCTTGCATTAGCATCTTAACTCCTGAAAGTGGAGTTGTTACAGTAAAAATGAGTAGAGATTATTATGCAAGATTGAATCGACAAATGAGTCAAGTTCAATCAGACGGCACAAAAAAGGTAATGGAAAAAGGTTGGTTTACTCGCGGAACTCTTCTTATGATAAATGGTTTTAAAAGATCTGGAATGTTTTTTGCAAAAACTTACAAGCATAGTAATTCACATCAAGTTTATAAAATTCTTAGTATTGATTCTGATAAAATAAATGTTACAAATAAAAGATGGGGAGAAGAAGATGAAGTATAGATATTATGTAGGAGATCCTGATATCCCCTGGTGGGTAGAAGAATTAATTGAAAAGAAGTTGATTATTGAAGTTCGAGAAAATGCAGCAATTACTTTTTTCTTAACTTTTAGGCATGGATTCGACGATACTAGACTTCATTATTTATACGATGGAGACTTTTTAGAATTAAATGAAGATACTGGGGCAGTAACAATTGGATATAACGATTGAGATACAGCTTTGTCTGAATTTTTTAAAAAAAGTGATTGAGATACTATGGTAGAAAGTATTCAAAAAAGTTCTAAGAGTAAAAAACAAAAAGAGAAAAATGAACAAGCTCGTTTTATTAATTATTGGTCATAATTCTTTACAGGGCAAAAATAAATAATATATATTTTGTAAATTTTATTATATTATGTAAGAAAAAATCATTTAATATAGAATGATAAGGAGATTTATGATAACATTATTTTCTACTGAATGCCCTAAATGTAAAGTATTAGAGCGAAAATTAAATAATAAAAATATTACTTTTGAAAAGAGTTCTGATATTCAAGAAGTTATAGATAAAGGTTTTATGTCTGCTCCTGTTTTAAAAGTAGACAATGTATATTATGATTTTAAACAAGGAGTAGATTGGGTTAATAATGAAGCTTAATATTAAACTTAATAAAAATTTCCAAACACAACTTAATAAACTTAATGAAAAATATGGCGAAGAATTTGCAAAATTAAATGGATTAAGCGATGGAGATTTAGACTTTACTGATTTTATCGATAATTTTATTGATGAAGATATTGTTGCAGATAGCTCTATTGATGGCAACGCAAATGTTGGTCAAAAAGATATTGTAACTATGATCAATGAAATGCCAAAAGCTCATCAAAAACTGCTCGCTTTTAATAAACTTTATTATGAAATGAATAAAAGATATGGCTTTAAAGAAGCTAATAAATGGTTAGAACTAGAATGAACTAAAGCATTAGGTATGCACGATGCACATTCTTGTACAGAAATTCCATATTGTTTTGCCTATGATTTAAAAGATTTAGCAGAAAAAGGTTTATACTTTATTGAAAATTTTAATGCTCAACCTCCGCAGCATTTAGCTACTTTTGTAGATTTCGTAAAAGAACATTGTTCTTATGCTAGTAATAGATCCGCTGGAGCGGTCGCATATCCTAATCTTATTCCTTATTTTTACTACTTTTGGAAGAAAGACCTTGAAGAACATTATATGGGAATAACCGAAGAATATGGCGAAAAATTTGCTCGTCAACAAATTCAGCGTCTTATCTATTCTTTAAATCAGCCTTTTTTACGTAATTCTATTCAAAGCGCTTTCACAAATACCAATATTTTTGATCATCCTTATTTTGAAGCTATCTTTGGTGGAGCAGAATTTCCTGATGGCACTTTCATGATAGATGCAGAAGAAGAAATTATTGAATTTCAAAAGATTTTTTTAAGTGAAATGAGTAAAATTAGAAGTAACAATATGATGACTTTTCCTGTAAATACTATTTCTTTATTAACTGATGCACAGGGACATTTTGTTGATGAAGATTTTGCAAAATGGGCTTGTGAGCATAATCGTAAATGGAATGATAGTAATTGGTTTATAGATAATAATGTTACTTCTTTATCTTCTTGTTGTAGATTACGTAATGATATTACTGAACTTGGATATACAAATTCAATTGGCGGAGCCGCACTTAAAGTTGGTAGCGTAAAAGTTTCTACAATTAATTTAGCAAGAATTGCTTATCAAAGTCATAATGAACAAGAATATCTTGCTTTATTAAAAGATACAGTTGAGAGTAATTGTAAAATTCTTGATGTTCAACGCCACGTTATCCAGCGCAATATTGAAAAAGGATTACTTCATAATTTTGATACTAAGATGATTGAAATGAAATATTTATATTCAAGTCTTGGTATTATGGGAATTTATGAAACAATGAAATTCTTTGGTTATACTTATGAAGATGAATTAGGTAATACATATTATAAAGATGAAGCTTATGAATTTGGTCAAAGAATTTTTAAAGCTATTCATGCTATTAAAGATGCTTTTTTAATTGATAAAGATTATCATATGAATTTAGAAGCAATCCCCGGTGAAGCTATGGCAGCTCGTTTCCAACAAGCAGATGAAATGCTTTATCCTGATCAAGTGATTAAAGATTTACCTTTATATGGAAATCAATGGATTCCTCTTGGAATTCAAACAACACTCCAAGAAAGAGTTAAAATTGCGGCAGCTTTTAGTGAATATTGTTCTGGCGGAGATATACTGCATATTAATGTAGATGCGCCTTTTGATTCATTTGATAAAGCCTGGAAAATGTTAAATTATGTTGCGCAAGCAGGCGTTAAATATTTTGCTTTTACTGGAAAAATTAATGCTTGTAAAAATAATCATGCTTTTTATGATAATATTTGTCCTGTTTGCGGGGAGCCTGTAGAAACTCAATATTGTAGAATTGTAGGTTTTTATGTGCCTATTAAAACTTGGTCACAAACTCGAAAGAAAGAATTCTCTTTAAGAAAGTGGCATAATGTTAATTAAAGGTATTATTTCAGAAGATTTTGTAAATTATAAAAAACCTTCTATGGTAATTGAATTCCCAGTTTGTAAAAATTTTAAATGTGATAAAGAATGCGGGCAGCAGGTTTGTCAAAATTCTAATCTGGTACGTTCTCCTACATATGACATTGCTATTAATAAAATTGTTTTATATTACCTTAAAAATAATATAACTGAAGCTATTGTTATGCAAGGGTTAGAACCATTTGATTCTGCAATGGATTTAATTAATTTAATTCTTTCTCTAAGAAAACATACAGATGATGATATAGTAATTTATACTGGTTATACAGAGGAAGAATTACAGTCAGAAATTCAAATGTTTCATGATTGTGGGTTAAAAAATATTATTATTAAATTTGGTAGATTTATTCCAGATCAACCACATCGTTACGATGAAATATTAGGAGTTTATTTAGCTAGTCCTAATCAATATGCAAAAAAAATATGTTAACAAAAAATGGGGTAGACAAATAAGTCTACCCCTTATTTTTTTATATTTGACAAAAATTCTTTTTTATGTTAAAATATATTAAGAATGAAAGGAGAATTTATGTCTGAAGAAAAAATTGTAAATACAGGAATGTCACTGTATGAATTAAATAAGCAAGTTATGAGTCAACTCCCTCCGCAAGATGAAATGACAATGGCTCATAATTGAAATGTCATTGGAGATTGATTTAGCAAAGATAAAGAACGTTGATTTATGTTAATGTGCAAAGAACGTTCAGATTTTACGCTATTCCACATTGTTGATAATAATTTTGCCAAAGGGATTCAAGAATTAAAAGAGGTTCTTGAAGAACGAGGTAATATTTTAGCCATTCAATATCAACATGGAGAAGATGCTTTTGAAATTTGAATTAAAGATAAGAAAGAAGAAGTTTTTCTTTTTATGCTTTTTGGAGCTTCTTGAATGATAGTGGAGGTATAATGAATCCTCAATATGAAAAATTAACAGTTTTATCGGTTGATGGTTTTCATTATCTATGTGAATGTGCTTGCGGCAATATTGTAATATTAACTCAAGAAGAAATAATGGAACAGGGTTGCGGAGCTGCCTGTTCAACGTCAAGAGGAGAAGTATGTGCCGCAGATATATTTAATGAATTAGGTGTAAAATATCAAGTTCAAAAAAAGTTTAAAGATTTTGACATGAAATTTGATTTTTATCTTCCTGATTACAACATAATTATTGAATGTGATGGTGCACAACATTTTCGTAGCATCAATAGTGAATGAAATTCAGAAACAAAATTACAAGAAACACGAGCTCGAGATAAACTAAAACAGGAATATTGTAAAAAACATAATATTACACTAATACAAATTCCTTTTTGAGATCATAAAGCTTTAAGTGCAGAAAATCTAAAGAAAGTGATAGACAATGCCTAAATTAGTTATAAGTATGAATCCAGTTACTTCAACAGAAATTTTTGAAGTAACTGCGGCGAATGAATTAAAAAAACTTTCACAGGTTAATCAACCTCTTGATATGATCAAATATTTAGCTAATTATATGACAAATGTTGAAGAATCTACGGAAGTTACTTTTATAGGACCAGATGATTATATTAATCCTTGAATTACAGAAGCTAATCAATTTAAATTTGTAAATGCTCATAAAATAAAAAAGGAGAAATAAATGATTAAATATCTAATTAAAAACACTATGGAAATTCGAGTTGAGAGTGAAGAGGATGCCAATGCACTTCATAAATATTATGAAGATTTTGCTCATGATAATGATTATATCTTAAATTCTTGGACACAAACCTATCGTACAAAGAAGTCCGGAGGAGAAATCGTAGAGGAATGGTTTATTTGTAAAGTTGTTCTAATTTTTAATGATCCTAAAGCACCTACTATTCCACTTGATACTATTGATTTTAAAATGCAATATAATATCCCAATTGAAAATATTTCTTCTTGGGATGAAAATTAATGAAAAGAACATTTTGAATTACTATGCCTCAAAATAATAATTCCGAAGAACTTACCGTACAAATACGCTATTTATCAAATGCGCACCCGTTAGAACAAGTTGAATGAGGGTCTTGAATAGATTTATATACTTATGAAGATGTTGCTTTAAAACAAGGAGATCAAAAATATATTAATCTTGGTATTGCAATGAAACTTCCAAAAGGATATGAAGCAATAGTTGCCCCTCGTTCATCAACTTTTAAAAACTGAGGGTTATTACAAACAAATAGCATTGGCGTTATTGACTCAACCTATAACGGAGACAATGACATATGAATGTTTCCAGCTTACGCAACAAAAAATGTAACAATACCCGCAAGTACAAGACTTTGTCAATTTCGCATCCAAAAGGAACAACCAAAAATTAATTTTGAAATTGTTGATTCTCTTGGAGAAGAAGACCGCGGTGGTTTTGGTAGTAGTGGTATTTAATTATGCAGAGGACATTAGCTTTAGATCAAGCTAGTCGGACTACCGGTTGAGCTATTTATGATAATAAAAACTTAATTACAAGCGGACATTTTTCAATCCCCGCAAATAAAACAGTGCAACAAAGATTAATATCTTTCGTGGATCATTTACAAGATTTAATTACTAAATATCATGTTGAAAAAATTTATTATGAAGGTATTCAATATCAGTCAAACATTGAAACTTATAAAAAATTAGCATATATACAAGCAATGATTATTTATAATACTGCTTCTAATAATATTCCTATTTTAGAATTAGCACCTTCACATTGGCGTAGTATTATTAAAGATAAATATGGCATAAAATTTGGTCGTTCTAGAACAGAGCAAAAACAAAAAGCTCAAGAGTTTGTAAAAGATTTTTTTAATCAAAGCGTAACAGAAGATGAAGCGGATGCGATTTGCTTAGGATATGCGGGAATACTAGAAGATGAAAAAACAAAGTCAGCTTTTTAAATTTATTATTTTTGCAATAGCAATTATAAGTTTATTGTTTGTTTCCTTAAATTTTTCGATATTAAAAGAAAATCAAAATATTTCAACAGCGACAAAAGAAGAACAAATTGTTTGATATTTAGATTTAAAAGGAATTCCAGTTAAATATCATATTATTTCTAATAATGATAATTCTAATTCTTTAAAAGAGCAATTTTCAGAATGTATCAACATTATCTATAAAAGTTTTAATAAAAATTTAAATTTAAAGCAATTTATAAGTCAATTGAATAAAGAATATATTGATCCTATAAAATTAACCAATTTTATTAGAAGTTATAACAGAGAAGAAAATATTCTTGATATAAGAATAGAAGCTTTATCCAATAGTGAAGCTAATTTAAATTCTTTACAAAAAATAACTGATAATAATTATCCGGTATTAATTTGATATACAAAAAAAACTTTAGATGAAAAAACTTATTTTGATGGTGATGCTTATTGAAATTATGCTAAACCTTTAATTATCTACAAAGTAGATAAAGATTTTATTTATGCCATAGATTTAGAGAATGGTTATATAACTATTGATAAAGATATATTTGAAAATAATTGAAATAAATGCGGCAATCGTGCAATAATAATTGGATAAAATATATAAAAAAAATGGGGTACTCTTATTTTATTAAAGAGTACCCCTTATTTTTATTTAAAAAAGTTTTGAAAAAGTTGCTGGACCAACATAACCATCAACATCTAAATTATAATCTTTTTGGAAAGACTTAATTGCCTTATTGGTATCATTTCCGCAATATCCATCTATACCGGAAGAACCAACTGAATATCCGTGACACAGTAAAGCAGTTTGAACTGCTAGAACTAATGATCACTTATCAACGTTATAATACACTGGGCCATATTTTTCTCAAGCTCTTTTAGTTAAAGGTCCATTTAAACCATCTACAGTTAATCCAGCGCCATATTTGTTTAATTGAGTTTGAACAAATTTAATTAATCCAGCGCGAGTATCTTGACCATAGTATCCATCAATACCACTAGAGCCTACACTAAAACCATGATTAACTAAATATTGCTGACCTTGTTTAACTAAAGAATTACCTGTTGCGCTATTAGATGGAGAAGAAGAATATTTTGGACGAACGCCGCAAATGATACTGCTATAATATCTAGTTTTTCTAGCTACTATACCATTATCAGTATTTCCTTCAATTGTAGACACATAATTAGAATAAACTTTTTCTACAAATCCTACGTGATCTCCACCATCATCGCCATCTCAGTCAAAAGAGATAACGTCTCCAGGTTTTAAGTTATACTTATCAACATAGGCTGAGCCAAGTTCATTACGATCACTTTTATCAAAAGCAACAGCTTTTGGGAAATAATTACATTTTACGCCAGCTTTGTTTAACACCCAAGAGACAAACATAGCACAAAAAGGAACTCCACTGGTTCCAAAGTAAGATGAATTTGTTAATTCTGCATATCAACGTCCATATTTAGTTCCAGGCAAAGGATCGTTTCAACGAGAATAACCTACTTCATTTGCTGCAATTTTTAAAACATCACTTGAAGTTGCCATAATATTTATCCTTATCTAATTGTTGAAAATGAAGCGCCCTATTACTAAAGTTAATCAAGTAAAGAATGTAATGCTACCATATCCTATTAAAATAGCTAACAAAATAGCGCGAATTTCTTTCATTTTAAATTAATTATCTTTGTTATCTTTTAAATCATTAATTAATTGCTCAATACGAGGGAGAACACCGTCTTTAGCTTCATAGCCATCTTCTTTTAGAGCGGCAGTTGGGAAAAGTGCGTTGCGGATATCACGAAGAATGCGATAAGCATCCATAGATTCATAATTTTTATTACGATATCCCCATACACGAGTAGGAGTATCAGTAAGTAATGCATAAGCATCTTTATCGCCATTTACTGGTTTATATTTATAACTCCAAACATTCCAACCGACACGTTTCATAGCAGCATCTACTTTTGCATCAAGCATTTTTTCTAGTTTTTTCCAATCTGCGTCAGTCATTTCATCATCCTCCGAATCATAATAAGGTCTTACACCACAAATAATTTGTGACCAGTAACGATTACGACGAGCCACAATTCCGCCAGAAGTATTACCCTCGACAGTTACAACGCCTCAATCTTTAACATCAACCACGACACCCACGTGATCTCCGCCGTTATCACCGTCTCAGTCAAAAGAAATCATGTCTCCTGGCTGTAAATCATATTTACCGATTCCTCTTCCGCCAAGATTATCTGTTCAATCAAAAGCTACAGTAGAGGGGAAGAAGGGGCATTTAGTGTCTGTCATCCCTAATAACCAAGAGCAAAAGCAAGCACAATATGGAGTAATATCTCCATTAATATATGCTCCTAAACCTGGTCGATAATGCTTTGCATAATAATCTCAATAACGTTCACCGCTAGTGACACCGACTTGAGATTCCGCAAGCTTAATTAAAGTTTTTGCACTACTCATCTAATTCCTCCACTATTGGTTTGGCTGTTGCCTGAGAGATTCCAAGGACAACACCTAAAAAAGTACAAACCGCGGCGCTTGTTTTAGCAACTTCATCTACAAGAACCCATCCCCAAACAGAAGCAAGGGTTACATATAAAGTAGTTGCCGCGGGAATAACAAGAACCACAAGCCATTTAAGTAATTGATAAAGTTCGTCTGATAAAATATATTGCATTTTTTCTCCTAATTATATACGAAAAAAAGACCTCGCCATTTAACAAATAACGAGGTCTTCATTAATTTATAGATGGCCGTCCTCCAAAATTATTATCGTAAGGCATCATTTTTTACTCTTTTTACTTCTTTTATTGAATAAATAGAAAAACTATCTGAGATATATCAAAATGATTTAATTAATTAATTTCTACTCAGCCGTAAACGCCAGGTTCTCAAACATTGTTATCAACTTCTGATTTCCAAGTCTTTTCTAAATGTTTAACTTGATCACCTGTCATATAAGCATCTTCAGCACCTAAAGGCTGTACCCAATCTAAAATTTCTCCTTCTTCTGAATGAACTCGAGCTCAAAGAGACGGTGTATCAGAAGGGGTTCAATTTTCTTGAGAAGTATGTTCTTGAATACATTTCCAAAGAATATCGTTATATCTAACACGTGCTCCAATAGGATACTGAACTCCAATTTTTCATTCAGTAAAAGCTTGAGGAATTTGTTCCGCTTGTTCATCTGTAAGAATAGCGGTAACATCATCCAATAAATTTTGCATTCTATCAATTGGATCTATAGGTTTTTCTTGAGAAGCTTCTTCAAAAGGTCCTCCTTTTTCAATAAGTAATTGACTTACTTT
>Ga0326512_10004018_pt1 | contig 10720 bp, 8 predicted proteins | sample 1_2617_0518_D_FD_203652 | JGI IMG/M metagenome (GOLD analysis project Ga0326512, IMG submission 203652) | Bovine rumen microbial communities from UC Davis, California, United States - 1_2617_0518 | ecosystem: Host-associated > Mammals > Digestive system > Stomach > Rumen | place: USA: California...
TGTCAGCATACTCAATGTTAAAGTGGAAAGCCAAGATGAAGATATCAAGTCAACCTATCATGATTACCTGAAGGATTTTCAGAAAGTCGCCTGGTGGACTTATCCAATGAGCTGGCTGAAAAGTCTTCTTCCAAAGAAAGAAGACCCAGTTAGCAATAAAGGCAAATTTGATGCTTATCATCTCTCGAAAAATGAAGATGACATCTTAAATTCGGCTCGCGACAACATCAATATATCTATTGACAAGAAAACAGGTGTTATCACCATCAATACAAAGGCGCAAGATCCACTGATATGCAAGACACTTGCAGACTCCATCAAGGAGAAATTACAGATATTTATTACAGAGTATCGCACCAACAAGGCTCGTGTTGATTACGAATACTATAAAGGACTTACCGTTGAGGCTAAACAAGATTATGAGCGCATGCGCCAACGCTACGGAGCATTCATCGATGGAAATGTCAATATTGCCTTGCAGAGCATCCGTTTGAAAGCAGAGGAGATGGAGAGTGAGATGGAGTTGAAACTCAACAACTATAATACACTTAACAGCCAGATGCTTGCTGCAAAAGCAAAAATTCAAGAACGCACTCCTGCCTTTACAGTTATCAAGGGAGCAGCTGTACCTATTAAGCCAGCTGGACCAAAACGGATGATTTTCGTGGCAGGAATGTTGATATTGGCATGTTTCACAACAGCCTTTTATCTGGTAAGAAAAGACCTGCATTTTAGTTTCTAACTTAAACTATCCATGATGCCTGTTTTTACAGATATATTCAAAAAACTTCATCTGTCTGAGACAAAAGAAGCCATCATACGGAATTTGTTTTGGGCGGCATTAGGAAAAATTGTTAATCTGTTAAGCGGACTATTGGTTGGTATTATTGTCGCACGTTATTTGGGACCTGAGCAATATGGCTTGATGAACTATGTCATCAGTTATGTGTTCCTTTTCCAGACATTTGCGCTCTTCGGATTTGACTCCATAGAAATCCGAGAAGAAGCACGTGGACAGAAACCTTTCACGACAATTATTGGTACGGCATTCTACCTGAAACTGTTCTTGGGCTGTTGTTTTGTCATCCTTGCTATCTTCACTTCTTGGATAATGGAGGCTGACGGCTACACAACACTTTTAATTGCCATCTACTCACTGGTTGTTGTACTCAATTCCTTAATTGTCATACGCAACTATTTTACTGCTATTGTTCAGAATGAGTATGTTGTAAAAGCCGAAATAAGCCGAACCATCATAAGTATTATTGTCAAACTGACCCTTCTCTTCCTAAGTGCCAATCTTACCTGGTTTATCGTAGCCTATATGTTTGACTTCGTGTTATTAGGCACAGGCTATGTTATGGTATATCAAACAAAAATTGGATCCCTGCGGGAATGGCATTTCGACCGTGATTATGCCAAATTTCTGCTCAAAGAATCTTTCCCGCTATTACTGACCAATACTGCAGTTATCATCTATCAGCGAATTGACCAAGTCATGATAGGTAGTATGATAAACAAGAGTGCCGTCGGATTTTTCTCTGTTGCCGCAAAATTCACAGAGGTGTTGGTATTCTTGCCTATGATACTGGCTCAGACCATCACTCCTACATTGGTAAAAATACGTGAACGAAGCATCTTAGAATATCAAATCAAGGCCCAGCAGTTCATGAACTTCTCTTTTTGGCTGTCGCTGTTAGCCGCAGCCTTAGTTTCTATGCTTGCCTACTGGATTGTTCGCTACACCTTCGGAGCAGCATACAGCCCTGCTGTTGCTGTACTCCAAGTCATGGCATTCAAGGCTGCCAGTGTGGCACTATCAAACACGGCAGGAGCAATGCTTGTCACTGAGGGCTTGCAACGATATGCCATTCTTCGCGACAGTTTCGGATGTGTTGTCTGTGTACTCCTCAATTACCTCCTTCTGCCACGCTATGGCATTATGGCTGCCGCTTTTGTATCTATTGCCAGCAATCTTGCTGCTGGTTATTTGGCTGATGCCCTTGTTCCCGTCTATCAGCACCTTTTTGTTTGTCAGACAAAGACATTATGCCTGGGATGGAGAGACTTAATCCACATCAAACATTTATTCTGTAAGCCATGATTTTAGTTCCATTTATATATTTCAGTCTTCTAACATACTACTGGTGGAAAAGACATGAGGGATTCGATGTTTGTGTGTATATGTCTGGACTGTATGCACTCACTTCTCTATTAGCTATTATCATTGTTGCCAATAATCTTTTGGAAGATGGAGGAATTCTGTTTGACTCTTTTGATCTGGAATTGAATATCGTACCTACCGTTTCGTATTGTGTACTCCTAACCATCGGTATGTTTCCATTTTCTATGATCTATAAAAAAGACCTTAAAAGCATCTATACAAACAATCCTTTGATACTAGATACTTTCAGTTGTTTTCTCATTTTTATTGCATTACTTAATTTATACTTAGTCGCCGACTCTACTTTAGAGATTCTGTCAGGAGACCTGTCCACAGTAAGAGCAGACCACTACGAAGGTATAGAATCACCAGCCCAAATCAAGGCAGAGAATATGCCTTATATTTTCAGATTCCTTTACTATTTCAACACATCCACACTACTTGCTATACCTTTGTTTTTTTATTACTTATGCTTCGGACAGCGTCCGTGGTGGTTCGCCCTATTATTGTTTTTTTCCTCTTTAAGCATGCCGATAGCAGGTATTCAAAGTGCTGACAGAACCGAGATAGTGCTTTATGGCATGATGTTTATTACATGTCTTATCCTGTTCCGCCCTCATTTATCGAGAAAAGTAAAGACAATGTTAAAAATCGTATCTATTCCTATTGCGATAGCAGCCATTGTATATTTTGTAGTTGTCTCGGATGCGCGTTTCAGTAAAAGAGATGGTGGAGCAGCCACAAGCGCACTCCAGTATGCAGGTCAAGGTTATCTGAATTTTTGCTTCTTTTGGGAAAAAGCAAATACTGACTATATCACAGCTGAAAGAGAATTTCCACTCATTTCCCACTACGTTTTCAAAATTGACAATGACGACCACAGAAGATCTGTTCGCTCAGGGCAACAAGGTTTTTTCATGAGTGTGTTTGCCACTTACCTTGGAGATATCATGCTCGACCTTACACCTTTTGGGATGATACTCTGGTTAGTTGTATTCTTCCTAATAACTATCATTATCTTCAAATGGCCGCACAGGAAGGAATTGACAACCGGAGAACTTCTAATGTTTTTTGTGTTATCCATAATTCCTGTGTTTGGTATCTTTTATTATAGGCTGATGAGTTACACATATACATTTATGGCTATTTTGGCAGTTTTCTTATATATAACAGACAGATACAAATTCATCATTTCAAAAAAAGAGCAATCATGACAATATATACCATAATTGTAACCTACAATGCCATGCATCGCCTTTGGATAGATCGTTGCATGAAGAGTTTAGCGGCAAGTACAGTAGCAACAACCGTCATTATTGTAGACAACGGATCTACAGATGGGTCAAGAGAATATATACCTGCAACCTACCCTGATGTCATTTGGCTACCACAGGACAAGAATCTTGGGTTCGGACAAGCAAACAATCTTGGCATAAATTATGCTTTAGCACACCATGCTGACTATGTGCTACTGCTCAATCAAGACGCATCACTTGCCCCCGATGCTATCGAGAAAATGTTAGTTGTCACAGATGGAGAATCACTACTCTCGCCATTACACCTCAATGGTGACGGGACACACATTGACGAGATGTTCCGCTGTACATTAAAGAACTCTACTAACCTCATGAACGATGACCTACTTATCCGCCATCAATTAGCACCCTGTTATGAGTCTGGTGAGATCTGTGCTGCCTGTTGGCTGATGCCCATCAGCCTCATTAAGAAGATTGGAGGGTTCAACCCACTGTTCTTTCATTACAGCGAGGACAACAACTACTATCATCGTATGACTTATCACGGTGTTAAGACATTACTCATCCCTAACACCTTCATGTATCATGACCGAAAATCACAAGGAAACCCAGAAGCATTCAACCGCAAGCGTCTGCGCCGTGATCTAATCTTAGAAGCTTGCAACATCAATCAAGGATTTCTAATATGCATTATTCGATGGTTAAAAGTGTTATTACGTTGCTATACAAAGGAGCTTCATGCCCACCAATATCGTATTGGAGCATTCTTCATAGAAATGCTTTGGTTATTATGTCATACACGTAGTATCATACTGTCAAGAAAAAAAGAAAAGAATATAGGTTTAAACTGGTTATAATAATGAATATACTTTTAGATTTCATTCCATTGCAAATTAACGGAGGTATAGGAGGAGCTGCAAGCTTCACCAAAGCAGTATGCGATGAGGTATGTGCTAAAAGAAATTCCAATGACAGTCTTTTTGCCGTTTACGACTCTTCGCAACCCATAGGCAAGCAATATAACTACCAAGAGTATGCTAAGGAGCATGGCATTCAACTATTAGATTTGTCATCTACTTCTCTTTGCCAGCACATTACATCCCACTCTATCAGCACCTTCTTTATGCCCATAGGACAGTTCTATGCCAATTACTCGCTTGATAGTATCCACTGCAAAGTAGTGATGGGCATACATGACTTATGGGATATCGAACGAGAAGACAATCATATCGAACTTGCCATTCACGACAAAACGGCAGAAAGCTATTGGCGTTGGGCCAAGCGAGTGATTAGTACCATCAGCGGACGATACAACCACCAGCAAAAAGCCATTTATCAACACATCATGCCGCTTTATTCGGCTCCCAATACAGTTGCTTTCACTGTGTCTGAATATACACGTAATGCACTGCAATACTACTTCCCGAACCTGGTAAATAAGAACATCCGTATCTTCTACTCACCAAAAAGGAAAACTACAGTGCTGCCAGAGATCGATAACAAAGAACTAAGAGAAGTCATCGAAGGAGGCAAAACATACCTGCTGATGCTGGCTGCTAATCGCAGACTGAAAAATGCCTATACATTAACTAAGGTTTTCAAACGTCTTCTATCAGATTTTCCAGACCTCTTTTTACTGACTACCCGATATGGCCATTCCATCCATCCTCAGCATATTGACATTGCTTTTATGTCAGACTCTGACTTGGAATATGCTTTTCAACATGCTTATGCCTTGGTCTTCGGTTCCTTTTTCGAAGGATTTGGCTATCCACCAATTGAGGCTATGCATCACGGCACACCTTGCGTAGTGTCCAATGTCACTAGTATTCCAGAGATACTGGGCGATGCAGGTATTTATTTCTCGCCCCTCTACCCTGCTGACATGTATCGTGCCATCAAGACGGTTTTAAACAACCGCAACTGCAGGAAAGAGCAGATTACACAGCGATATGCAGAGGTGATGCATCGCCAGCAAAATGACTTACAAGCACTGGTAAAAGAAATATTCACAGTAGAATAATCCTTTTAATTTATGACTGCAAAAGTAATAGCATTTTATCTGCCTCAATTCCACACTATTCCCGAAAATGACTTATGGTGGGGAAAAGGTTTCACAGACTGGGTGAATGTTAAAACTGCCAAACCTCTTTTTAAAGGACATATTCAGCCTCGTATACCTCTAAACCATAATTATTATGATCTGAGTAGCCCTGAAACACTTCGTTGGCAGGCTGACTTAGCCAGAAAATATAATGTTTATGGGTTTTGCTTTTACCACTATTGGTTTAATGGCAAATTATTATTAGAAAAACCCGCAAAGCTTCTTTTAAAGAATAGAGATATCACTGCTCACTATTGTTTCTCATGGGCCAATGAGCCATGGGCAAGAACTTGGGAAGGTAAGGGACATCAGATTTTAATGCCACAGGAATATGGGGGCAAAGAGGACTGGGAAAAGCATTTCGACTATCTCTTGCCTTTTTTCATGGACAGCCGATACATCAAAGAAGACAACTGTCCCATGTTTTTGATTTATAAATCCGCCAGTATACCATGTGCTGCAGAAATGATGAATTACTGGAACTCTTTAGCCCAAAAAGCTGGTTTCAATGGTATACATTTTGTAGAAACATTAAGAGACGGCAAGTGTGATTCCAGATTACTCCCTTTTAAAAACAGAGTGGAGTTCGAGCCTGTTCGCACGAATATGCAGCAACCTTTCTTTGTGCTTAATTACAAACGCCTACGTAGAAAATTTGTGGCTTTAGCAGACCGTTTATTTCATTTAAATATCCCATACAACAAGCCATTCTCTTTTTCTGAGGTAGCTAGAAATTCTTTAAAGATAAAATCTCCTGTCGGCACTTATGGTGGAGTGTTTATGGGATGGGACAATACACCACGCCGAAATCTTGCCAGCACTATTGTTTTACCGCCCACTAAACAAGAGTTCTATGATTATATCAAAGCTAAAATCAAGCAGACGAAAACCGTTTACAAAACAGATTATATTTTTGTAAACGCATGGAACGAATGGGCAGAAGGTACAATGCTCGAACCTGAAGAGCATGTTGGATATATGTATCTTGATGTTATAAAAGAAGTCATTACTACTAATTAGTCCTTAAAGACAACCAGAAGATTTAGTTAATAAAATACAAAAGTTACCTTTTGGTAAATTACCATTGGGTAACTTTTTGTATCTTTGCACATATCATAGAAATACTAAGATTATGAACATACCTTTTCAATATGGAACTTTAGCATCAAAAGAGAACTTCGTTGACAGAGTGGAAGATAGGGCACAACTTAAGAACTTCCTATCTTCTCATATCAATGTGATGCTGGTATCACCCAGAAGATGGGGCAAATCATCTTTGGTAAAAGCCGCCACCGAAGAGTTGCAGCAAGAAAACAAACAAGTGAGGGTATGCTACATAGACGCATTCAGCATAGCCTCTGAAGCAGAATTCTACCGAACCTTTGCAAGTAAGGTAATTGCATGCAGTTCCTCTAAGATGGAGAAAAGAATGCAAGATGCGAAGAAATTTCTAACAGGAGTGATTCCTCAAATTGTCATCAAAGATGATGTGACGAACTTCATGGCTTTCGACATAAAGTTTATACCTCAGGAACGAGACAAGATGGATATTCTACAGCTACCAGAGATAATTGCCAAAGAGAAGAAAATTCACATTATAGTCTGTATTGATGAATTCCAGCAACTGGCTAATCTACCTGAATACAAAGACATGGAGGGAAAGATGCGTTCCGTATGGCAACATCAGGAACATGTCACCTATTGCATGTATGGCAGCAAACGGCACATGATGATGGATATTTTCAATAATTCAAATGCGCCATTCTATCGGTTTGGTCAGATTATCTTCATGCAAAAAATCCCAAAAGAGGAATGGATACCATTTATTATCAATACGTTTGAAAAAACCAACAAACGAATCTCCACGGAGTTTGCTAATCTTATATGTGATACGGTAGAATGCCATTCATGGTACTTACAGCAATTATGTTATTTCGTATGGAATGTGACAAAAAAAGAGGTAACGGAGGATATATTCAAACAAGGTCTTAAACAACTCATTAGTACTAATTCCCCTATGTTTATGAGCGATACGGAACAGTTGTCTTCCAGCCAAATAGAGATGCTGCGTGCCATCAAGGATGGTGTACGACAACTCTCATCTGCCATCACCAAACAGACATATAATTTGGGGAATCCTAACACGATTACAAAGAACAAAAATTCACTTATCAAAAAGGATATTATTGAAATAAACAAGCAATCCCTACGTTTCGTGGATCCTATCTACCGACTTTGGTTTGCCCAAGAATATTAAAAAATAATGCACATAATAAAGAGATGAGAAAAATTGCCATCTATTGCGTAAACTACCATTCATACGACAGTCTGAGGAACTACCTGAACTCCATTGAAACTGCCGTTAGGCAAGTTATGGACCAGATACAACTTTCCGTGTACGTAGCTGACAATAGCGTACCTGCCACCTCCTTTGACTATCCATCTCAGAAATTCACACTCCAGGTGTTACCAACAGGGCAGAATCTTGGGTATTTCGGGGCTATACGCCTCCTCATGCAGAAATATAGCCCTGAGGTCTTCGACTATTCTATCATCAGTAATGTGGACATTATTATGCAGGCAGATACTCTCAAACTATTGTATAAATACATACCTGTAGAAAATACCGGCTGGATAGTACCTTCTATTATCTCTCAAAAAAATGGAGATGACTTATGTCCACAAGCCATTAGCAGATACTCATACAGGAAACTCAAATTTCTTTGGTTGACTTTTCGATTCCCATATATTCATCGTCTTTACGCCAAAACATTATATAAACACAAGGCAAAGACAAAGGCTCCTGCCGGGATTGTCTATGCCGGACATGGATCATGCATCATACTTACCCGAGAATACTTTAATAGATGTGGTATCATTAATTATCCCATCTTCCTCTATGAAGAGGAGATATATGTTGCTGAGGAATGTCGCACTCACGGATTAAAGGCTATTTATGACCCGTCAATCACCGTTCATGACATAGGTCGGGTATCTACAGGAAAAACAAATTGGAAAGAGAACTACCTATGGCATGCACAGGGGTTGGCTTTTATTTTAAAGAAATACTATTGACATGAAGAGATTGCTTGCAATATGTATTCTGTTTCTTATGGGAGCAACAGTCTTCTCCCAAAATTGGCTGTCAACGAACTATCCTAAGGCAGTGTTGGAGAAAATCATCCCTGCACCAAAACAATATACTCCTATTCCTGCTGCCAAAGATGTTTTCTGGAAAAACACAATACCCTTAGTCATGCGTAATGAATATATCACAATGGGGGAGAAATATCTTGGGGCAAAATGGGAGAAGTTTCCGGATGCCTTATTCGCTGAATATAAGACAAATGGAAATCGTTCAAACTACGAGAATAAGAATTTCGAGCTGCGAAGACAGCTGTCATATTTGGTAATGGCTGAAATCATGGAACACCAAGGGCGGTTTATGAAAGATATCCTCAGAGGACTCCATTACTTTATAGAAGAGCCATGGTGGGGAATACCAGCCCACTACCCTGTCGCAAAACCAGAAAGAAGCCGTCAAGTCGTAGACTTATTTAATGCGGAAACTGCCAATCTAATTGTTTGGACAACCTATATGCTACAGGATGAACTGGAAGGTACGGAAAAAGGAATCTGCAGAAAGATCAACAAGGAGATTGACAGACGAATATTAACACCTGCACTTAACACCAACTACTCTTGGAAAACAAGTGTCAATAACTGGAACACGTGGATTTGTGCCAACTGGCTTTCTTGTGTCCTTTTCTGTGAATCAGACAGACAGAAACAGATAGAGGCAATTGCCCAGATTCTCAAATGCCTCGATATTTTCATGGATGGCTATCCTGAAGATGGGGGTTGTGATGAGGGTGTTCAATATTGGGATCGGGCGATGGGAGCTCTTTACGAATGTTTTCAGTTACTCGCTTTCGCCTCCGACGGACAAATCACCTTGCCTGACTCAGAGAAAATCAAGGCGATGGGGGCTTTTATTTATAAGATGTACGTAGGTAATGGCTATTACGTCAATTTTGCCGACTGTCATTCCAAGAACCTGCCCAATATCAATATTCTATATCCATTAGGTGTAGCCTTAAATGACAAGGCTATGCGACAACACGCTGCCTTTATTGCTAAACAATATGACTATACCCGTCATCCTTTGAGATTGTTCCAACAATCTGGAAATTTTCCCACGGTCAGTCGCGAATTGTGCTTCCTCCACCTGATGGAATCTTTCAAGAAAGAACAACCCCAAGAAGCACAGGTTCCTTTTTCATGGTTGTCGGAGAGGGAGATTTTCTGTGCCCGTAATAATAATGATCTGTTTGTTGCCGCCAAGGGAGGACATAATAATGAAAGCCATAACCACAATGACGTGGGAAGCTTCATCGTCTATGCCAATAATGCACCTTTATTGATTGATCTCGGTAATGACACTTATACGGCAAAGACTTTCAGCAAGGAGCGTTACACACTGATGAACACAAGGTCAGCATACCATAATGTACCACTCATCAACGGTCAGGAACAACAAGCTGGACGCACCTTCCAATGTACTCAGACCAAGGTTGTTGAAAAGACAAAGTCCAGACGATTCTCTTTAGATATTGCTAAAGCCTATCCTCCTGCAGCCCAAGTGCAATCATGGCTAAGGAGCATAGAACTCTCCGAAAAAGGGATATTTTTCACAGAAGACTACTCGCTAGTTTCAAATACAATTCCTATTGAACTTATTTTCATGACACCTGTAAAACCTCAACTATCCATCACGGGTAAAATCAGTTTTGTTTTGGACAATCATCAATACGACTTACGATATCCTGATGGAAAAATAGAGGCAAAAGTGGAAAATATAGATATTAGTAAGTCTGCTATGAAAAATGCATGGAACACAACTACATTATACAAAATCCGGCTCACCGTGAAATCAAAGAAGCGAAAGAACAAAGTATCCTACTCCATCATTCCTTCTAACTAAGCGTAAATTTCTAACTGAGTGAAGAAGAAACCAATATTATGATGACAATATTTGGGTATTCCAATTAAAAAGATTACCTTTGCAACCGTTTACAAAACATCCATCAAAATGTGTCAAGATTTAGTTTCTATTATTATGCCGACTTTTAATACTGCGAAGTTTGTTTCCGACAGTATTGAGAGCGTTCTGAATCAGACATATACAAATCTAGA
>Ga0326512_10004019_pt1 | contig 10720 bp, 13 predicted proteins | sample 1_2617_0518_D_FD_203652 | JGI IMG/M metagenome (GOLD analysis project Ga0326512, IMG submission 203652) | Bovine rumen microbial communities from UC Davis, California, United States - 1_2617_0518 | ecosystem: Host-associated > Mammals > Digestive system > Stomach > Rumen | place: USA...
AGCCTGGTATATGATGGCTCGGACGCAGGCTATGTTCAAATATGACGGACTTCCTGAGACTATTCCTCAGCGTGAGCTTGAGTTATTGCTGCAGGGAAACGGTTATGCTATTGTATTTGAGTATGACGGTAAACTGTACGCTACACGGGCAGGGCTCGGAGGCGCGCCTGATGTATATTACAGGCCTACAGTAGCAATAGTGAGCAATCCCCGACTGTCAATGAACGGTATGGACAAGTACAATCTTGTCATCAATGAGCAGTGTATCTTATTTAAGAGTGACAGCATGTTGCTCGGTCTTCTCCCTCTTATATCAAAATATGCAACTATGCTGACAGAAAACGAGCTCTCAATGCTTACAACTTCAGTCTGGTCTCGTCTCATGGCACTGATCACAGCCGGAACAGATAAAGCAAAGGCTGAAGCAGAGGCTTTTCTCAAGAGGCTTGCTAACGGTTATCTTGGAGTTATAGGTGACAGCAAGATCTTAACAGAGGACGCTATACGCACTCAGCCTTATGCTAACGGATCTAACACAGTGCTCACTCAGCTCATGGAATACCAGAGATCTCTCAAAGGTGAATTCTATAACGAGTTAGGAATTGATTATAATGGCAACGGTAAGAGGGAAGCTCTGAACTCTGCCGAGGTTGCTGCTAATAATGACTGTCTCATTCCCCTCATCTCTGATATGCTGAAATGCAGACAGGAAGCTGTTAAGGCAATCAATGAGAAGTACGGCACTAACATCAGCGTTGAGCTCAATTCCGTATGGGCCACTACAGCTGCAGAGGCAGCTATGGAAGATGACCTTATAGCTGCAGAGCTTGATCAGGTTGAGGCTGAGACTGTAAGACTTGAAGCTGAGGCAGAGAAAGCTGAGGCGGAGGCTGAGAGTGCTGCTGAACCCGAGACACCTGAGGAAGAAATTGAGACAGGATCGGACGAGGTTGATCAGACTGAAGACACCGAGGAAGCAGCCGAAAGCGAAGACGAGGAGGTAGGCACCGATGAAGATAAATGAATTGTATAACTATATACCTACAGCCTATAAAGATATCCTCAAGCAGATTAATGTCAATGTTATCAATAACCTCTGGACTACTAAGCCGGGAGGAGTATCGGAGGATCAGCGCTCTGCTATATCGGAAAATATATGGGTCTCTATCCTAAATAGAGATGTGTCAATCACAATTCTCAACTATTGCCGACTTCATAATATAGACCTTGAAAATTTAACAGAAAACGAAACAAAGCAGATATATGTTATGTTATTCATGCACAATGCTGACAAGTGGAAAAGGCTCTGGGAAAATATATACTTACAGGAGTATAATCCTATATGGAATTATGACGGTTCTAACACAACTACACGGACCTATGAGTACGGCAAGACCTCAACTAACACAAAGGACTTTACTATTGAGCATGCTAAAGACTCATCAGATACAACTACCGTAACTAACTCAATAACCGATAGAGACATATACAGCTTTGACGGCAACAGCCCTGTCGGTTCTTCCAAAGACACTAACAACGGAGAGAGTGAGACTGTATATTCAGGCAGCGACACGGACACTCACTCCGGCACAGACACGGTAGCTGATAGCGGTGTTGACACTGAACGCATTACTGAAACAAAAGGCGGAAATCAAGGCACAACTACAACTCAGTATATGGAGCTTGAAGAATTGAAGCTGCGTGAAGAGTTTAACTACTTTGATATTCTTAGTAAGGACATTATTGAAGATCTTACTATGGGAATATATAATTAAATTATAGGAGGTTAATCACATGTTCAAGGGTGGTTATCAGGGCGTTGATTTTACGGGCTATTCATTGTCCGAGACGCCTGTAACAATTCCGGGTCTTTACAATTTACTTACTACCTGCGGTAAGCCTATAATTGTGTCCGGGATTGAGGGCCTTAGGCCCATATTTATAGCAGGTTCGTATGTTGAGGGCGGTTCTCTTATTATTCCGATTATGACACTCGTATCAAACAGCGATGTGTCACAATATCAGATTGTTATAACTGATGAGGACGCTGTAACGTTAGCAGAAGCTAAATACCCAGCAAACTAAGAAAGGATGTGAAAAAACATGGCAAACATTTCTCAGATTTATGCTTTGATTAATAATGCAGTCAAGGAAGCCGTAGGCGACAGTGTTATACTTGAAGAAGACCTTTCTAACATAGATGAGGTCGGCAAGACAATTACTTCAGCTCAGGCTCTTGATAAATATGTCAGAGCTCTTGTCAATCACATTGGCAAGGTTGTAATTGCTCACAACCGTAAGTACAGAGGTTTCATGCCTCAGATCATCCGTGACGGTTGGGAATACGGCTCAATTCTCGAAAGAATTGACATTGAAATGCCTGAGGCTTCGGAGAATGAAGCATGGGCTCTTCAGAATAATCAGTCATATGACAACGGTACGATATTCATTCAGCCGAAAGTGTCAGCTACATTCTTCAACAAGAGAGTAACCTTTGACCTTGATATGAGCTATGCTCTCAGACAGGTCAGAGACTCGTTCTCGAGTGCTATGCAGCAGGGTGCTTTTATCGGAGGCATTGAGCTCAGACTTGAGCAGGCTATTGACATCAGACTTTCTCTTCTTGCTAAGAAGTCTGTCTGCTCCATAGCTGTTGATACTGTATATGATGACTACGGCTCAGGCTCACTCAGCGGCGGTTCACATGTTAAGGCTGTTAATCTTCTCTATGAGTACAATAACGGTCCGAACTTCGAAACCACACCTCTCACAAAAGACAACTGCTGGTACAGTGATGAGTTTATCAGATTTGCTGCTTACAGAATGGGAGCATACATTGACTATCTCAAAGAAGCTTCAACGCTTTATAACATTGACGGTAAAGTTAGATTTAGCAACCCCGAAGACCTCAATGTTGTAATGCTGTCAGACTTCAAGAGAGCTGCTGATGTATATCTTCAGAGCTCTACATTCCATGACCTCTACACAGCTCTTCCTGCAGCTGAGACAGTTGCAACATGGCAGGGCGTTGATGACGGTGTTGTAGCAGGCGGTGTTGACGCCAGAAGCACAATTGACGCTATCTCAGGCAACGGCAATAATCTCACGGTTACAGGTGTTCTTGCTGTTATGTTCGACAAGGAAGCACTTGCAATCTGTAATGAGGACATCAGAGTAAACACAGCGTTCAATCCTAACGGTGAGTTTTATACTAACTACTGGAAAGTTGACTGTGAATATCTTCAGAATAATGATGAGAACTGCGTTGTCTTCTTTGTTGCATAATTAGGGCTTGTCATATTTAAACCTCTTAAAATGGGTGGTGGGTAATACCACCGCCCGTTTACTATATACGAAAGGATGATATATAATGGCAAGTAACAAATTATTATCAGTAACATTTACATCTTTAGGCGGTGGAATAAGTTATAATCTTGCATGTAATTCCTCTGATAATATACCCGAATCATATTTACAAGGCGGTCATCCGTTTTGGTCAAATGATACACCGCTATATCAAACAGGCGGTTTGGTGGTGGGTGGTTCATCAAACGACTGGACATGGTCAAGAATGGGTGCTATATTTAAGGTCATGGTTAAAAACGGATATGGCACAGAAAACGGTGGTAGGGTGTTACTCCCTAAAAATTCAACATGGGAAAATGTGAAATGTTATCTTAACGGTAAACAGTATGATGATGACGGTAATCCTATGCCATATGTAGTATGGGAGCAGATAGGTTTTGCTGATGCAGAATTGGTTTATCACATGGGTGACGGTACCAGTTTAGGGCGTTTAGTACCCACAACTTACGGTTCAAATGATGGTATATATTGCGGTAAATTATATGATGATGGCACATTTATAGGTGATATTGTTGGTTGGTTAATACCTAAATCTAAAATCAGACCAGGCACTTGGACACCTCCCTATTCGTCACGGTATTATGGTTGGGGCGGTGTGGGTGAAAAACACCCAACAAGGTATCAGTTAATATCACCAGCAATAATAAACGATTTAGCTGATTATTTACCTTTTGAACCTGAGGGTTCCTATGTTGACGAGGGAGGCGGTGATTTTGACGCTAATTCAGATCCTGTTGACTTCCCGGGACTTCCGGGAGTGAGCATTCTTGACACAGGACTTCTGAAAATGTTTCAGATGAATACAACACAAGTTCATGATCTTGCTGACTATCTCTGGTCAGGGTTATTTGATCTGGATACCTTCAAGAAGTTATTTTCCGATCCTATGGAGGCTATTCTTAATCTGTCTATAATGCCTATTAACGAAGCGACAACAACACCCACGACAATTCGTATAGGTAACATCACAACCAATGTGAGTGGTTTACCTGTGAATAATCAATATAAGATTATTGACTTCGGTACGATTAATATGAATGAGTTCTGGGCCTCTTACGCTGATTATTCGCCTTATACCCGTCTGTCAATCTTTCTACCGTATGTGGGGGTGCAGGCTATGTCAATTGATGATGTCATGAATGGTAATATACAGCTCAAAGCGTATGTTGATTTGCTCACCGGGTCTGTGCAATATATCTTAAAATCTAATCAGACTAACAGAGCAGGACACGGGCATAACTCGGTGCTATACACTTGGGGAGGTAACTGTCAGTATCAGATACCTTTGACAGCCTCTAATATGTCACAGGTTATCTCTTCTATAACAGGCACAGTATCAACTATTGCCGGAGGAGTTGCTGCTACAGTAGCAACAGGCGGACTGACAGCACCTCTTGCGGTAGGAATGGCTGCTGGTTCAATCTCTAACGCAATGAGTGCGAAGACACATGTGCAGCGTGGAGGCGGTATTGGTGGCTCTGTAGGTATCTTCGGAGTACAGACACCTTATCTGATCCTCGAGAGACCTGAACAGGTATATCCTGAGAATTACGAAGCAACAAAAGGCTCTCCTTCAATGCAGACTAGGCCTTTGGGTTATTATTCAGGTTATGTCAGAGTTGAAGCTGTTAATCTTTCAATACCGGGGGCAACAGAAGCAGAATTGAAAGACATTGAAGCAAAGCTCAAGGGAGGTGTTATTGTATGACAATAACTTTCTATATTACAGATGATCCTGTAAACAAGATACAGAAAACACTGACTGGCGGTGTGTCGGTTTCGGGAGTGTTGAGAGAAGCAACATCAGAGGACAACCCTGTAATCAAAGCTGTAGAGGGTGCTAACCTGTCAGCCACGGACAAAGCAAAGCTCAGAGCTTGTAATTATGCTTATATAGCAGAGCTCGGCAAATACTATTTTGTTGACAATAAGTTCTTGCGTAACAACAAGCTCATTGATATACCTATGAATATTGATACTCTGATGACATTTGCTTCTGATATTCTTAATCAGACATGCCTGATACAGAGATCTGAGGTTTATAGCTCACCGTATATCAATGACAGCGAGAGACCTGCATACAATTTCCCTATGGTCTTAACAAAAAACTTCTCCGGCAGCTATGAGGGATTTCATATGTATCTGACGGTAGCTTCATCACAACCGCTGTCACCGTAACTATATACTTATATAAGTATATATTCATATAAAGATAGAGGGCCCTGTATAGAGCCCTCTTTCTTATTATAATGTAGCAAGCCAGAAGAACACATCTGCAATCCAATAACCGAAGAACATACACAACATACATAACAGATAGATTATAACAAGCACAACTGCTATGACAATCATTTTGTCAATATGTTTCATTTTGCCTCCTTTATAAACTGTCCGACTTCCTTGTATAATTCTTTCAGTGTATCATGTGTCTGAATGTCCTGCGATAAGTTGTCTCTCTTATCGAGACATTTCCACAACTCCTTGACTTCCTTGTCAGTCAGTTTCAGCGTGTTCTTCATGGTGTCTATAATAATGAACATACTCATCTCTCCTTTATAATAAATTCTTCCCACTCAATACACTTAGATTGGTTTTTTAATAAAACAATAGAAAAGATTTGTTTTATTTCTATATAACCAAAGGTTGCACCGTCTCCAAACCTCAAATCACCTGACATAATATCTAAGAAGTTGTTATTTCCATTCAGTAAATGAACACAATCGTTGATTATCAAGTGTACAATATGATCACTATTAAATAAATCTATTACTTCATCTAATACATCATCTAATGCTTTATATAACACAATAGTTCACCTCAATTCTGTTTGCACCATTTATAGTAACTTGTGAAGCACTCACCAAGCATATTGTCCTGATAGAATACTCTGTCTGTGGCTATAAGGTTGCATATTGCTCTTTGTATTGCGTTCTGAGGTCTCAATATATTCCTATGCCAGTTATTCCGTATGGAGTAGTCTGTAGAGTATATCAGGTCCTCATCCTCATTCTGCAGCTGAGTTGTCTTGCGGTGTATGTAAATAAATACATTATTGTCAAGCTGTACACATTCGCACTGCATAACCTCTTCATCAAATAAGACAAAGAATGTAAGCACAATGTCTTCCTTTTTATACTTGACACCGAGGTCCTTGAGATGTGGGTATTGTGCCACAGCAAACGAGCCCTCACCTGTTATCATTTTAAGCTTCGGATTATCAAAAGCAAAGTACACATCTGACGCCTTACCGTTCGGAGATATGCTGTCCGAATATTCAACAGCTACCTTGAGCTCTTTGTTGCGTCCGTAGGTGTAAACATCTATTGTGTTCTTGTCTTGCGTCTTCATGTGTTTGAGGCCCATTTCATAGACATAAGGGCAGCCGTACATTGATATGCTGTTTGCAAGCATGTATATAGTTACATCATTACGCTGGCGGACAATTGTAGATATAAGGTTGCAGAATACAATAAACTCATCCTCAAGATAGAATGTAGTACCTTTTGCCATGAACTCATCAAAGATTATTGTTGTAACTTTCGGGAAGCTGACGGACTTGTAGTGCTCAGACATTGTCAGAGCAATGCAATATAAAAAAGGCTGCTTATCGAGTATCTGAACTCTCTCACCTTTCTTGTTGACTTCATCCCGGGCTAGATAGTACTCTCTGTTCTTATAGACAGCCGTATTCCAAACTCCCCCGGAGTACTTGCTAATCCAATCTGTCTCCTGAATAATAAAATTGAACAGCTTGCCGGCTGTCTTCGGCTTCAGGTCATCATCCCAGCGTCTGATATATACTCCCTGTTTACCGTTTGCACAGTATTCTTTCAGAACTTCCTCAAGGCAACTGGTTGTCTTGCCGTTTGACCGTTCTCCGTAAATTACATTGTACTGAGCTTTTAGTTTCTTAATTTCGTCAAGTCTATACCATGTATAGACCTCTTTTGTTCTAGGCAAAATATTCCTCCTCTCTGAACACGCCTCTGAGTAGCTTCAGATATTCGTCATCAATATTCAAGTGATATTCCGTAGGCTCGAGATGCACGCAGCTCTCTTCTCTGTAGTGTCCTTTGTTGCCGAGGTAGTCAGTTATATCTCCCTCCCGGACTTCGTCTATGTATGTGTGACATAGTTTTCCTGAGGTTCCTTTCGGGAAGTACAGACCGTCAACGAAGTTGTCAAAAAAATCACCGTCAAGAGACTTGATATACTCACAGCCGGCTTTCTTGCCGACACCTGCACAGGTTATGTGATAACCGTAATTGTCTTCATATGCGTACCTCTTAGCACCTAAGGTCTTGAACCGTTTATACTTATTACCTGCTGTCTCATGTTCCCATACTCCCAGCGGTTTTTCTTCTCCCTTTGCATTTTTCGGCATAAACATCTCAAGCGGTAACCCGTGAAAATCTGCAGCAGCTTTCAGCTTCTCAATACACTGTTTGTTATAGGTCTCTATTTCCTTTATATGTTTCTCATAGTTTATGACCTTACAGCTGTCAGTATCTCCGTAGATATAGTCAGACTTAAAAATATGAATACCTCCGAACCATAGGTTTTTCCTTGCGTAAGCTGTAACAAAGGGAGCCCACTGGTACATCAAAAATCTTTTATATGACTTATTATACCTCGCTATTGCTTTCTCCAAGTCAACATCTTCACAGACCCATTCTCCGTCCTTAACGGTGTAAATATCTTTAGCAACATCTGTTGCACACATTCCGTAGGCGGAATTGATCATACCCTTGCTTATCTGATACCTCTTTTGTATATCTTCAGTCTCTTCTTCAGTTGCTCCGGTTAATCCTTTGAGTTTTGTTTTATCTTCGTACAGCTTCAGAATAGACTTAACAAAAGCTGTACCGAGATATGCCTTAGCATAAACACGGACATTGGCAACTGCAAAGCCTTTCCAAGTGTAACAGCTTTTTATAATCTCATAATCTACATTTGTCAGAGTTGTTTTAATCTTATCAGCTGACACTACTCTTCCGTTATCATTTACAGCGTTCTCCGTCTCCCAGCATTTATAGAATGGAATATAATGCTCATATATAACGGAGGACTCAATGCCGTAGAAAACACAGTCAAATATGACACAAAAAGTCTTGCAGTATCGCTCAAATTCCTCCAGTGATTTTATTGTAACAAGATATGCCTTTCCGATAGGGTATTGCTCTGTAACCATAGCAAAAGGTCAACTAAGGATACGAGGATGTCTCATCCTCGCTGTCAACTTCCTTGTATATCTTGTTACACCTGATCCAGTTAGCATGAGTAAATCCTCCGGCAAACGCTCTTTTTATCTGCTTATATTCGTCAACCGTCAGATCACTATTGCGGATCATTTTCTTGTATTTTCTGATGTCCTTGTTATTGTGTTCAATTGATCTGCCCTTTCTTGTTGTTGCAGCACCTCCGAGACACTGTTCCCTGCAATACCGTCTGACATAGCCTGTCTTAGTGAGTGGTATGCGTGTGATGTTTCTGTTGTCCTTAATTTCTTTGAGAATGTAGTCTCTTACTATAATAACATCATTAAAACAGTATTGCAATTCTTCACGGGTCAGAGGTGTGTCTGAATGTCTGATCTTGTCATAATCAAGATCTCCGACTAACTTGTCAACGCTGCCGACATCCTTAGCCAGCATGGCAAGACTCTCGCCTGATAACAGATAGCTACATCTGAACATAATACCTGATAGCGTAAGTGCGTACACGGGCTGTCTGTTACCGACACAAAATACTTTTTTCCAATCAAACAGCTTATACATAAAGCCTAGCTCGTAGCTAAGATTATGAACGAAAATCAGCAGACGCAGCTCTTGTGACAGATTAAAAATATCAATTAACAGCTCTGTCAATTCAATAAACTCATCCCACCGTCTGCCATATACAATAAGGTCATCTATGATAAAAGTCCACTCATACATAGAAGCTGTTTTTTCACCGTTACTATTATAGAAAGAGCTCGTCTCAATATCAAACGCTGCTGCTATATTCCAAGTGCGTATATGATTAGAATAGATTGAACTGTGATGATTTCGTATATCAACTAAATGCACATATATATCAGGTCTGCTCTCTGACCATGAGTATATATTATTGTTGTGTGTTGTCATCCTTTTTCTTCTTTCCCATTATTTTAGCATATTCATCATCACTGAGCTCATAACCGTATTTATCGTCAACCAGTTTTTTGTTATATTGTTCCAACTGCTCTATCATATTATCTACTGTATCATATTTTAACTCCGAGGTCATTTTGACTGTGTCGGGAGATTTCAACACAAATTCAAGATTTGGGTTATTCTCTTTAAATTTATCAAAAGCCTCCCAGATGTCTTTCATTTTCTGCTCACTGATACGCTTACCTGTTAAGCCCATAGCTTCCTTGACATTTCTTTTCCATTCACGGTAGCCGGCTCTGGTAATTGTCTGATCGTTAAGCTTCTCAACAACAAGTTTAGCCTGAGCCTGTAGAGTTGATTTTCTCCCGGATGTTCTCAAAGCTCTCGGATCGAATTTATAAAAAGCAGGTGAGCTTATCTTTGTTTTTTCAAACTGTTCCAATCTTTCTGTCAGAACTTCCTTGCCTGATTGTATAACATTCTTGAGCTCTGCTTTGGTCATTTTAGTGATGTCACTGACATCGAGCTCTTTAATCTTTTTATAATACATATATACCTCCTAAAAAATAAGGCTCTCCGAAGAGAGCCCTCTGTTTAAGTTTCGGGAATTTTCAGGACATCTCCGACATGAATAATATCTGATTTTAGGTTATTGAGCTTCATTATCTCATGATAACGAACTCCTGAACCGAGATATTGTCTTGCTATTCCCCATAATGTGTCACCTTTCTTGACCGTGTGTGTTCTCTGAACCGTGTCAGAATAAATGCCTTTTTTGTTTTCTACTCCGGCAAACGCTGCTGGGTTGATCCTTGTACTTGTTGTTTTGCCTGTTCTCATTTCAAAATGACAATGAGGACCTGTAGAGTTGCCTGTGGACCCCATAACACCGACACATTGAGACTTATATACACGGTCTCCCTTTTTAACATCTATCTCGCTCAGATGTGCATAATAGTATCTGTAGTTACCATCAGAGATAACAACAAGATTGCCGTAGCTCTGAGTGCCTGTCTTTGTGTGTCCGTCCCATAGGCTGATCATTTCAACTGTTCCCTCTGCAGCAGCTAATACATGATTATGATCCATTCCGACAATGTCTATACCACCGTGTCGGCTGCTGTACGGCTGCGTTACCTTATTGCGTCCTAAGAAAATCATTATTCTCATTCCTTTCATGCTGCGTCCCGAAATAGAACGCTATAATCATCAGATACACC